>OJOJ01000001.1_pt1 | contig 67432 bp, 68 predicted proteins | sample 1598041 | NCBI WGS metagenome assembly OJOJ01 (sample SAMN01915218, study PRJEB22387) | human gut metagenome | isolation source: stool | host: Homo sapiens | place: USA
CCCATTTTCCCCTTCTTCTCCGAGAAACCCAAGCCTTAATCTGGAATTTCTTAATGGGTCATCTTTCGAATACCCAATATTTTCTAATTGCTTATCCATCCAATCGTCATATTTATCAATTAACGATTTATCGGGCTTTTCTTCTGATACATTGATATAATGTAATAAGTCAAATACCCCAGCAGAACAAGCATCAGGGAAAGGCATCCCTAATATTATTGCCTTTCTCTTTAAATCCTTATAAGTCATGTTTCTCCCAGAAGCACCAAGGAAATTTGATTTCTCCTTGGATGGAGCTTTCATGTCTTTTCTACTCTTTTTTGCCATATCATTAATATTTTAAAGTATTCATTTATTTTCTTTGCAAATATAAGAATAAATAATTTAATCTTATCTTATTTTCTCTATTTATTTTTATAAAAATCCGAGGTTTTTGCTCGGTTCGCAGCAGTGGATTTAGGTTTTTTAGACTTTCTCTTGATATGTGTGTTATAAGCCATATCCAATTTCTTAATATTGAATTCTATGTTGTTCACTTGATTATAGTTTACTGCTCTTTCCACACAGCAACGGTACTCTGGCCAGAATTTTTGTCCAAGCTTAACAGATTCGGTTTTAATCATGAACTTAGATACCATAAAACCAAAGGTATCAGCATCATCTTTAGTTTTAAATACATACATGTAAAATCTACTAAATTCATCTACTACTTCATCCAAAGGTCTTACTGGTAACAATAGATAACCATCGGTATATAGGTCCTCAGATATTAAAGCTACCCAATACTTTTTCTTTCCTGGTTTTACTTTATACCTAAACCTTTCCTTGAGTTTAGTGTGCATCCAATCCGGTACTCTATTAAGAAGATACTTGATATATATCTTATCCTTCTTATTCGACCGCCTTTTAAATGCAGAAGGCTGTTGTAGCATCCTTGGAAGTATTCTAAAGTTATTCCACCTATCAAATTCAAGAATTAATCTTAGAGTATCTATGTCCCATTCATCCTCAGACTCCTTTAACCTCTTCATGTTTCTCTCTATATTTTTAGAGTTTACCTTTGGGAGTAATTGAGCTGAGTCTCCTGTGAATAAGCTTGCTTCTTTTCTTTTTAATCGTTTCTCTAAACATCCCTCCATATAATCTTGGAAATTCCTCTCACAGGGGCAATCTGGTCGAAAAATAGAAGTGTGTTTCTCAAAAAAATCCGAGAATAGCCTAAAGAATTTTTCTGACCGTTCTCGGATTTCAAGATACTTGTAATGAGATAACTTTAAAATTTCACCAGCTTCCCATGAAGATTTACTTTCTGATAATTGAAGGAATAATGATTGTTGTTCTTTATCAATTAAACAACTCCAGGCTTTTTGTTGAGCTTCGTTCATAACATTAAATTCTCCTATATCTCATTATACTATCAATTGCTTCATTGGTTATCTGATTAGGATCATATTCCCCAGAATTAGCATAAAGTTTATCTGGGTCATGGTTTAAATATACACTATAAATGACGTTGTCAAAGGGTAACCATACTTCCATTCTCCCCATTTCGGGGTATATAAGAACTTTTACCCTTTTACAAAGATGGTCAACCTCTAATACTGTAGCATCTACTCCCTCATAAGGATAACCTCGTAATACTAAGTAATCTCCAGGCTTTACATTGACTAAATCATCCACTGAAAACTTCTTATTCTCTCTAGCAATACGTTTAAATCGCCTTACTTCTTTTCTACTACAAGTAGCCACTAAAGAAAAATCATCAAATTCTTCGGCATTGTCAATCCTTACCTTTTTCTTTCTTGGGTGCATTGTCTCGGTATTACGTAACCAAGTTCTGATACCAGATATATTCCTACGTAACTTATTAAGAAATGGCCTTGAGAATGCTAATTTAGTAGGCATTCTCATAAAACCATAATTGAATAATACTGGTACTTCTTCGAATACCATCTTACCCTTTGTGGTTTTTCTTAATACGTTTACCATAGGAATAATTGCCTTGATTTGGTCATACCCCTTTTCTTTGAGTTCTTTATTGATTTTATCACAGTACTTCCTTTCAAGGTAAAATATACAATATGAGTATGGGGTATGCTTCTTCATGGGTTACGGGTTTTTAAGAATTAACTTAGCTTGTTTATGTACTAACTTATAGTTTACATTCTTCAATATATCACTAGCCATGAATACATAAAGAATCTCATCTATCTTTGGTACATCAATTACCATAATATTGGCTTTATCGAATAGGGGTTTATAGAATACGGAAGATAAATCCTTTCCAACTACAAAGAAAAATTCTTCTGATGGCATTGAATTATATCTCATACAGAGTATGGGAACTTTATTTGCTCTTTTTGCATCCTTAGAAGCTTGTTCCCAGAATTTCAATATATCGCATCCCTTATTACCTAAGAGTAGATGTTCAAACTTAATCTCTTTATAATTCTTGCATTCGATGGATATCTTACATCTATGAGCATGCCTTTCATCAGTACAGGTTAAATCGGAAGTGGAGTCCTTGTTTGAATGCCAAGCTCCACTCCCCGCTCTATTCCTTTCAAATTTGTATCCGGTCCATTTTGTAAACCAAGCACCTATCTTTCTTTCGAATCGATTTCCTTTATTCTTAGAGTTCATAATATAATGGTGTATTGTATTTTTATATACCATTATAGTAATTGGTACCTACTCAGGCCTTGGGTCTTTTCCACTTGCAAAATTTTAGTATTACCTAGAGGAAGAGAATCTAAGTGGGTTATCAAGAATAAAGTTTTCTCTTTGAATATGTAACGTATTAAGGAAGTAACTATTTCTATGTTATCTGAACTTAGTGATTCAAATACCTCATCAAGGAATGCTAAGTTAATACCCTTAGAGGCAGTTAAAGCCTCATTCATTGCAAAAGCCATTGCTACACAGACCAATTGTTTCTCGCCACCCGATAGTTCATCGTAATCTATAATCATCCCATCTCTTTCAATAAGAGTAACAAATTCTTTTCTAGCAGTGCCCAAATCAATATTAAATTCAATCCTAAATCCCAATACCTCTGAATACTTATCAAGGCATTTATTTAAGAACTCAAGTGATGAATCAAATAGATAAGCCTTAATCCCATTATTACCCAATGGGTCATTAATTAACCAGTTATAATTCTCTAACTCTAACTCTTTATTGTGAAAGTCTTCATCAACCTTCCGTAAATTCTTCCTAATCTCCTTAAGTTTTTGTTTATACTTTGGAGACATGACCTTAAGCTTTTCTTGCTTGAGCTTAGCCAGGTCTTCGTCAATAGAAGCAATATCAGAAGCAATATCATCACAGTCTGATTTTAATTTCTTATACCTATCATTTACACTACTAAGTTCTTCCAACCTCTCTAAAGCCTCTTGGTATTCTTTATCATATTTGTCAAGGTCAGAAAACGCTTTATATATTGATTTAGCATCACGTAACGCACGTTTGTAGTGACCGGCTTCTAACTGTATTACCAATTCTTTGATTACTTTCTTAAGGGGTACATTCGATAAATTCTTTGCATCTTTTATCTTACCCTTTAAATCAAGGATTAGTTCATTTTGTTTTTTAATCTTTATCTGAAGTGAAGCATCTACTTCATCCTTAATTTGTTTTTGTTTCTCAATCAGTAACTTAGTTAGCTTTTCCCTATCTTGCTTTAACTCTCTTCTTTCTTCTTTGATTTTTTGCTTGAAGGATTTTTCTCTATCTCTCATATCGAAGTAAGCTTCCTTGTTAGCCTCCAATTCTTTCTTAAGCATTTGAGACTCATGCTCTACCTCATTTATTTGAGATATCAAGTTATTTTTATCTTGTAATGCAATGCCTTTAGCAAGGTTTAAGAACTCTAAGTCAAATACTTCTTCGAATATCTTTTTCTTATCCGAATTAGATTCTTGTATGAGTCTTTTTATACCCTGACCAAACATGATTGAGTTCATAAACAGAGTATATGATAAACCTATCTCTCGGTTTATAAAATCTTGTATCTTCCCCTTCCCTTTGATATCAACTATATCCCCATCTTTCATGAAGATAAGTCTGTCTTTACCTTTAGCACCATCCTCGAGTACTTCATCATACTTTTGACATCTAACTATCTTATATGTATGAGAATCTTTCTGAAAATATACTTGTACCTTAGTACCCTTGTAATCTTTAGGCCTTACTTGCTTCCAAGTATTTACCTCAGAAACACCCTTTAGGTTTTTCCCATATATTGCCCATACCAAGGCAGAGAGAATAGTTGAATTATGGGTAACTATAAAATCTCTGGTAATATATAGGCCTTCTGAAGAATCTACTTTAATGCACCTACATACCTTTTTCCCTATATATTCAATATTTCTTATGGTATTTACCATTCTATTTCTCCTGGTAAACTCACCATAGGATTTAGTTTTATATTTCCTTAGAAAAGGGTTAAAGGTTAGTCGTATTGAACACACATATGAAGTAGTATACCTACCATACTTAAACCGGGTACTTTCATTTTTAGTAGATAGGCCTCCAAGGGATCTTACCAAATAGCTAATACCATCTCTTAAGTGCTCACTCTTAGATGAATACGTAGAAACCTTTGAGATTTTCTTTTTGGAACCAACACATCCATCAGTATCTAATAAACCAGCTAATAATAATCTACGATTCTCGATTGATGATTTCAAATATAACTCTGGTATAAACTTATCTTTAGACTTACAACCAATTAATCCTAAATCCTTGAGTTCTTTACCTAAACCATGAATCCTAAAATGTTTAGCCCCTCTTACCTCTGTACCTTCATGAACCAGGTTTGGGTCTGGCAAATATGACCTTAATCTATCAACTATCTCTGGCCAATCCTCTCTATTGGTAGATACTCTAACTGTAGGCCTATTACCGGAAATACAACCATCGCCTAATATAAACCCTAATACGTAGGGGTGTATTGGTAATTTAGTATAATTACCCTCAATTGGTACGGTTAATGGGGTTGAGTACCTATACTTGAAAGTACCAGAAGCAGTTTTATTCTCAACCTTATAATCCTTTAGTAAAGTCTCGGTATCTAAGGTTCTTAGTCTATCTTTAGCTTTACCCGATTTGAATACTGACCATAAATGGTCTCCAGCACATTCAGTACATGAGCCATCAGAAAAGGTTATTTTGTAAGTATCTAATAGACCTCTATCATAAATACCCAATAGCTTGATAGGTTTACCTGTAACTGGGTTAATTACTTTATCATTAAGAGTTAATTCCCCCATCTTTTTCCAACCATTAGCGGTTAAAACGGGTTCTTCTAAAGGTTGTGCTTTACCTTTCCCATTTGGTGCCTTGATAAGTATGGTACAAGTTGGGTTTAATTGTAGATGTAAGGATTCTATTGAACAAAATCCTTCTGCCTCTAAGTTTAAGAACGTTAACATGACTCAGCCTTTTTAAGTGTTTCAATTAATAGATTAGTTTTAACCTCATCTTTAATACCTTTCTCTCTTAGGTATCTCTTTGCTAGAGACTTCTTAGAAAGTTGCTTAGTAATCTTATGTTTATTATTAACTGGAGTACTAGCTTTTTGAGGGATTACCGTATAATAATTACCATCATCCTTAATATCCTCTTCCCTTTCTACATCGATAAATTTCGGAAACCTTTTTAATTCTACAAATTCCATGGATAGGTCTGAATAAAGTTTCCAATATCCAAGTTTACAATTTTTATCTGTCCTTCTTTGTTGATAAGGGGCTCCTATCATATATACTTTCTTTGAAAGTCTTTGGGGTTTGTGTATATGCCCACATAATACTAAATCAAATTTATTCAGAGTATTTACATTGAGATTTTCTACTGAGTTTATTTCCCTGCCATCAGTATCTTTTGCTCCTGGATAGTCAGTATGAAGCATAAGTATATGCTTACATCTTTTCTTATCTCCTACTAACTTAATCTTATTAAGATATTCGGATAAGCCAATGTTATTATCAATATAGGGAACTCCATATATATAGGTATTACCTATATGAACCCTTTTTAGGTCTATATTTTTCAAAAACCTATATATCCCAGAAAAAAAGATATCCCAAGAAAAAGAGGGTTTATCTATTCGGTTAATTCGGTTTAGTGTATGATTTCCGGATATATTATACATAATCCAGTCTTTTTCATCAAGCTTCTTAAATTCATCATGTAGAATTTCTGCTAGTTCACTAGAAATTCTATTTGACTCATGTAATAAATCACCACAAAATAAAGCAGGAACCTGATACTTCATACATTCATCGGATATAATCCTTAACACCTTAATAGCAGTATTAAGTCTAGTTTCATATTTTCCCCAAGAGTGTAAATGGAGGTCTGAAAATACGATAAATCTTAGTTTCTTAAGTGGGCCATTTAGATTACCATCTTTAGAAGCTTGTTCTGTATTTTCAGAATATGTACCCCAATAGAGATTATCTACCCAATTATGAATTCTTATATTATCCCTATGACATACACATGGCTTATTTAAAGGATTAGATATATAAGCTTCAGCTACTAACCTATGGATATAAGCTCTTCTTAATAGGTTTAATTTACGGATTTTTAATACGGCTTGTTGATACCCATTAGAGCGAGTGTATATTTTATTTTGATGATATTCATCTGTTAATCTACCCTTTTTGTCATACCTACTATATAACAAACCATCCCGGGTAATATGATACCCGGGAAAGCCTTTTATATTATCAATCATTACTTCTTTCCCCATATCCTATCTAAATGGTAATTGATTTGTTCCGTTCTCATACCTAAATCGAGCTCAGATATACAAATAGTGGGTATTTCCCAATTTGCAAGCAATTCCCCCATAAGAGATGATATCTGAACTTGGAAGAATCTGTTAAGTATTCTCTTACCATTATCTTCCATTGACCAATGCTTATAAGTATCTAGATTTAATGGTAAGAAGATTGCTACATCACATTGATCTTCCATTAAAGTCTTACATTGACAGAAAAAATGTTCCATTTCACATTCTGGTAAAGTTCTTGATTGCTTATACCAAAAATAAGCAGCCAAATCTGCATAACTCCTATCAGTTACGAAATATTCTCTATCCTTGAATAACCTATTCCTTTTGTTCAGAAGTTGAAAATCTGCTTTATACATTGCCTCCGAACCGAGGGATAATATTTCATTATGTGATACCCCTTCAGTAGCAGGTAATAAATCTGACATACTACCAGAAATAAAAGGTAGATCTTCTCTCTTAGCTACATACTTAGCTAAAGTAGTTTTCCCTATACCAGAGGGACCCACAAACATAATTCTCTTACTCATGATGTAATGCTTTAAATGGTTTTATAAATTCATTTGTCAAAAATGATGCTAAAGAGTATTCGATACAAAGCTCTTTGAATTTCTCATACTTAAACTTCTTCTTTGACTTAATTGGTAACTTATCCAATGGATTATGTCTTACAAACCAGAAAAGGTCGATTAACTGTTCATTCCTTTTCCATATTTGAAGATATTCTTTGTTCTTACTCTGGGCAATAAACTTCTCAATTCTACCCTCATCAAGGATTTTCCTTGCTTTTACTGGGCCTATACCCGGAAACCCTGGTATATCATCGGAGGTATCTCCAACCATTGCAAGGTACTCTACCGTTTCATGAGAATGATAACCGAATAATTCTTTGCAGTTATCCATTCTTATCATCTCATCTTTTCTCGGATTGTATATCCTTAGATTATTTGTAAGCAACTGATTAAAGTCCTTATCCGAAGATATGAGTATCATTTTCTCGGATTGGAATTTTTTAATTGCAAGGTATGCTAAGAAGTCATCTCCTTCATATACTGTGGATTTCTTTTTATCAAAGATATAATTAATTCTTAGCATACCCAGCATTTTCATTATAATTGCCTTTTGCTTTTGCAATGATTCGTAATCTACAGATATATTTTTTCTATGTCCCTTGTAATTGGGCAATAACTTCGTCCTTACTGGTGAATGACCATTATCGAATGAAATATAAACCTCATCCGGTTCGAACCTTGTAAGATACATATGTAGAGATTTGAAAAATCCGAATATTGCCCCACTTGGTTTGCCATCGGTAGATTTAAGTTTTTCGAACTTATGAAAAGACTGATGGAGAATATTCTCTCCATCAATCAGTAATATTGTTTTCTTGCTCATCGTCCAAAATCTAATTCATAAAGTGAAACTTCTTGAATCTTTTCCTCTCCAAGATATACATCTAAATAATTCTCGGGTTGGCTATAAGCATCTAGATACCTAACCCTAGATTCCATTCTCAAATTTTTCTTAAGGTACTCTTTAATTACTTTCTCTATACCTTCTACCTCTTTCTTATTCATCGTCTTCCTCCTCCTCTTCTGAATCTGAATAGTTTTCATATTCTACACCATCGACTGGGAATAGATTTGTTTCTATTTTCTCCAGTTGCTTTTTAGTAGTACCTATGGTATTTACTCCGGCTTTCCGTAAAAGTTTTCTACGAAGTTCATCGTCTTCTTCCAAAAGCTTTTGGAATTTCTCTTCCCCTCTTGCAAGAGTTTTACCTTTCAATTTATACCCACCAGTAGTTTTTTCGATTACATCGGTATCTACCAATACATCTTCTAAAGCATAGCATCTGTCAAACCCGACTTCGTGGAATTTAGGATTGAAATATACAGGGCATTTGCTGATTGTAGGTCGAGGAGGAGCAACTTTATTTTTAATAAGTCTGATAGTGACAAGTTTCCCAGCTTTCCTTTCTTTCCCATTTTGTTTAATGGTAACAGACCTTCCTGAATAGAAAGCAGCTCTGATTGAAGCGTAGAACTTAAGTGCTGCACCTCCTGTAGTTGTTGTGTTATCTTTTCCAAATCCGACATTCAAAGCAGTTCTTAATTGGTTAATATATATCTGAGATACTCCCAGTTTGTAGAATAATTCACTTCTGATACGGAAGTATTTATAAAGAGCCTTTGCTCTACCTCCCATTTCGGCTTTACCATCAACCATCTTAGCATCAATATTATCCGTACAGTCGGTTGCTGCAATAGAATCGATTACCAGAAGTATCGGTTCATTGTGAGTTAATTGAGAACGTAAATATATTGCTAAGTCTGCTACTACATCTGCAATATATTCAATACGGGTATCATTAACAATGGTTACTCTTGCGGGGTCTACCCCATTTATTTCAGCCCAAGAATTCATCCAGGATTGTTCAGCATCTACCCATATCACATGACCTCCAAGTTGTTGAGTAGCATAAGCAAAGTTATAAGCCACTAAAGATTTACCAGAGGATTCCTCTCCAGCAATCTCAACGATTTTACCATAAGGAATACCCTTACCGAATAAGTAGTTCAAAGCAAAGAAAGTAGATGGTATATATAAATCGGTATCAGTTACTTCTGAAGCTAATTTAATCATACTCCCATATTTCTTTGCCATCTCATTTGCTGTTGGTACTTTTAAACCAACCTTAGATTTCTTTGCCATAATGTAATGTCTTTAAACTAAAGAAGGTGATAACAGAACGAATCTAATTACCACCTTCGAATGAAACCATATTACTAACCCTTAAATATCCGATTTGTATTTTCTTTTCTTTTTCTTGGGTTCATCATCTTCCATGTAATGGTCTTTGTGAACTCCCTTTTTCTTTTTCTTCTTGGGTTTATCATCCTCATCGTCATCCCCATGATCTTCATTTAGATACTGTGAAAGCAAATCTTCCAACTCATCATAGGATTTGATTTGAGAACGAACTATTCCCTCAAGGTCAATTGTACCTTGATATTTCTTGTCCAACTTAGTTGGTTTGCAAGCACGAGCAGAATAAGTGGTGTCTAGTTTACCAGACCCTGAACGAATTACCTTGATATCATATCCAGTTTTTGGATCTGTCATATCACCTGCCTCATCTTCATCAAGGTAAAGGTCAATTATATCCTGGTATACTGAGCGAGGAACTAAAACTCCCTTATCTTTGCCTTCGTAATCTACCTTACTACCCTTTTCATCTGAGTAAATGATACCACCGATGACATATCTTCTTCTTGGCACCAAATTCTTGGCAAGTTCCTTGTCATCTTCATCCTTAGAGTTTTTCAATTCTTGATATTTCTCCATGAATGGGCAAGGTTCATCAAAAGTAGCCGGAGATATAACTCCTCCCAAATTGCCACCCAGGTAGAATTGAATAATTTCGATACCCAATTCTTGGTCATCACCGGGAGATTTAATTCTCATTCTCAGTGTTCCTTCTTTTGGATATACTAACCCACTACCATTTCCCTTGGATTCTAGCTGTTTCTTTCTAGCTAGCATCTTTTCTTTTGTAGAAAGTCCTTCTGATGAAACTTTCTTTTTCTTCTTGTCTTTTATCATAATGATTAGTTTTAATTATTTGGTTCTGAGTAAACTACTTCGTTCATACTCAATACGGTAAGAACGTTTTTCTCTAAAAGTTGTTTGAGAGCAGGAGATAGTTTGTCCGTTTCGAATTCAAGTTCTTTACCTGCATACAAACCATAGGTAACTATTCTACCTACAGCAACCAATTCTCGGTAGGTTTTGTATTCTTCGGTAATTTCCCCACTCTTTACTACAACCCCTTTACGAGGAACTCCCTCTTTTACTTGTTCAGGGATAATCAAACCGGATTTAGTTTGATTTACCTCCTTTGGAGATAAAATAAGTACCCGGTTTTCTGTTGGGCATCCGGGTAATTCTTGATTAAATTTCTCAGCTACAAGAGGTGAGATAAATGTCATTGAATAATTCATATTCTAATACTGTTTTTAAAAGTTAGTAATTGTTTATAGTTCAATGGGTTAACCCTTTCTTAGGTTCGCATTAATAGTTCTTAATATATTTTCGCGTGACTCATAACATTTACAGATAGTTATGAACTTATTTGCTTTTTCTACGGCTTTTAAATACCTTTCATTGATAGAAGAGTATTTCTTGTTAAGGTTTGCCTTATGAGATACATATTCGTTATTCCACCTTTCATTAGCATCCTTATAATATAACCAGGCATTCGAATAAGCTTCTTCTTTTTCCCTTGATAGAGCATCTCTTTCTTTTATATACTTATCTCTCAAAGAAGCAAGTACATAATAACTAGAAGGAGATTCTCGTAGCTGAGAATTAATGATATTCTCATTGATAGATAATTCTTTTTGAATATCAATCTCAATAAGTTTACCTTCAAATTTAACCTTTAGTTTTTTCAGTTCCGTCTTCATAAACTTCTAATAGGTTTTTAAAGTCTTCTTTACTAAATTCCCCCTTACTTATTGCTTTAGTTACTTGAGCAAAAGCCATTTGATAAGAGAGTTTCATACCTGGCAAATTAAGAAGAGATTTATAGATGCTTACCTTATCTACCAAAGCCATTAATCTTAAGTCGCATAAGTTATCAGTACCACCTCTATCGAGTAAGGCTAAAAATGCAGCCCAATAAATATGTGTGGCATCTTCATAAGCAAGTTTACCATCCTCATCTGTAGCCATCACTTTAAAAGCCAATCCCTCTAAAGTAGTAAGATTAGTTTGTACTTGAGATAACTGAGTCTTTAATCGATTAAGTAACATCTTTTCTTGTCCACTCAACCTTAGATTAACCACATCTAAATACTTAAGTAAATTTTCAATAGAATAACCTAAGCAACCTGCAACCATATAAGTAAGGGCAGTTAACTTACTTGCATTATCAATCTCTTTCTGTGTTGCCATAATTCCATAAATTTATATTATTTATGTAGACATAGTATCCTCTCTTTTCACTCCTGTAATGGTAGATACTGAATCTGAATGCTTTATATTAGTTTTACAATTAGGACATTGTACTATCCTAAAATAATCGCCCGATTTTTTATAAACCCCAAAAGTTTCACTATTGTCATATTCAAATTCACAATCACATATTGGGCATTTAGCTCTCCATACCGTGGGTCCGTTCAAAATCTTTTTCATATTGCTTCATTTGTTTGTTAAAACGTTTCTTATACTCTGAAATAGGTATGTGTTTATATTTCTTATGTTCTTCCATATATTCTTCTACTGAGAAATCAGGTTCTAACATTTTCTTATAATCATAACCCGGAATAAAAGGTAACTCTTCTGCCATTGACCTACCAATAACAAACTCCATGTCCATTGTGACATCATCTATCTGAAAGCCGAAGTATGGCTTAGTTAATGGGTTCCTATAAATTTGCCACATCTCATATATACTCCAAATATTAATATTCTCTGGTTTAGTAATCTGATAATTAGCATCATGTACCAAACATACAGACTTAGTAGAGGGTAATTTACCTTGTCTCATTAAGTAGTATATGAGAATACTTCCAAATAAACACATATCAGATGCTGCTGATTGACATGGGAAATTTAATGCTAATCTCAAAGCATAAGCTTCTTCTCCCTTATCATTTGAATATATTTGGGGTAATCTTCTTTTCCTCCCAAATAATGATACCAGATGCCCATTCTTTCTAAGGAATTTCTCTTGTTTCTTCAAGAAGGTCTTCAACTTGGGGTGTTGACCAAAGAATATGTCCATTTCCTTTTGGGCTTCTTCTGGTGTAACTATAATACCAGATTTTGGGTCAGATAGTTTTACTGCTAGTAATTTTGCACCAATTCCATAAATAAGTCCAAAAGCAATTTGTTTAGCTTGCTTTCTTCTCACCTTCCATATCTTATGTTCTGGATGATTTTCATCCTCATATATCTTAAGAGCTTCTTCATAGGGTATATGATATTTAGTAGCAGCAATTGCTAAGTGAGGGTCCTGACCAGAGTTAAAAGCATTAAGATAAGTTTCATCTCCAGATAGATGAGCCATAATCCTTAATTCTGCCTGGCTAAAATCACTAGCAATATATAAGGTTCCTTTAGGAGCTTTTAATTGTAATTTAATATTGGGGTCTACGGATGTCTTGGGAATTTGTTGAGCATTGGGTTCTGCAGAGGATAATCTTCCACTTGTAGTCCCATGAATAAGAAATCTTCCATGTAATCTATCATCATCTTGAACTTTTTCATTCCAACCCTCTATATAGGTTTTATACATCTTCTCTAAACCTCGTAATTCAAGAAGCCTATCAAGGAAAATTGCCTTAGGTGAATCTGGTTTTTTAATCGTTAACCTAAGGTTAGTAAGAGTTTCTTCATCAGTACTTGGTTTACCAGATTCATTATCCTTAATCACATCAAAATGAAAGCCATCTTCTGAATACATCAATGCAGGTAAATCAACTGGGCTACCCAAATTAATGGGCCTTATTAATTCTTGTTCCTTTTTAGTTGTGAATATACCTGCTTTGATATTTGAGATTTTCTGTTCCCTTGATGCAATCTTCCGTTTATCCTTTGGGTCATTATAATCTAACTCTTCAAGTTCTGATTCGATAGATTGAATATACTTATCAACCTTTTCTTGGTTATACTTCTTTTCGAATTTCTTTACTCTTGGCAAAGCATATATTGCGTCTCTAGCAGCATCTATTTTTGGCTTATATTCTTCTAAAAGTTTTTTATTGAACTCTCTATCTAGATACAAACCATTCTTCTCTACTGAAGTGAGTACCCTTGATGCAGACATAATTAAATTCCTGAAGGTACTGTACAAACCAAGGTCAATCAGCTTCTTTTCAAAGAATATCATTAACCTAAGAGTATAATCCGTATCTTGACAGCCATAATGGCAAAGTGGGTCTAACTCTTTTTTATCCCAAGGTATTTTATCGAAAGCATCTTGCTTCTCATAATTACCATACTCTGGTAAATACCTTCTTACCATTGATTTTAAATCATTAGGTTTTTCCTCGTTTAGTAGATATTTTGCAAGCATACCATCTAAACAAGTACCTCTATAGAATATTCGATACTTTTGGTTTATCTGATCATCAAATTTCCAGTTCCATGCAACCTTTACAATGTCATAATTCTCGATTACCTCTTCCCCAAATTTCTTTAGCATCTTTTTCCAATTCCAACCCGGTGAAGTATAATCTTTTGTTTCGAAATGGTCTAAAGGAAGGGAAGCACCAAACCCTGGCATCCATGATACTGAGAGTATAGTTGGCTTAAAACCCTTATTATATATTGGTTCTGCATTTGTTTCGTAGTCACAGCAAGCATAACCTGTAGCTTTACAACAAGCAATAAGTTTCTTAAGCTCTCTCTTGTTTTTTATTATTGTATACCGTGTCTCCATATTTTAAAATAGAAAAAGGGACATACCCACCAGTAGTAGATACATCCCTCATTATTAGTATTTCTCTTGTAAGTCTTCCAGATTAGATGCTAATGATGTCCAATCTTTCTTATAAGCATGAAGAGAATCGATTGTGTGATATAGATAACCAGGCTTTACTCCTACTTCTTTGGCTACATATTCCATTAATCTCCAAGCTAAATATATATCATTACCGAAATGTTGTACAAAGTCCGAACTTCTTTGATGATAGCAAATATGTAATACCTTCTCTCCTTTACCATTCTGACGGATAAGGAAATCATAATACATTGAGCAAGGTATACGTTTACTTCCATCAAGGAATCTTAAATCTGTACCATGGAATATAGGGAGTACTGCTTTACGAGTATCATTATCCCTCTTAAGAAGTTCAATAACTGATTGCATTGCTGAATCACAGTTAAAAGAAGTACTACCATAAATGTCTAACGAGTTCCAAATACGCTCTGGGTAGGTGTAATCAAACTTACCATTCACCAAAAACTGTTCCCATAAATCTTTTCTCAATTCCCAAGCTTTACCTGGATTTAAATCATACCAACCAATTCTTTCTTTAAACTCGGCATCTGCCCATTCCTTTGAATGAGAGAATATGAATAACCATACTGGGTCTCCAAGTGAAGTTAAACAATATTGTTGGCAAATGAGTTCTTTTGTAATAAAATCCTCATTACCTTCAATCACTTTATTTTGATAGGTCTTTGGTTTTACAGTTTGACCATAACTGTTGAGTTCTCTGCCCATTTCGGACATTAACTCAAAACTGTTAGAATATATCCTCATATAATATAAATATTTAATTGTATGACATTGTAGAACTAACCCAGGTCATATGCCAGTAGCAATATACAAAATCATCAAAATCCTCTACCTCTTTTAATAACAAGGGTATATCTGGTTCTCCCCCGTTCTTTTTAATCTCAAAAACTTGGTAATAGAATTTGTTTACTAATCCTATCCGCTTCTGATTTAAAAATTCCTTAGCTTCCCTTATTGTTCTTTTGTTTTAAAAGTTTCTTCTTATAGGCTTTACGTTGAGAGTAAGAAATTACATTCTCGGGATATTCAATATCTTCGTATTCAAGAAGTAATTCTTTTGCTTTCATTGATTTATATGTTTCTTCATATAAATCTGGTCTGAGCACTTTAAAACTTCTAAAGAATACCTTGAATGAAGAGAATTCCTTCTCTGTGCCCTTTTGGAATTTCTTCCATATCTCTTTTAGTCTCTTATTCCAAGCATTCTCTTCTGCCCCCTTAAGTACCTTCTTCAATGGCTTATGGGTATGATACATTAGAAGTGTCTCCACATTTCCGTACATTTGAGTCGCGAATAGGTTGATTTGTACTGACTGATCCGGACCATATACGTACTCTGACATTCGTTGAATTAATAGGAAATCGAATATTAACCTCTTGGTAATCTCCGAAGCCCGAACTACCATTGTAATAACTGGGATGTCCTCCCCGAATCGTTTTGAAAAAGTCGCTGCTATTAGACATTGCTTTCCGTTATCATGATGATTGTTAAACATATAGGTTATATTGTAATTCTGATTGTACTTATTTCTCAGTACTCTCAGTTTACTACGCAACAAGTCAAGCTTATTAAAGTCTATGTAGTTATTCAATAAGCTAGTCCACTTAGTTTCTTTATAATTGAAACATCTCCCATAATCAAATTCTGGGTCTACCCATGCTTTTCGTATTTTTATAAATACATTATACACTACTGCTACCCCACTATTAGCCATAGCTCCTTTCCCAAATAGGATTGGGTCTAATCTTAGGAATCCCTCATTGAGTTTTTCCCATGCTTCCTGTGAAGTAGCAAATTCTAACGAATGGAGGGACTCCTCCGTATTAAGTTGAAGCCCCTCTAATTTCTTATTCCAACCCGACATATAATTGGCTGATTTTTAATTGGTTACTAATAATTTGTAGTTTGCCTCCATAAATTGAGACGTTGTTTTTTAAAGAATAAACTAAATAATCCGCAAGGAGTAAACCCATTCATGGCTAAGAATCCCATATAGAGATAGAAAGCTTTTACTAATGATTCCTGAAAATCTATTTCTTTGGTCATTACTTGAGTTTGTTTCCAGGGTCTACATTTAAGGAAGTTCCTTGCTTTATTGAGTTCATATATTACTTCCCATAAATATAGCTTCTCATTTTCATGAGATATCTCGCTCATTTCATGAAAACCTGGGGTATAAGAAACTATCTTATCATACTCTGCTCTATCCTCTCTTGCCCAATCAGTTGAACTTAATATAGGATATTTCCTTACACTTCGATGATCTGGGTACTTGATGAGTAGGTCTTTGACTCCAATTGCCATTACCTCAAATAAACTCTTGGCATCTTGATATTTTAATATATCTTCTGGCAATATATTAGAATACAAAAGCAAAGTAAAGAAGAATCCCAAGGCATCTGCTTGTTCCTCATTTGCATTTGCTAGATGATTTAATACCTGAGTGTATTCTTCTGAGGTTAAGCAATCATTATTCCACCCATAATCACGATATATAGATACTACTTCATCGGTAGATTCGAATCCTTCGGTTAATTCCTCAATAACCCTACCAATAAAATCCTTTAGGATAACTTGGTTCTTTGGGTTATTTATATCTAAAGGATAATCTGGTAACCTTTCTATCTCTTTATACCCAAAGAATTGTTCTATCCCAAGATCATACATTTCTTGTAGTATCCGTGCCTCAGTTTCTTCTACCTGAGGCACTTGTTCATTTATATTCCTTATGTCCACTATTTTATGTTTTGAGATGAACCAAATCCTTTATCTCCTCTGCTTCCCCACATTTGTGATTCAGTATAAAACTCCTCTTGCTGAATCTCCTCTGGCTCGGTAATATGAATGGGTACATGAATAAATTGTACCAGCTTTTGACCAGCCTCGATAACCTGAATTTCTTGAGAAGTGTTATATATCCCAATATGTATCTCTCCAACATAAGGGGAATCCACTATCTCGGCAGTAAAGATTAACCCTTTCTTAGTAGCTATACCAGATTTGTTTGCTGCCATTAACATAGATGCAGGAGGTTCTAGCAAACCTTTGATACCCGATGGGATAAGTATACGATGGCCTGGTTTTAAAGCTATATGCCTTACAAAGGCTTCACCAAAAGGAACATCTAAATCATAACCTTCGGAGTCGAATTCATTTTTAGAATGAATATCCTCAGGGTATAAATTAGTTGGTACATAGAAATCTAACCCAGCATCATTTGGGTTTGCTCTGTTGGGAGATACTACCTCCCTTACTTTGATAAATCTAAATCTGTTCATAATATATTACATTTACGTAAAAGTTGTCCAAGGGTTAATTTCTCGGGTCTAGAAACATGTACTCCCAATGAATTACACATCCTGATTACATCGGTAGAACCCTCCATACATAAATTAGCAAGTACATCTTCTTGCTTTACAAAATAGTTTGGGTTGTTAAGGTATACCTTGAACATAGCCCATATCATCTCTATTGGTTTCATTATTTAGTACACTCTTTATAAAGTTCTCTAATACGTTTTCTTGGTACTTCGAATTTCTCAACGGTTTTGGTAATAACCTCTTTTCTGTCTTTCCCTTTCCGAATCAAGCCTCGGATGTATTTCTTGATACCAACGGTATCTTCAAGTACATCTAAATCCTTGTATTGATTCTTCTGTTCAAGTTCTTTCCTGGTGATGTTCAAGTTCTGTGACATCTTGAATGCACATAGCTCTGAGTCTCCGCATAGTTTACATTCCTTAGTTGATAAATCATATCCAATACCAAAGCAAGGGTCTCCATTAGTCCCCAGAGTACTTACATCTATGGGAGTAAGAATATCTTGCTTCGATAAGTCAGGAAGTTGTTTCTTTTTCTTAGCCATTATATATCCTTTTTACGTTTATAATAAATGTATATCTCACTGTTATCTTCTATCGGAACATAGGAATAACCCATGTTATTAATAAATAGTTCCCTGAGTTTATATAATTCTTGGTATGAATTTCTATCATGACTTTCTTGACATACTTTGACTACCATACCATTACTCCAGTACAGATAGAAATAATGAGTAAAGCATTCGGGAGTATTTTGAGAAGTTTCCAAGCTTGATATCCATATCAAATCTCTACAGTTGAATACATGTTTAGGGTTGGGTACCTCCCCAACAACGAGAGACTTAAACCATTCTTTAATCTTCTTCATCATAAGTGTAATTAAGGTGTTTACAAGGGGGACAGACCCATTCTTTTAAATGCCATCCCTTGATTTCTAAATCCTCTTTATGAAAACTTTATGAAAACGTTTCTTACATGAATGGCATTGATAGCCATCCTTAGAAAGTATGAAGTCTAAAGCGAGTATTATTATCATAATAACAACCGCTGTAATTAAAATATATTTCTCCATCACTGAAAGCCTTTGATTTTCTTTTTAGTATTATTGGGTTTCCTTAAGAGTACCCAGCAATAAATACCGGATGCAGAGATTTGGATTATCTTCCAACCATCTGATAATAGAGTAGTTAGTTTATTATCATCCTCATCTCTGATACATATTAGTTTATCATTATTCATAATGCCTATATGCTTATTAATTGTAATCTTCTTTTCCTCCTACGGAGAAAAAGTAAATACTCATAGTACTTCTAGTTAACTCTTAATAAGGCTATGGTTAGGATGTTTCTTCCATAGCTTATCTAACAATATTACTTTCAATTCTTGTCTCTGATAATATTGCTTCCTATGCTTACCATGCCTATCTAAATAAGGGCCAGGATAATGAAGGTCATCCAGGTATACTTTCTTTTTCGATTTATCGGTTCTTACCAAACGACCAAGAAACTGAATAGATTTTTCCTGACTATCCATACTTGCGGTATTGAGTAAGTACTTAAGCTTAGGAAAGTTTTTACCTCGAGCAATGATTGTAGTTGATACCAGGATATCTATTTTACCTTCTCTAAAATCCTTCATTATTTGTTGTCTTAACTTAGAGGGAGTATTAACATGCACGTAGGCAATATTATAGGCATCGCCCAGTTTCTTTTTAAAGAACTTATATAGATTTTCACAATGTGCAATATGCTTGCATACTACAAGAGCAGGATATCTACCTTGATTAAGGTTCCATAGTAATCGATTATAAGCCATGGTCCACGCGGTATTATTTTCGGTAATAGAATCATCATATATCTCCTTATAGGATATACAATCAGATTCCCAATTACCATACCAAGGTTTACCGGGTACCATCTTTACGATAATTTTAGTTGAGTAACCCTTCTTGATGGAATCCTTAAGTTTAAACTCAGCAATCACTTTACCAAAGAAACATTCTAAGTTCATATTCTTAACCCTATCCTTAGCAAGCTTACTCATATAAATCGTACCAGATAATCCTATACGAATTCTGGTATTAAATAACCGAGTGATTACATTCTGATATTGCTTACTACCTCCTTGGTCAGCCTCATCTATAAGTACCATATCTATTTGAGATAATTCCTTTTGATAGAATCTCATATTTCTCGAAATAGATTGAACCATACCTATAGTAAAGTTACTCCAGTTTAAAACCTTGCCTTGAACAAAAGTGATATCTTCTCCGGGAAGATATTGCTTAAATTCTTCTCTAGCTTGATTTAACCAATCCGAATCATTAGTTATTAGCAAAGTCTTTAACTGCTTCTTATAGGATAAATATAAAGACGACATGATAAGTGTGTTATGAGATATGAATCCATTAGATAGGTAATTATGATACTTAGGTATCTCCATATCATAACATGGGTATTTATCTAAGATTTCTATCTTATCTATTTTATCCCAATAACAATTACTAGAAATATTTAGTAATTCTGTAGCTTTATCATTATTAGAGCCTAAGAATTCTACTAAGCAATTAAAAGCAGTTAAAGTTAATCTATTATGATGACTTACCTGTGTACTTATAACTCTACCATAGGTTTTTCTAAACTTACCTTTCTCTTTCCAAGAAAGCTTATCATAAAGTTCTTTAGCAAAATTACTAAAAGGTAATTTATTACTGTAGTTATTCCGTTGAGAATTGCTAGGAATACATTTTCTTTCAATCCTCATGGGTATTATTTCTAGAAACTCATCATAAAATTCGCTATGAATAGTTATTCTATAAGCTATACTCTCTTTACCATTACATGAAGTCTTCTTGGGTTTAAGACAACAAGCTATCCCTAAAGATAATAAAGCTTGTTGTACTCTACGAGCATTTTCAAGATTTACAGTAGTAAAAGATAAGGATCTTCTACCATGAGATGATGAATTATGCCCATCTGTATCAAATAAACCTGCTATATAATTCCTTAAGTCATCATAAGAAGCCTGAAGAATCTTATCGGGTATGTACTTTTCATGGGCAGTACCAATTAATTCTGGATATTCCTCTTGAAGTAGTTTAGCAAAATTAGTATCGGATTTAGATATATGAAAACCTTTAAATCTTTTGTGGGGTTTTATTTCTACAGGAGTTTTACAGATTTCATCCATAGTAGCTTTAACTACTTCGGCTACTTCTATATCTTGACCTGATATAGATATGTTTATTTGATTTTTAGAAACTTGATGAATATGACCATCTCCGGATAAAGCTCCCAAAGTATAGCTAAGGTTTTTACCTATGGTATTTTTAGAATGAGTATATTCTAAGGAGATAGGTAAACAATCCCCTTTCTTTAAATCCTTGACATATACCCATTGTAGATTATCTCCATAATAAGTATATAATCTGTGATTTTCATATCCACAGATTAGAGTATAACCCTGAGAAGTAGTTATCTTTACTACCTTAATCTCATTATAAACTCCTGCATTAGGTTTTACTAATACACCCTCTTTAGTAAGGACTTTACCTTTATATCGTATCTTACCTGTTTCAGATATGATTTTTTCTATAGGTAATAACCCATCCTCAGTATGTATTAGGGTACCCTTACCGGTGCATTTACCTGCATTAACAGTGTAATCTAATACGCCAATATGAAAAGGTGTATTCCCTATCTTATTATTGATAACTGCCTTAACAGCGTTCTCTTGCTCTGGTCTTAATTTATATTTGCCTATATTCGTAACTACTTCACTGACTTTAGGTAAAGGTTGTCTCATATCTACAACTTTAGGTTTAATCCCCATCTCAATACACATATCGTATACTTTGGGAAGTAAACCTATTTTAAATTGCCCAGTCTTGGTAATGTAGTGAATTTTACCATCCCAATTCTGCATACCTCTTTGCCTTGTACGTAAGTAGAAAGCATTCGGATGTCGAATGGCAAACTCATTATAAAGTTTCTGTGCGAACTTAAGAGGTAAGTCTAAACTACAAACATTACCGTTTTCTATCAATATTTTCATCTCTATAAGATTTTTTATTAATAACTCTTCCTATTGTACCTACTGATACGCCTAACCTTTTAGCTATGTCCTTATAATATAGGCCTTTAGCCTTTAACTTAAATATAAGGATTAAATCTTTCTTAGATAACTTAGCTCTAGAAGCTTTACAAGAAGACCCTCTTAATTTACCATTTTTTCTAGCATCTTCCATATTTTGTTTTTGAGTGCCCCATCTAAGATTATCTACATGATTATTCAAAGGGTTATCATCTAAATGTCTTATAACTAGTTTAGTAGAAGAAGGCTTTGGTAAATAAACCAAAGCCACTAATCTATAAACCCTTTGAGATAAATGATTACCATGATTTGATAGGGTTACAGCTGGATCTCCCTTTATTATACCTCCTCGAATCTAGAAGACTGTTGGGTATACATAATAATTGCACTTAGTTCTGAGAACTTGGCATTCTTCCAAATCACATAGAACATATTAATTATCTCATCAGGCCATGGTTCGATATCCTTAAAATCTGGATAATCCACGGATTGGTCTGAATACTTGAGGACATCTATAAAAGCATTAGCTGCATCCTCTACTCTGTTTCCGAAAAAATTGTAAACCTTTCATATCATTTTCTTATTTTAAATTTAGTATCTCTCAGTTGTTTATAGAATCCCAAAGACTCCCATCTACTTGAGGCTCGTCTAAGGTTCGTTTATCTTTATTTTTATATAGGTATTTATTATATCTTTCGATAGCCTTATCATTATACATCTGACTTGGTTCTGGTAATCCATTACACCAAGCAAGAGCTTCGAACTGGGCATCCAAAAATTGAAATACATTCCAATCCTTTTCATCCATTAGATTATGAATCCTAAGAAAGTGAACATATTTCTCTGGCTGATGTTCATAAGATTCATAAATACCAGTAACACTAGCAACTCTTTTTATGAATTCATCATGGATGTCTTTGGTAAAGCCTGGGTCCTTATCCCCCTTGAGTTCTAATTCGGCCTCTACCTGATTAGTAATGTTCTCCTGCATGGATAATAACCTTTGCATAACATTACGATAATCAGTCATTCTCTTTAACCCAGTCTCAATGTATTTAATAAAACCTTCTCGAGTATCAAATTTAAAATCTTCACAGAAGGTATTACATATCTCTGCAAGCTTTTTACAATTTGCCCATTCCCGAGAATTACTTTCATTTATTTTACGAACTCCCCTATGCTTTAACTTTATACGAGTTGCATATAAAATATCAGCAACAAGGGCAGCATCCCCCTTAGATGCTAGTAAAATGTTATTAACTCGCTTAGTATTCTTATTATTAGAAACTAAGACTGCTCTATGATTTATTGCCTCCTTTCGAGCAATAACAAAAAAAGCCTCAACTGGGAAGTTATCTACCTCTAAGGTATTTAATATTTCCTCAAACTGAGACTTAGTTATATGGATAGATGGTTCACGCATAAATATATTATTTTATAATATAATAGGAACTCCCTATTTCAATGAGTTTCTGATTGATATCAATTCTTGATAACTTTGGTACCTGGTAGCATATACTAACTTAAGTGTCTGACTTCTCCCTAAATCATTTACATCAAAACCCTCTGGAAGAAATACTACCTTGACTTTTTTATAAGCTACTAATTTAAGTGCGAGATTAACAGCATAAGACCTGGCATCGGGGTCTAAAAGGATAATATATCTTTGGCACTGGGATTTAAGTAGTTCATTGACTTGGTACTGACTAATAGCTTTGCCCATTGTGGCAATTGCTCTATCCCCAATTGTGAGAGCATTAAGTGCCCCTTCGCAAATGAATACCGACCGATACATCTCCAACGCATCATGATTAAAGATGATAAATTGTTTTCCCAAACCGGTGATGTCTTTGTCTGGGTTATTATATCTGGGCCCTTTGCCGATAACATTTCGAGCATTGTAATACCTAAGTTGTCCTTGATAATAAAACGGGATGATAAGGTACCCATATGTCGTACTCATTGTACCGTAGCCGATACCGTATCTTGAAAACTTCTCGATATTAAAGCCGCGTTTCTTGACATACCCTCGAATGCTTTTTGCAAGTTGGCTGTCTCCAAGCGAAATATTTCTAAATCCCTCAGGGAGATATACTGGCTTACTTTCGGCAAGCTCGATTTTCTCTTCCTTAAATTGAAGTTCATCAAATTGGCCATTGTTCAAAAAATTAATTAGTTCATGGTACTCAGTAAATCCTTCTATATCCATTATTAGTTGAGCAGGAGAAGGATGGGCATTACATCTAAAACAATTGGTTCTATACATAGAAAGGTTAACTCCCAACTTATGTTCTCTCCCACAATAGGGGCAAGTTGGTATACGCATCCAGCCATGCCTATAATCATAACCCCCTAATCGTTTAACGAAGTAAGTTCTTAGTCTAGATTTAAACTGGTTTGTTATTTTCATATCTTTTCTTCCCGCATATATTACAGTAATACTCTACATGACGTTTCTCATAATACTGGGCTTTCCTTCTCCCGCCTTTCTTAGAAAAAATTGCCCTACGAGGTCTCTGTTTAACTGTTTAAACTCAGTCCAATGAACTGCTACCCATTCATGATAACCCAACTTACATCTAAATATCTCCAGTAGTTCTTTCCCTTTTCTTAGAATCCGCATCCGGGTTAGTATTCTTTTTAAATTGTTCATCCAACTTACTACCATATACTTCATCATATTGTTTACGTTGTTCCCTTGTAAATTCCGTACATCTTTGCCTTTCGACATCGCATTTGAATAATGCTCTACCGGAAGGAAGACCATCCCTTTGTACTACTATCTCAGCTCGAAGAATATTATCTTTCTCTTCTTGCTCAGTAGAGTTAAGACCCATGATAACCTGAGCATTACGAACGATGGCAATTGAACCAGAGATATCATTCTCATCATACCGAGTAAGCCTATGCTTTTTACCTTCACGAGTAATGTGATGAGCAGTCCATATAATATCTAAATGTAATTCTTCTGCCAAGTTCTGAAGGTCTACATATACATTAGATATTCTTTCGAAATCTTCCCTATCCCCCGCTATTGATGCAAGTTTACCAGCGTAGTCAACCATAAGAACTTTAATATCGATTCCTTGATTACGAAATTGAATTATCTTTTCCCTTATATAAGTGGTATTAGTAATCATTGCTGGTACACGCTCAACTACTAATTCAACTCCAAACCTTGCAAGTTTCCTTAAATGCTTTGCCTCAAGTTTATCATACTCACCAGAGTATAATTCCTTCTTAGTTTTATTGATACTGGATTGAATAAAACGGTCCATGATTTGTTCTTGGCCATTTTCTGTATCAATATATAATACTGACTTCTTCATTCTGAGATAACCTCTTGCAAGGTTTACCATAAAGAAGGTTTTCTTTGCCTTGGGTTTATCGAGTATTACATTAACGGAATGCTCTGGATAACCTCCTGCATTAGTTAGTTCATTCAACTGCCTAAATGGGCAAGGTATAACTGAAGGTTCTGATTGTCTTCTAAACTGTCTCTCAGTAATATCCCGAATCATATATAAGGGTTCATCCTCTTTCTTAGGTTTACTTTTCTGAAGTACCTTTTCAATCTTCCTTGAATATTCTTCGTATTGTTCGAAGTTATCCAAATCGAAGGAATCATTTAAGTTCTTCATCTCAACATAGGTAGAGAACTGATATATCTTTTCTTTTATGTAATCAGAATCCGATAGTGGTATATGATAGAGATTACTTATTAGTTTATTGATATTGGGTATATCATCTTTAGTTACCAAATCCACATAGGTTTTAGATTCTAGTAACTCTTTTAATACTTCCTTTAAGATATTCTCGGAGGGCATTCTGCCTTGCTTCTTAAAATATTTTGATATACCCTCGAAGATAAGGGAGTGTTCTATGAGAACCAGGTAATTGGATTTAATCCTTTTGAGTACTAATCCTCCTTCCTTATCTTTTAAAACAAACCTGAGTATCTCGAACTGAAACTCAGGAGAAAAACTGAACTTGATGTTGTCTTTAAATTTCTTCATATCTATATTGCAATATTATATAAACTAATAGATTTTGATAGTACCGAGATAGTTCTAAGTATGTTGACATCTATCTAGAAACTACTAATCCACTACCTTAAGCTCCCGAATATTTAATATTATTATTTTATATAAGAAAAAATACTTATATTTGCATAACGAATATTTAAAAACATGGGAAAAAGTAAAGGAAATAATGGCTCAGAGCTTCATAGATTAAAACCTATGCAGGAATATGATGAAGCTACATTCAACAGACTTTATAAAGTCTGTAAGCCAGTAATTAGAAACCTTACCAGACAGATTGATTATAAACGGTTTAATCTTACACCGGATATTATCCAATCTTATTTCTGGGATAAGATGTTATTTGTTTTCAACAAATACTATGGTGAATGTACTGAAGAACATCTTAAAGCAAGAATCCTTGCATCACTTAGTACATTCAAAAATAAATTGCTTCGTTCTGCATACGGAGAACAAGCAGAGTATAATCAAAGCCTCTTTAAACTGGATGATTTATTCGATAATGACAAAGAACTAGAAGATGATAGTGAAGAAGAGAAAGCTAAATCCGAAATGATAGATATGATGTATACTTATATGAAAAATAAACTTTCTCCAGATGCCTATCTTTTGTTTGAGGTATTAATTACTCCTCCCCCTTTTATCAAGGAAAGGCTTGAAAATAGTACTCGAATAACTAATATAATGCTTATCGAATTTTTCGAAATGCCTAAGACTAATGAATCTATGAGATATATATCAGAACTTAGACAAGATATACAATATTGGGAAGACCGAGCTAAAGAAGAACTTAAGTATTAACACAAAAGAAAAGGGGCGTTTCCCAACGTCCCTCTCCCAATTAATTTTTACTACGCAAAACACAGATTGTAAACAAATGTTTACTCTTAAACAATACAAATAATACACATGAGTTTTAATACTACTAAATAACTAATAACAACTTTATGATGATATCTTTTGGATATATCGTAATGTAATAGTCGGTGGCAATTTTTCAATATCCAAAGTTTCTACCGAAGTTTCTTGTAAGAAAGATTCCCCTAATAGGTTCCAGCTTACTACGATAGCACCATCTTGAATACCCTTGGTAGGAGTTCCTCTACCGAAATCTCCATTCAATCCCGTCTCCCTATTAAAGAAAGATTGAGGACGAACGTTCTCCCAGTTATTGGCATCATCTTGTTTACCTTTAGATACACCAAGAGCATGCCTATGCTTAGGAAGGTCATCACCTTTAATAGAGATTAAGAAATTACCCTTAGTTGGTGTATAGTAATCTCCAACATTCTGTAACATTACTTCATCCCCAATTTGAACACCTCCAGCTTGGTAACCAATAACTATTCTACCAGCTGCCTTAGTATATTCTGCCCAACCATTGGGTATTACATCGGTTTCCCAAAGAATAATAGAACCGATTGGTAAGTTAGCAGTACTCAGAGATTCAGAGAATTCTTTTCTGATAGCCTCAATTTGACTATCAATGTATTGCTTGATATTTAACTTAGTACCCGATTCATCTACTACTGGAAAGCCTGAATTTATCTGTTCTACTCTTTTCACTGATTCTTTCATCATACTCTGGGCAGCAGTAGTATAAGGGATTTCTTGGAACTTACCCTGATAGGGTACGATAGCAAAGTTCTCATTTCGTTTGGTCATTGCATCGGTACCCTTACCATATACTCCGATAAGAACAACCGAAGTTTTATTATTAGAGTAATAAGGGCAAGCACTCTCTACCAGCTCTAGAAGATTGCTATAGGTCATATCGTAATTAGAATATACATCATTATTAATGATATCCGGTGTACGATTCTCTTCGGCAATCGGATAATAAATATCCAGAGACTTTTTAAACAAGGTGTAGAAGCTTTCGGAGGATTCATTCCAATAAGCTACAAAGTCTACTGGATTATCTACTGGTTCAGAAATAGTAGTATGTACTGCAAAGAGTAATACTTCTTCTGTTGAACCTTGGGTACCTTGGATGTTCTCAATAGTAATCGTTTGTTCATCGGATATAAATACATACCCATCTCTTGAAATACATCCAAAGTTCACGTCTGGCAATTCTCCATCTTCCGAAGCCTTTGCCATATACCTTGCCATAATCCTATCCTTGATTACATTGGCATACTTACTTCCAGCAACTCCCTGAGGAGATACCACTAACTTGTTACCATTTATGGTAGCTGAGCCAAATCCACAGAATGGTCCTAAACCAGAAGGAGCAGCAATTGCTTCTGCTGCTTCCTTTGATTTAATAATACCTTCATACTTAAAGTACGTCTTCATTGTCCTTAGTATTTTTAAATTGATTTTTCTGTTCTGCCATATCTTTAAATGCTTCACCTACATCCTTGAACTTGAGGGTTAACAATTTAAAGAGTATTCTCCATATACTGTACCGTTTCTTAATACCATGTATTTCACAGATGTGTCCATATATACTATCTACTTCGAAACAGTAGCATATTACCATAACCGTTATTGATACCACTATTGGGTTCATCCCATAGGGTTCCCCAATAGCTTTACCAAGTACAGCACCAAGTAAGATATAACAAATATAATCAACCAGCTTATTTAGGGTTCTCCTACCGGCCCTTGACTTTCGAATGACTATATCTTGTACTCTACTTGCAGATATACCAAACCATAAATCTGAAAGTATCAATATTATGGCAAGTAATATCATCCACCTAAGGTCATAAATAATTTGGATACATTCTCCAAATAAACCAATCATTGAAGTCTTGAACAGAGATTGAGTAGTAGTCTCTGTTACATTGTCTATTGCACTCTTTATCATACTTCTTCAATTTTCCACATTTGATTACTATAAGTGGTAATGGTAAATGTCTTCTCAGAAGTGTCATCTGATTCCCATTCTAACTTTTGAGGACTAACACTTAAAAGGTCTGCATCTACTACGGTGAACTTAGTTCTCTTCGAAGTATCTACCACTGATTCGAATATATACTCTCCAGCTTGTGCAGTTACAAATTCATAACCAGCACCGCCTGCGTCATAAGTAGTTACTTTACCAACTTCCCTTATTCGACTATCGAAGTCAGGTTTATTAGAAGTACACTTGATTAAAGTAAATACCTGTTTAACATTCCCCTTTAATTCTGCATAAGGGGGAGTACAAGAAATCTCGATGATTGTAGGATAATCTTCCAATATTACTTGGCATCTTAAAGAAGAACCATCATCCGCTACAAAGGTATAAGTCCCAGCCTTGGTAAGAGTAATCTCTTTATCAAGGTTATAGGTTTCCCCATTCTCATCACAAGTAGCAGTACCACTTACATTAACCCCATTTTTCATTTCCTCAAGATGGAACTTACAAGCAGACTTCTCATCCAGTAATTGGTATACTGCATAAGTATCATCTATCTGGTCTTCTGGTAATGCCCAGTTGGGTTCTTTCCAATGACTGTCTGTAGCATCCGAAGGTACTATCTTTAATTTATTCTGATATACTACTGGAGAATTATTAACTACCAAAGTAGTCTTAGCAGTAGGGTAAGCTACAGACTGGAAGGTATAAGTCCCTGCCCTATTTGCAGTATATACATAACCATTCTGAGCATTAAAGGTTTCCCCAGTTTCAATTACCCTTACTCTGTAATCATCTCCATTACCAGAAATACGTTGTATCTTTACTGTAGCTTTTGCAGAGCCATTGAATAATGTGACTGTTGGTGGGCTAACAGTAATTCTATATACTGCAGTCTTACCAGATACTACTTCGAATATACCTACACCTTCATCGGTTTCCCTTTTATCCAGTGTACATTTAAACTTATAAGTACCATAACTATTAGCAGTAAACTTATCACCGTTCTTAAACAACTTAGTATCACCAATTAGCCTACAATATAGTTCACCAGTAAATGATTCTGGGTAATTCGATTCGATGGTAAGAGTGGTAGTAGCATCCTTGATACTTTGCTTATCCCTAACTCTAAATTCAGAAGGTGTACATCTTACCTTATATGTAATCTCTTCTCGAGTTACAACAAAGGAAGTTTGCTTTACTGGGAACTCTACAATCTCAAAGATGTAGGTACCAGGCTCTGAAAATTCCCAAGTTGAGCCAGAGACTTTCACTATATCAGTACCGGATAGTCGTACATTACAGGTTTTCACGGTACCCTTATAGGATACGTTTGCCCTTACTACTGTACTTACTTTTAGGTTAGTAGGAGTTATCTTTCCAGTAATAGGGTCACAAGTAATAGAATATACTCGATTATAAGATTCTTGATTAACCGTGATTTGAGTTACCTTAGTAGGGTCTCCCACACTTCTAAAATAATAAGTACCTGCTCTGGGTATATTAAAAATGGAACCACTTTCGTGTTTAGTGTAACCCCAATTTATATTATCACTGGATATCTGATATCTTAGGTCGGCATTTATCCAATCTGAAGTTACAGTTACCTTTACCGGTACTTCATATACCTCTGAAGTAATAAGATTGGGTTGGTCCGGATTTACTAACTCAGCTTTAATTGTATACCCATCATTTACGGTAAACCCATATTGAATATCGAAAGATACATGATAGGGTATGAATCTTTTAAAGAAAGCCTCTACGGCTTCTCTAAATTTTCTGAAAGCTGCCGAGTTCGAAGTATATCCATGACCGGTAAGTCTAAAGGTTACCGGTATACATTGAGAACAATCGAAAGTATTATCATAGGTATACTTATCGTCATAATGGTAATACTGGTCAAAGTGCGGATTACCTTTTACCCAACCATCATAACTATCAGCCTTTGCAGGGTCAGTTACTACGCAGGTTAACCCATACAGCCTCATAATTATTTCGAAGAACTCAGAGGTACCTCTTATTTTAAAAAGAGATATCGAATACTTCAGGATGTTTCTTACTTGAGTACTGGTTAAAGTAAAGGGTCCCTCCTTTGGTATTATCCAAAGCTTAGATAACTCTTGGAGTTTATCATCGGAGTAGAACCCATTAAAGTACTCTGCCCATTTCTGTGCATCTATAGTGTTCCCATAAGCAAAGGGCATTTCTCCGAGGAATTGCCAAAGGAAATTGAGATACATATCCGGAGCCTTATCTATATCGATAATGTCCAAGATATTCTCAATATCCTTTGTAATGTAATCTTCAAAATGCTCTCCACAAATTTCTAGAAACCTCTCTAAGATGCCTTTGCCATTTACCTTATATGTATCTTGAGCTTTATACTCGAATGGCAAAAAGTCGATTAGATTTTTGAGGTTTATCATTATACAATTTCTTTTACGGTTAAAGTCAATTGTGAAGCATTTTCGAATACTGGTAAGTTAAAACCGGGGTCTTCATAATCATGGTTAGGTTCTGATACCGTAATAGAATACCGATAGCCCGATTGATAGCTGTTGTTCTGAATGTCCAAAGAGAAATCAAAACCATTAGCTTTATCGATAATCTGGATAGAGCTACCAACTGAGCCAGTAGTTACATAACCATTTGATACCGAACGTACTGTAAAGGTAGTTGAGGAATTGAAGGTTATGTAGTAGGTCATAGAACCCTTTGCCTTGTTTAATTTAAACTGGCCCAGGTTTAATTCTTTATTACCATAGATGGTAGTAGGCCAAGGTTTAATATAGAACTTAGTAAGGTGAAGGTAATCTACTGTTGATAAGTTATCTATTAGGGCATATATATCCGATAACCTTACGCTTCCTCCTATCTGAGCTTGCTCTGGAGAATAGGCATTGTATAATGCTGTAAGAATTTGAGTTTGTATCTCGGCAGTCTTATAAGACTTCTTACCAGTAACATCCATCTCCAGAATAATCTGAACCTTACCTGCAGACTTAACCTTTAACCAAGTAGTCATAGGTGCCCTTTGAGATAATAGGTTGTATACCCTATTTATTAATTCGGAAGAAGCAACAGCTCCACCATCGGGGCTAATGTATACTGTAAGCTTTCTACCGCATTCATAATCGGCTTTAGCCTTGTTTACACCATCTACTAACATAGCTAAGCTTTCAAAGTCCTCCTTAGTAATTGCTACTCCAAGAGTCTTTACACTCAAAGGTATATGTTCCTTGAGCATTGTAAAGTTCTCATAGTTTGAACCTCCTCCAGCATCATAAGCATTACTTACAGTAGCATCAGTGATTGAAGAAGAAATGATTGATGGTACGGATGTAATAGTATTACTCTTTACGTTACCCTGAGAACCATTGGTTAAATAGAATACTACATTGGTTATCTTTGCACCTGCTGCAGGTTTCTTACCGAAAGTTCCATCCCCAAACATTATGTAAGGGTTAAGAGCTTCATCTACTGAAACCATAAAGTGTTTATCCGTTGGCTTTGATTTTGCAAAGGTATCTACCAATACCCAAGTTTCTCCACCTATCTGTAAAGACATAGAGCCCTGTTCATAGTACTTACCATTAGGCAATGTACCAAGGTGAACTATTGCCCTGTCTCCAGTAGGTATTACCATATTATTTAAAGCACTTGCAGTATACTTCTCGTGTTGAACTATAGGTACTTTACAAGTAGTTACATTTGAATACCAAGTTACGTCTCTAGCAGATAACCAGGAATTACCACTAGAATCTGTAAACAGAGTACCTTGAGGTATAGTTAATTTAGCTCCGATAGAATTACCAGTAATACTTCTAGATAAGATTACATCTACCGTAGCAGCAATCGCTGCTCGAGCATGATAATCTACCAAAGCCCCATGTTTAACTACCGAATCATACCTTCTTGACGTAGATAGGAAAGTTTCCCTTGCCATGTTATCTACATAGTAGTGAAGTACTTCGGCAATTGCCGCAAACAATGAGAGGATGATAATTAAGATGTTCCCCTCCGAATAATCCGTTATGAGTTTCTGACCTTGAGGGTCTTTGAGCCCCATAAGGGATTCAACCAGCTTGGCCTTAATCTGTTGATAAGACCTCTGGTATGGGTTAAGCCATTTATTTGTGATTCCCATATTATTGTGTATTTAATGAATTATCCGACCGGTCATAGGTGATATCGAGGTACTGACTAGAATTTGTTCCATTTACTACATAGGTTACTTCTATGTGTATTTTTGCATCAACTCTAGTAACTGTGATATTTTGGAAGGTTATCCTTTGTTCCCAAGCACCTATGGCCTGTTTTAAAAACTCTTTAATTATAAAACTCAGGGCTTGTGAGTTTGGTTCCTCAATACATTGCCATAGTTTACTACCAAAGTTTTCCTGTCGAAATCTCTGGCCTATCATGTAATATAATATCGAACTTATATTATCTCTGATAAGTTTGAAATCTCCATTTACTGGGTACCAACCTCTTTCACCCTTTTCATTAGTTGTAAGTTGGATAGGATAAGTTACACCTATACCAACTAAGTCTGTAAAGTAATTCTTTTCCATTAGTGTATGCAGGTTTTATCTTCATAATCGTCTACAACGAATTGTGAGAAAGGTTTAATTACTTGAGTTACTGTAGGACCTGAAGAACCGGGTCCAGTAGTTACACCTGAGTGTACATGAGAATTGAACATACTGCGAAGTTGTTCTAGTTCTTGGATAGTTTGATTTAGTTTTTCGGTTAATTGAAAAATATTGATTACTCCACCATTTTCTCCAGTATTAAGTATCACTGAATCGCCAGAAGATACATTTATATCTCCCTCGGCATTTATTACTATTTCTTTCTCTGAACGAACATTTACAGGTCCATTGAAATGTAAATTAAGTTCTCCGTTATCATCATCTATGACTATTAAGTTTCCTTCGGGAGTAACTATCCCCATTTTATTAGGACCATCCAGAGGTTGTGGTATTTGACTCATTCCCCAACCATGGTATTCCCAGAGAGGTTTAGTTGGGTCCCCAAATTCAAAAGTAACAAATACCGTATCTCCCACTTTAGGGGCTAAGAATTTGAAACCAGAACTAATTGAACCATGTTGCCCTTTAGGATATGCCCAAGCAAATACTCCCCCCATTACCTCTGGAACACACACCTTTACTCTGTTCATATGTTTCTCTACATCGTCATTATCAATAACAATGCCACGATAAACAGAGTAATACCGACCAAGACCCTCTAAGCCTTCGTCGGTTATTATCTTTGCTGTTTCGTAACTCATACCCTTATTTTTCTACATAGATTTGACTTGCTATTCGCTTATGCCTTTTAGCTATGTCTCGGTATACTCGATTAGCTATGGCCATATAATTAAACTTAACCCCATAATCTTCAGGCACTTGGATTTGTTTAACCGATATCTTACCAGGAATTAACTTACCCTTAGAGGTAACTGTATTACCTGTAGATAACACTATACCCTCTGCCAAGGCTTGGGGATTATCGGCATTTACTTCAGTATAATAAGCCTTCTTTCGAATAAACTCAGCTTGACCCTTGATATCAATTATGTCTCCCTTATCATTCAAGAAATGTTCATTATAGTATACTTTCTCATTATAAGTAAAGTTAAGATTAAGATTCTGAGAAGTACTTAAAGCTTTTTTATCTTGACCCTTTGTAGTTTTAGCATTAGCTTTAGCATCATTAGCTACGATGTTTTGAGTAGATAAATCAGTTTTAGAAGTTACAGAGCCAGACTTGGAATTATTCTTTACTAACTCCATATTAGTTATGTAACCTTGCCCAGCATCCATTGAATGAGTACATTGTTTTATATACCAAAGACCTGACCATCTTTTACCCACATTATCTATTTTTATTATTTGGGAAGTTGCTAGCATGGGTCTACCAACCACTTGAAGTTGACATACTAATCTTTTTTCGGTTTGCTTTAAGCCCCCATTAGCATTGGCATTAGCTGCCCAAGCATACTTATCGGCACCACCGTATCTACTAAATAAATTATGGTAAAGTTTATAAAGAGGTACCTTGAGATTTACCCTTTTCATATGTCTTACCTTAACCCTCTTACCATATTGACCTTGACCATAACCCTTAGTAGTATCAACTTCCATATCGGATAATACTTCAGTATAGGGGTCTTTCTTTAAAGCTTCGAAACCTCTCTCTGAAGCAGGTAATATTCCAGCTTGAAAATTGATACCAGAAGCTATACCTGCTCCGGCCTGTTTAGAAGCATAGCCTTCTGGATCATAGTCTAATGGGTCTACATATTCCTCTACCATAAACTCCATACCATCTTCGTCTTCGAAAAGGTATCTTTCATACTCTAATAATTTCTTAAGATTAGCTTCTAATTCTTTACCATTCTTAGAATTTCTTAGCACTTGTTTAAGGGCATTCTTCTTATCGTCAGGTAACTCATTAGCTGCTTGATTAATGGTAGCTCGTACTTCTTCGGTAGACATTTCATCGAATTTTCTTTGCTTACCTGCTTCATAAGCACCTACTGGACCAACTGCTTCATATTCCTCTACTCGCTTTTTATATTCTGCAGTTTTTTCCATGTTATACTGAAGCTGAGTATCCCAAGCATCCATTACCTCTGTAGGAGTAGTAGGATGACTTCTATAATCTTCAAACCCATTGCCAGTAATATTAGACACCATAAGGTTATCTACCTGAGCCACATGAGGTCTTAAAGCTAATGGAGGCTTATCCTCTGGCTCATTTATATTAGTTGATAATACCGATAAATCTTTACTATCTGGGTCTAGAGATGGAGCTAATACTGCTTTAACTCTTTTAGTTATTTTCTGAGTAGCAAAAGATACTCTAAGTACTTCCCCATTCTCTCCTTGATATGTATAAGTACATACCGGTTCTTCATGGAATTTCCGATTATGTATATAAATAACACCATCCCTTGAATCCACATACCATGGCCCATTAGTATACCCTTTCATCTTCTGTTCTAATTGAACTAAGACGTTCTTGCCCACTAATCCAAAGTCACTATCAATTAAAGCTTTCAAGTCTTCTGGCATAGCTACTTCTGCTACTCCACTGTATTTGTTAGCATAGAGTACTTTACCAGTAGTAGTACGGGTATTCTCTGTGGGTACCTGTAGTGACTCGTATACTTTATTACTTATTATCTGTTGTTCCATTACTGAAATATTTCTATGATTACACCAGTAGCATTCCCACAGCCATTGTCTAAATAGGTAGATAATTTATAGCCTTCCATATCCGAATGGACATAAGCAGGCTGATATCTTAAATCCCCTGAAGAATCAATGCACTTAATAGTTACATGAGTACCTGTAGAATCGAATACGGCTTCGAACTCTCTTACCTTAATTATTTTTATGGGCCCAGATATAAATTGGCCATCAGGGTATATATATCCCCATTGAAGACAAATGTTTTGGTTCTCTTGAATCTCGGCAATATCTACAGTATCAGGATTACCCGTATCGAAAGTAATGGTAGCCAAGTTTTCTTTTTCTTCATCATATCTATAACTCCAGGTACTTATATACGCTCCAAGGGGTATACCTGTAATGGGATTCATTATAGGCATACCTCCAAAATTGAAAAGGGCCAAATAAGGTTGACCCATTCCATTATATAATATAGGTTTCTGTTTAGCTGCCATAAGTCGGTATTCTTATTAGAGTTCCCATTTCTAATTCCTTAAAAGGATTCAGTATCTTATTAGCTTCAGCTATAATGTACCACTTACCAGAATCACCATAGTACCTGAAAGCAATGTTCTGCAAGGTTTCCCCATCTTTAACGGTATGTTGAATATCGTTAGGGGATTCTGGTACTATTGGAGGTTTAGCCTCTAAGGAATAATCCCCATCGTTATACTTCAGAGCATAGGCATTATTATATGGGCTAGCTCCCTTTATATATTGGTTAACATCAATCATATTTAATACCTCCTGTCTTTTTAAGTGAATCGGAATTTATAAAATCTCCATAGGATAAGTTATATGCACTTACTCTCTTGAAAATCAATTCTTGAGTTGCTGCTGCAGGCAATAACCTACCATTACCAAAAGTAGCTGGCTTTCCGGGTATCCTTATTCGATAACCGTTCTGAAAGTTCTTCAGAGTATAAGTTGCTGAGGTAAGGATATAATTGTGGTTATCGAATATACCAGAATCCCCCCACTCAATCTTAACAATCGGGGGAGCAGCCTGGTAGCCATTAGATTTAGACCATGCCTCTAATAACCTACATTTATTGATTACCTCTTCTGGATTTTCTGGGTCATTACAGTACCAAGACACATTAAATTGAATAATGTCTTCAGCTCCAGTAAAGTGATACATTGGTACATTGCGACCCATTGATTTAATGGTGGCCCATGTGGTTTCTCCTCTAAAATCTATTTCTGGAGGTCTATTCTGTAAGGTAATGTATTGAGTGGGGTTAACAGTCATGTTATATATCCTTACTTCATTCTGATATATAACATCTGCTTTAGCCTCGAAGTTTCTGTAATTAGTAGTATTCTTATTCCCCTTTGCTGGGTCTACTCCCTCACTCTCCTCTAATCTCGGGAATTGTAATTCCATTCTCCATTTAGCCTGGAGTTGTTTGTTTAGAATAGGGTTCTTAGACGATATTTGAGCTTCTCCGATTACTCCATTGGGAGTATAGAGTTTACCCTTTTGAGCATCATCTTTGGGAAGAGTAGAAAGAGTTCGATTGAGTAATATCCGAGCTCTCCATAGTTTATTTAATGGCCCCGTAAGAACACCTGCTGTATCTCTTGTAAGGTCATTGTACTTTTCAACAACCTTACCTGCTGCTTTATTTAATACTCTAGCCATAGTGTTTTAGTTTTATATTCCCATTACAAATGCAGCTCCAGTAAAATCTTGTTGAGAACCTGGAGCATAATCTCCAACTGCTTGACCATCTACTGAGATATTGATACGAGAATCTCTCATACCTTCTTTAATAGCTAACCTAACAGCATTAATAAATCTCTCTTCATTCTGGGCTCTAAGGGTAGTTGGGTCTTCTTTCTCTTTATTCTGAGCTTCAGTATTCCTATCTACTGAATTACTAAGGTAACTAATACCCTCAATTAATAAAGGAAGACCTACAGTAATGGCTAATCCCCAGGGTCCACCGAGTAATCCCATAAGTCTACCACCTATGGAGGTTAAACCTTTTATAGCACCTTGCCTAGCCACTTGACTACCAACTTGGGCACCTGCTCCAGCTAAAGCCCCTCCAGCTAAATTACCAGCCATAGTAGTTGCTAATGGTACTCCAGGATTTGGTGTCTTAACATATCTTCCGGTTTTAGTATTATAAAATCTACCAGCAGAATTCATACCAATACCGCTTGACATCATTTGGAGTTGAACCATGGTTCTCATAAGGTTAACCATCCTTACCATGTGTGCTTCCATAATGGCAAACTGAGTATTAGTTTTTATTGCTGCAGCAGACATACCTTCAGTAGAAGCAGTAGCAATAGTTTGTAAATACCCAACAGACCTAATAATACCTCTTACAGTATTAAACCCTGCAACTATAGTACCCACTACTACTGCAGTAGCTCCTATCCTAAGACCAAAACCTCCAACCCAAGTTTCTGAGATAGAATTAATTACTTTGATTATAGAGTTACCCACATTTAGTACTGGGGTAAAGATTCTACCCAAAGCCGCACCTGCCGTAACGGTTAAGTTCTCTAAACTTGATTCGAATTGGTCTATTACACCTGCATCGGTTTTAAGACGTTCTTCATTGAGTCGATTTACTGCTCCCAAATTTTGGTCATAGGTTGCAAGTATCTTACCCATCTTATCTCTACCAGAAGCAATATCCCGAAGTACTGGGAGCATACCTCGATTACCACGAACTCCAAAGATATTGAAGAAGGTTGGTGTTTCTATCCGTGAAGGTAAGTCTACTGCCGCCTTGGCAAATTTCTGATAGATAGTGTAAAGATCTATAAGGTTACCCTGAGCATCAAAGAATTCATCTGGACTTAAGCCCAGGTCTGCTAAAGCGTTATAGCCTCTCTTTTTTTGATTAACAAGGGAGAGTTGTAAGTAACGAATCATATTAGCCAGAGAGGTACCTGCCATAGAACCTTGTATACCCATATCTCCCAATACACCGATGGCAGCAGCCGTTTGCCGAAGGTCTACTCCAGCAGTTGCCATATCTGCTCCTGCATAAGATATGGACTGGGCTAAGTCTGTCAAAGATATATTTGCATTAGTAACTGCAGTATATAAGTCATCGGTTACTCTAGCGGCTTCCCCCATTGGGATTTGGTACATTGACATGATATTAGTTATCAAGTCAGCTACACCACCTTTCTGTCCCACTGGCATAGTAAAGATTGAAGCCAGCTTAGATGCTGGCCCAATCATTTCCTTAATAGCATCGAATTTATTACCTGCCATAGCCAGGTACCTTTGTCCTGATGCAACATCCGAAGCAGTAAGGGGAGTTATCTCATTGACATCCTTTGCCAATTGTAACATCTCCCTTTGTTCTGCAATGGTAGCACCAGCAATTTTCGAAGCAGTCCAAACTTCATTCTGAACACCCGCAGAGTATTTATAGGCCCTTGCCATTCCCCCTACGAGCTGCATTCCGAAGTCCATTGTATTAGAAGCTGACATCTGTATACCTCTATTCCAGGTATTCATATCATTCATCATTGTTCTGAATGACCCAGATATCTTACCAGCTTCTTGAGAGAATCGGTCTTTTAAAACCATGGCAACACCGACCTCTACTATACTCCTACTGGTATTCATAATTTATTTTCTTTTCTTTAATTGTTTATAATATTGCTCGGCCATTTCCTTGAATATTTTCCTTATTCGATACGGAAGACGTAAAAAGCCGAAATAGTCTAAGGCTATCTCGGCTCTGGTGATATAAACAAAATCACTCTCTAACATTACTCTTCCGTCAGGTAGAAAAAATTCGGTGCCCAAACTATAGGATAAGTTCTTTCCTCTCCAGTGGTTGGATTAGTGATGTGAGACTCGCCTTTGAAAATGGGGTCCATAGATAAGATATACTTTCTCATCTCAGCCATATCCTTTGCAGTAAATGGGGTAAAGTTTTCTACCTTTTCCCAACTACCATCAACCTCTAAGTAAAGGTTCCGACAAAGAAGAGGAGCATTCTTAGTTTGCTTATCCAATGGCAACTTCATGAACTCTTGTTCTCCCTTACCAGTCATACAATCGAATTTAATTCTCTTGCCAGATGAAAGAGTGTATTCATGGTCTACCAATCTAACTCCCTCTGGATAATAAGGGATAGCATCTGGCTTCTGATTTAAATCCTCTACAGTTGGAGTAGTACCGTAATCGAAAAGGAACTCATGAAGGTCTTGGCCATAAGTAATCTTACCACCATTCTCTTTGCCCCAATCATATTCAAATTCTACCTCATCCCCCAAAGAGAAGATACGAGAATTAAAGATAATAGCATAACGGTCATTGACCGGTAAGTTAAGGGCATCATCTATGGTTAATTTCCCATTGGGTGTAGCAGTAGTTCTAATTACAATTGCTGCAATGAACTTGGTAAGGTTCATCAAAGTCTTCATGTCTGAAAGGTTACTGAGAATATCTTCATCAGCACCATTCTGTTCTCTGATTTCATATTCGAAACCAGAAGGTCCGGTAAATCTAAATGTTCTAAATTCCATAACTGTTATTTTTAATGTTTACAAATGTTCATAGTACTCCGTATAACAACAAGAAAGGGGTGAGCTCCTATCACAGGAATCCCACCCCTCCACCAAATCTTAGTGAAAATAGACTAAGGAATTAGTATTTATCTGCAGTACCAACTGAGAACTCTATGGACTCAATGGTATTCTCTGAAGCCATTCTGTCCAAGTCTAAGCCGGTAATCTTACATGGCCATACCTCTTCGAAGACGTGGGTATTAAGAACCGAGACTCCATCTTCGGCAAGTTCATTTACAATAGCCGTTTCCCAATATTGGCTTGGTACTAAGCCACCACCAACTATATGGTCTTGGCAAGAATAAAGCCAGTCATGAAGCCAGGTATCTGAACCTGCAGTAGTCATAAGTTTCTCTACGATAAGATTACCTATAGTAACCCTACCAGCAGTTTTAACATCTCTATTGACATCCCCATGAGCCACCTGGTCAATCTCAATATCAGGCAAAGTACAACTTTGGAATAGATAAGTATTGATAGGGTGTTTGGGGAACATGATGCTCCACAAGAATTTCTTCCGTGGGTTTTTTACTTTTGCTCCCATCGTTATATGTTTATAAGTTATTACTTGTTTCTACGATTGATACTGCCTTAGAAGCAGCATCAATTACAATCTCCATAGTTACCTCTTGCATAGGAACTACATCCTTATACTTAAGGATAGCACGGTACTTACCTTGACGGGCATCTGATTCGTTATTTACGGAAAGATCATCCCAAGAAGTTGCATCCTGGTCACCCATCCAAGTATATTCTGTCATGGCATCTTCGTCTACCAAAGAATCTAACGTAGGTTTAACTTCCAACCAAATTCTTTTCCAAGTACTCCAAACATTGGGCTCTTCCAGGTATTTGTTAAGTACGGGACGAAGGAACTTCTTCAAATACAAATTCAATCTTACGATTGAAAGGAATCTTTCTGAATCCTGTTTTACCTGAGAAGAGAAACAATGCCATAGCATAGTTTGTTTACCTGCATCGGGAGTATCTTTGATTACCATCTCATTGATATAATTCTGAGCAAGTGTGTTCAGTTCATTATATCGAGAAGGAGAACCATAATTTGGGCATACTGGTCCAACGGCATCTCCAATAACTCCCCGGTTCATACCAGCAAAGGATTTCCAAGGACCGTATTGAGTAGCAGAAGCATCTCCCAAACCTGCAATGGTACCCACTACATCGGAATCCTGAAGATTGCCGTTCTCATTGTAGTACTTAAGGCCACCACCAAAATAAGCAATGTACTTAGAGTTACCTACAGTACCGAGGCAAGTCTGTACCCAAGTAACCTGAGTTTTGTAATCTCTGGGTTGTGTACCTTGAGTATAATGGGTCAAGTGTTTTGGAACTTCGATATACAGTACCCATTCCATCAACTCTTTTGCCATATCTGCAGCAGCCTTATATACCTTGAGTACATCAGCATCAGCAGTAAGGTGTTGAGAAATATGAGAAATAAACAATTGGTAGAAGTCTGTGTAGTCTCTTACCAAGTCCAGTGAAGCAATCCATTCTTCGGCAGTTGGAGTAGAACCTGCACTACCGATAGTACCATTAAACAGTTTCTCTGTTTCGGAGGGTGCAGCATCTCCCACGGTAATAGTGATAGCATTCTTAGTACCATCAATATCATCGGTAAGCCACTTAATTAGGTTTTCAAAAGAGGAACCTGCAGTAATTACCGGCTTAATATATTCCGAGTTCTTAGCAAATGCACTAAGAGCAAGGTAATCTACCGAAGTGTTATTGTTATCATCGGCAGTTTTGTAGGTTATTACTGGACCCTGTTCAAGTACTTGCCCATTAGCCGAATAGATTTTATAATACAAGGTATTAGCTTGCTTATAAAAACCAACCTGGAAAGTATCTGCACTACCAATGGGATCTCCATATCCCTTGGTTACTAATCCAAAACTATAAGTAGTACTACCAGATTTTAAAGTAATCAAAGCAGAGGGTTTAGCTGGGTCAGTTACAGCAGAAGCAGGAGCTATTCCTTCTTCTTCTGATTTAGCAACTGGAGCAGTTCTACTTGCTGTTGCAGCTACTGTACCTTGAGTAGCTCCTTTACCGAGCACTCGAATAACACGAAGCTTAGAACCACCCTGCAAAGCCTTTTCGATATTTGATACAGAACCATCGGGTACAATTTCAGAACCATAGATTCTTTGGAACTGAGAGAATGTAGAGATGATTTCTGATGGGTCATCATAAGGGCCCTTAGTAGTTCTAGCCAATACACAAGAAACTCCTAACATAGGAGTAGTTTGAAGAACATTGTTGTTCTTAAACTTAAAATCAACATGAGGTGAAGTTGGCATAATTCTATTGTGATTAAAGTTAATTACTTGTTTAATTTATACCCTAGAGTATTGTACCTATGCCTTAGGTACTTTTAACTCTAGCATTTCATTTTCGTTTTGTTCTAACAACCCAATAAGAACTGATATATCCTTGATAGGTGTAAGAGTACCTTCTCCCAAAGCTTTTTCTGGAAGAATACCGTCTTTACATACATAAGTGTATACCTTCTCAAGTATACCATGTTCTACATCTGGATGGTCATAATAATTACCAATCTCAATGAATAGGTTTCCGGTGGGAGCAAGCCTGCCCTTTTCCCATTCCTCTAAGTCATTGAAGTATGGTCTCACGTATCCTCTAGCAGGTAAGCCAGTATATAAGATTGTATGTAGCAACCTCATATCTGCTTGTGTTTGAGAAACTAGATGTACATCTATGGTAATATCTTTTGTTTCATAAGGAAACTCTGAAGCTTGGTAATTACCATCCTCAAGTTTATCACCAATGATGTATTTATTCACACCAATATCTCCAGCATAATAACCCTGTAGTTCTATGGTTATTCTTGGGAGAGTCTTTGGGCCTTTTACTTGATTATTCCCTATACCAAAAAGTGGTATAAACTTCTTCATACCTTTGATTGCCTCTTGAAATCTTTTTTCGTTTTCTTGAGACAAAGGTAAGAAGTCTTCTGGGTTTAAGGTAAGACCCATTTCTAACATTGTACTAAGTAGAGAGATATAAAAAGTTCTTTCTACTATTTCTTCTGAGTTTACCATTAAAGTCCTAATCTAATATTTAACTGAACACTTTGATTGCCATTGTCATTAATATACCCATTATAAGTTACCTGAATACCTCCAAAACCACTCACTCTGGTTTGTAAATGACCAACACAATTTAATTCACTAACCCATTGAGTAGCAATATTTGAAGGATAATCGGTAAGCCATACTTTAAAGGGTATTAGTTCTAAATCAATACCTCCAGGGAATTGATCCTCTATTGTCTTACTTATATCGGTTATCTTAAATTGTTTTATAAATTTAGCAACTTGAATACCGTTGATAAGGTAGTACTGATAACCCTTTACATTACTAATCTGAGCAGTACTAGTATTTTGACCAAGATTTGGGAATGGTATATTCGGGGTTGGTTCAAAGCCATACTTAGTAGTTCTAGTACCTGGAGATTGAGTTATATTTAAAACTATCTCTGGGTTAGGTTCTTGCTGTGAGATAATCTTAACCGTAGTAGTTCTTTCTAATGGGTCATAGTTACTTGGGTTGTGATCTTGATTAGTAGATTTAGTTTTGATAATAAGCTTACCTGCAGCATTAGCTTCCCCAATTTCTTGGGTTACCTCTAACCAATCGGATGAGCTTTCTAATTTCCAATCTATAGCACGGTATTCATCTTGAGGCTCATTATTTATAAACTTCTGTTGGTAACTATATACCCTTATTTCTAGAGTCTCACCTTTTTTAGTACCCTCGAAAGTATGGGAAGTAGTTTCCGGAGTGATACTAAAATAAGTTCCCCAGGTCTCTACTTTAGGAGCAGCCTTTTGTTGTATCAGGGTTACTTCCCTTTCTACACCCTGAACTACTACCTTGAGGACCTGCTCTTTTAAGGTCTGTTCTGTATTTACTGCTTTCGGTTTTACACGAATGGTAGCAGTACCAGTTCCTGATAGTGAAGATATTTCAAAATCTACTGCCATTATATAATCCTCCTTATTTCTTTTCTAACTTCATTACGTATTTCCTTTTGTAAGGCAGCTTTTCCACCAGCAGCCTTAAATGCAGGAGCCCAGAGAGGACGAGGTGGTAAATTACCATCTCTACTACCATACTCTAACATGATAGCTATCTGATTCAAAGTTTTTCTTGAAGTCTTACCAGTATAAGTAATCTTCTTGATTCCAATTGGTAAACCAACGAAAGTTCTTTTCTTACCTTTTACTAAGGTAACTGACCTGGCATATTGTCCAGTAAGATTTAGCATGGTATGGTCTCCATATTTCTTTATGGTACCAGGAGCATGTGGTGGCCAAGATACTCCGGAACCCCTTGGAGGTACACCAGTATTCAAACTTCGTCTTACTATACGAAGAAGTTGATTACCAAACTTTTCTGTACCTTTCGCATAACCCTTAGTTAAGATACTTGGAGTTTTAGCAATCAACCTTTCTGCACGAGCTTGTTCTCGTTTATCTACGTATATTTCTAGAGGACCAATTGGAGTCGATAGTGTAATATTAACCGACTTACTTGGCATAATTCTTATTATTGTTTAGGTTTATCTAATCCCAATTCTTGAGCAATCCTTAATAAAAGGGTTTCTTGGTTAGTTAACCTCTCATTCATGGATAACTTAAATTCTTCGAAATCTGGAGCAGGATTACGAGGTGATTCTGAACGATTATTAATTAAACCAAGAATATTATCGCATTCAGAAACAACGGCCTCAAATTTGGCTTTGTTATTTAAAATATTTAAAGCATTCTGTTTCTGCATTGATACCTCATTAATGATATTATCTAGATTGGTCGTATAATAGGTACCATTATAAATACCTTCATTTACATTAGTTGGTAAATAAATGGTAATTTGAGATATTGAATCTTGTATCACTAATTCGATACTGTTAACAAAACCTTCTTTACCATTTGAGGCCATTGGTTTACTTTCGCCAACTTTTAAAACTCTTGCTTGGTCAAAGATTGGATAACCAGACCGACGATCTTTCTCTAAGGTGAAAATCATATCACCCTTTTGTACTTTCTGAAAAATCAATTCTTCCATAATCATTTTCTATTTATTAAGTTTAAACCGAATGATACTGCACCTGGATTCTTCTGCATGAAGTCTACCAGTTTTAGAAATTGATAGTATCCAAATTGATTAATTAGTACCTGAGCTTTGTTTGCTACTTCTTGAGCAACCTCTATATTTGGAGCAGGTAATGCTAGTTGTATCTTAAATTCGGTGAGTTGTTCTTGTTGTTCCATAATTCCTTAGTTAATGTGTTAAAACGAAAAAAGGAGTACACCTAAAAACAGATGCACTCCTTTAATCATCTTGGTATTTTAAATTACTAAGTTGGCGTTGTAGTACCGGTCTTCAAGGCAGCTACCACTTGATTGACGATGTTCTGGTCTCTCTGAGCATCTATCACTCGATTGAGGCGAGCAATCTCGGTGTCTTTAGCAGTGTTCTCGATGAGGCACTTGATTTCCTGTTGGCCATTCTTGAGGTCACAGCAGCAACGTTCCAACTGAAGAGCCAAGTCAGATTTTACTTCTTTAATCAAGCCTTTGGTTTCACAGCAACAATTATCGTTACAGCCTCTGTCCGCGATTACAACGCCATCGCCGGCACCTTTTACTTCTACTCCCATAATTGTAACATAATTGTAAGGTTTTAAAGATTAATACTTAGGTTAATTATACATTAAATACAGAATAGTGTTGTATTTTTATTACCTCAAACTAAATACATACTCATAGGTTATAGTAGCAGCATTCTGAGTTATATTGACTGTAAGCTCCCAACCATTATCATCATTCTCTGCTTGCCTTAATTTAATGGTACCTGACCTTGTTGATTCTACGGTATTCTCTGTTAAGGTTAAGGTTAACCCATAGTTTCCATTATCACTTGATAACGGTGTGATTGCTACATCTGTAACCCAACTTGGTTTTGAGGTTACAGTTAAAGCTAATGGGTATCTTGTACTTATTTCAGAACCGTTTATTACCTTAGTCTTAAAAGAATAAGCTACATCAACTGTAAAGTTATTACCTCCCAAAGCCGATAATCCAGTTCTAGAAGTAGTTCTAGGACCAGTAGGGGAAGTAAATGCCAAGTAATACTTATAAGATACACTTACACCGCCCTGAGTGATATCCACATAATCAGAAGCACCCTCATGAGAAGCAGTAACTCTGATAGACCTACTACTTGTACTGGTATTCGCAGAAGCACTAAGAGTAGTACCTGATAAGCTAAATCCTGAGGTACCATTGGTACTTAAACTTGGGGTAGCCCTATCGGAGCCATCGACAACATCTGAACCAGAAGTATAATTAGCATACCTTATTCTACTTGCCATTGGGTACAAAGTTACACTACCTCCAGTATTACTGATAGTATAAGAACTTGCAGTTAAGCTTACACTCCAAGAGTCATAAGTATACCCAGTAATTTCATTTGCTGCCTGGTATACTGGTACACTTACAGATTTGGTTTTACCATTTAGTGATAAGGTACCAGTAAGGGTTCCTACCTGGGTTCTAGATTTAACCGTAGTTCCCAAAGAACCTGCACTAACTGCAGTACCATAACTAATGCTAGCACCGCTTGTAATTGTGCCACCTCCAGTTGTAGAACCATTCCATCCCCAAGTCTGAGAATATGATGGCATACTTGAGAATGAACTTCTACTTCCTCCACTTGCAGGTATATCGGATACACTTCCTCCACTTGCAGTGATTTCACTATAGGTTCTATAACCTGCTGATTGAGAACAAGATAGGGTTAACTTCTTCCCTGTTTCAGCTTGGGTTAAGGTTACCGTACCACTTCGTGTACTGGTAGAAGTATTATTACCCATAGTTACAGAAGTACCACTTCCAGATACACTACCAGAGTTGGCTCTAGTATAAGTTAAAGCAATTTGGTTACCATAATTATGCCCATTTCTCAATTCTTGCTTGTAAGAAGCAACGGTAAAGGTTTTAGTATCTCCTGTAGCCTCAAATAATATAGAGGTAGGTGATAAACTCCAAACATAACTCCAAGATTGAGAGGCTGCTGCCTGAGTAAAGGTTAGTTTTAGAGTTTTACCGGATTCGGATTGAGTAACAAGAGTATTAGAATCGGATCTTGAAGTTAGGTTTAGATTCTCAGAAGCAGTCCAGGGTCTTCCATCGGAGGGTTGACTATGATTGAATACCCAACTAGGCCTATTACTAACGACATAATTAACGTTAACCGTAGACCCATTAGCTACCCCATCCCAATATTTCTGTTTCTTAGAAGTAAACTCAAAGCCAAGATTAGAACTGATGGGGTTACCCAAAGCATCAAAACTTATACTGGAAAATCTTGTAGTAAAGGTATACTTATAGGTTACCTTATGTATGTCTTCAAGTTTAACACATTCGTTATTTCCATAGGAACTAGCATTGGAGATTTCCAAGCCCACGTAACTTTCCCCAGTTCCTGTAGGGGTGAGTGCTAACAATTCAGCCTTGGTAGGGCAGTCATTACCTGTCTTACCAAGGCCTACTTTACTTTTGACAGCACTCCAGGTTGCTATCTCTCCCATAAGATTTATTTGTTTTTAAGTTCCTGAATCTCTGCCTTCAAAGCCTTGATTTCATCGTAGAGAAGTTTAACACCTTCGATTGCCAAGGTTGACATCTTGTGATATTTAACTTGTTTTACGAGTACATACTCTTCTCCGTTGATTTCTAAGGTTTCGAATTCTTCTGGATTGGGTACCGTAGATTTCTCTACTGGAACTTCTTCCACATATTTACCAAAGCCTAAGCCCTCGAGGTTCTGAGCAATAGTTCCCTCGTCCTCTTTACCAAGCATTTCGAATGACTTGGTTGGTATCTGGCAAATCTGTTCCAGAGTATGATTCAAATCCTTAATGTTAGATTTGAGTCGAACATCTGAAGATTCTTTGAAGAAACCAGAAGGAGCAGTAGTCTTAGCAAATACTACCTGGTCAGTAGTTGCCAATCCCAATTGAGCTCTAGTTACTGTATGAGGATTATCCTTTCTACCTGCATGGTTATTGATAGAAGTTTGAGCAGCAGTACCTGCAGCCTTAGCATCGGCAATAGCAGCAGCCTGAGCAGTAGATACTGGCTTATCAGCATCAGAAGTATTATTAACATTACCCAAACCAACCTGGGATTTGGTAACTCCATGAGGATTAGATTTATTGGCAATATGGTTATTTACCTTAGTTTCTAAGGCAGTTACATCTGAACCAGTATCGGCAATCAAATCGTCAACGTAAGTTTTCAATTCTGTACGAAGAGCATTGATGGCATTAGTTCTATTGGTAATCTCATTTGCCAACCCCTGTACGGTATTATCCAAGTTAGTCTTATCTGCTGCAGTCATTACACCTGCAGTAGTCTTAGTTGCTGCAAGTATATCTCTAATTAAATCTGTAGCACCTTCATAAGTCTTACCATCTGCACTCTTAGTTTTATTATTAAGAGTAGCTCTTACATTAGTTGAATTATGGGTAAGAGTGAATCCAGTAAGAATAATTCCTGGAAGAGAACTATTAAAGGTATCATGAGCATTATCTTTTGCAATACGGGCCTCTTGTTCAGCTTCAATAGCATCTGGTAAGGTTTGATTAAGCTTTATTACACTATCGGCATCCATCAGACCAGCTTCTTGAGTAGTGGCTGGGGTTAGAGGGATTACCATCCCATCGGGTTTATCAATGTAATGCCCTTGACCATCCGTAGCAGAATAGTTACATAAGATAATAACATTACGCTTATTTTTGTTAGCTATTGAAACCTTACTAATTAAATTTTTAGGCATGCTAGATACCACATCCTCAAGATGCTTACCTCTACTACCTTCGAAAGCAGTACCTGCGATTTCCCCAATGATAAGAGACGAAGTATTACTGTCTACGAATTTAGTACCTGACCAACGGAATTGGTATGGAGGTTCACCATCGGCAACATTTATATAAATCTTACCAGATTCTCCAACTACGGGAGTTTGGTGACCTGCATCCGTATACAATTGAACATTAGTAAGACCTCCAGTGGGGCTTACATCATAGGTAGCATATACTTCAAGTACATCATCTACATATGAAGGCAAATGGTTAGCAGGTACTAACCCATTCCCATCCAATGGAGCAAAGCCATCAGCCTTACCCTTAGTTGCTACAAAGGCATCATGCTTAGCTTCTAGAGTGTTAATGTTATTCTGCAGTTTAGTATCAAGGGCAGTGTCTGCCGCAGTTCTATCAGCAATCTCTTTATCAATCCTTGCACCCAATGCAGTATCAGCAGAAGTACGAGCAGTTGCTTCATCGTTTACAGCTTTAGTAAACTTGGTATCTAAAGCAGTATCTGCAGCTTTTCTATCAGCTACTTCTTGAGCAAGAGCGGCTTCTGATTTACCGTCCAAAGCTTCGATAGCATCTTTACGGTCCTGAACCTCTTGAGCAATAGCATTGGGTAATGTCTCATCCAGATTAACCTTATCCTGGGCAGTCATTACACCAGCTTTCTCTTTAGTTGCCTTAGATATACTAATATTATCGGTACCTTTCAACTCGTATATACCAGTATCTGGGTTTTTAATTGATGGCTGAGATACCAAATCTACATGATCCTGATAGGGAACTGAGTTTCTATGATAACTTACAAACTTCTCTGGAAGAGAATCAAACAGTTTCTTATCTGCTGCAGTTTGTACACCAGCTTTCTCTGCCGTGGATGATGGCAATGTGATAGGGTTCTGTTCTACTGTACCATCTTCAACTACGGTCTTAGTAGCAGCTATGCCAACAGTAGTTTCATTGGGAGTTACTGCACCAAGAGCAAAGTTAGCCGTAGAGATTCTATCTAACTCAACCTTATCCTTAGCAGTCATCGTACCAGCCTTAGTAGCCGATACCTGAGGCAAATCGAAAGTTTCGGTAGTATCAGCATTCAAACCGTTATCCTTAGTTACCGTTACCGTTACCTTATTAGCATCTGAAGCTGCAGAGATATCCGTCAGAGAATTGGGGTCTAACCCATCTAACTTAACCTTGTCTGCTGCAGACATAACTCCTGCAAGAGTTTGAGTTACCGGGAGTAAGTTCTTGGTAGCTTCTACTTCTTCACTATATTGGTTATTTATATGATCCTTGGTTGAAGTCTTTACTTTGAAAGAAAGCTGAGTACCTGTTCGGGTTACAGTACTAACATCAGTAACCATGGTATTAGGTAAAGCATCAGAAGTTGCTTCCTCGGCTACCAGTCTTTCTTCATGGTCATTGGTAATGTTAGTGAACTTATTATCTAAGGCAGTATCAGCATCGGTTCTGTCCTGAATTTCTTTATCGATACGTTTACCCAAAGCTGTATCGGCAGCAATACGGGCAGCTTCTTCTGCATCGATGTTATCCTGGAGAACTTTATCTGCGGCCTTTCTTTCCTCTCTCTCTGTATTTAAGTCAGAAGTATTCTGGTCAATCTTTGCTTCTAATCGAATATCCTCAGCCTTACGAGCAGCGATTTCATTATTCAGCAAATCGGTAATGGCAGTATAGTTACCATTAATGTTATCCTGAATACCCTGAATCAATTCCAGATTACGTTGAATATTAGCAGCATTCTGAGTTACCAGAGCATTGGTAGCATTCAAGGAAGTTAACAGCTCCGTACGAGTTTCAGTTACGAAAGTTCTCAACTCATTTACCGTAGTAGTAAGAGTATTACTTAAGTTAGTGAAAGTCTGTTGCAGAGTATTATCTCCTTGTTCACGCAGATTCTTTTCAGCTTCAAGCTTATTCTCCAACTCAGTAAGCTTAGCAGTCATAGTTGCTGCAAAGTTAGGGTCATCACCGAGAGCCTTAGCAATCTCGGCCAAAGTATCAAGTACCTCTGGAGCAGAGCCAATAATCTTTTGGATAGCTGCCTCTACTTGTTCAGCACTCTGGAAATCTGAATCGTTTAATAACTCAGATACCTTAGTGATGTAATTTGCATGTTCTTCTATGCCATCCAACTTGGCATATAGCAAGTCAGTGAAGTCATTTGAAGAAAGTACTTTACCGTCTACCTTATCTACCTTCTTTCCATCCATTGCCTGGTCAGCAGCAATTCGATCTGCTTTTTCCTGAGCAATAGCATTATTAATAAGGGTATCTTGGTTAGCACGTTCTGTAGCTTCCTTATCGATATTATTCTGCAACTCAGTATCACCAGCTAAGCGGTCATTCTTTTCGGTAAGTATATTTTGGTTGATACCCGCCATATCATCTTTATGGTTCTGAAGGTTGGTATCAATCTTTGCCTCAAGTGAAGTCTCTTTGGCAATTGCTCGGTCTTTCTCTGCATTAATAGCAGTAGTATTAGCATTTACCTTTGCTTTTAATTCATTCATAGCATCGGTATTACCTGCCTCTAGAGAATCAATACGAACTCCCAAAGCATTATCACCAGCAATACGGTTTTCCTTTTCTTGTTCAAGCTTAGTATTAAGGCTAGCTACCTCAGATTCCAAAGCCTGCTTAGCATTATCCAATTTAGCCGTAAACTCAGTACTCAAGGCTTTATCGGCTGCAGTACGGTCTGCTGCTTCTTTATCCAAATTTACCTGAAGAACTTGGTCTGCAGCTTTTCTTTCTACACTCTCAGTATTAAGGTCAATATTGAGAGTATCGATACGAGAACTCAAAGCACTATCAGCATTGGTACGGTCAACGATTTCTTCGTTAATCATATCCTTAACTTCCTTGTAGTTATCACCTACAGTCTTAGTTAAGTTTGTGATTGCCTCTGAATTTCTTTCGATATTATGTTGATTAGTAGCGATTGCCGTAGTATTGGCATTTACCTGCTCAGTAAGCTCATTACGCAAAGTATTGATAGACCCTTGCATACTCAAAGCCAAGTCTGAGATACGCTGGTTAACGTTAGCCAGACTTTGAGTATATGCTTCATCAGCAGTCTTTCTTTCGGCAATCTCCTTATCTAAGTTAGCCTGAATTACTGCATCGGCATCTTTACGGTCTTGGATTTCCTTATTAAGGTTATCCCTTACAACCCCGAGTGCAGCATCTCCAGTAGTAGACTTATTGTCTACGTATTCTTTCAGTTTAGTTTCAAGGGCAGTATCTGCATCCTTACGAGCTTGAACTTCAGCAGCTACTTCAGCACTGTTTGCCTCGTCTCCTGCAATACGGTCTTCGATTTCTTGGTTAACCTGTTCTGTGATTGCAGCCAACTTCCTAGTGATAGTAGTTGCAAAGTTGGGGTCATTTCCAAGGGCATCGGCAATTTCCTTAAGGGTATCAAGTACTTCAGGTGCTGAACCAATAATCTTTTGGATAGCCGCATTTACTTCCTCTTCAGTTTGGAAACCGGCATCATTGATAAGCTGAGAGAGATGGGTAATATAGTTTGCCTTTTCTTCTATGCCATCCAATTTAGCTTTGAGTATATCGGTAAAGTCGTTCTTAGTCAAAGAATAACCTTCACGTTTATCTACCTTCTTAGCATCAAGGCCTTTATCCCCTTTTTCTCTAGCAGCAGCCTCGGCAGCAATAGCATTAAGCAATTGTTCTTTGTCTTCTACACCCTGCTCTTTTATAGCCTCAATTTTATGTTCGAGAACTAAATCCTGAGCAGCACGAGCAGTAGCCTCTGAATCTATATTGTTCTGTAATATCTGGTCTGCAGCAGTACGTGCTTGAGCTTCTTGGTCAATTTTACCTTGAAGAGCATTGTCTGCATTGGTACGGTCTGTTACCTCTTTAGAGATTTCGTTGTGAAGAACTTGGTCCTCAGAATGACGGTCTACCTTCTCTTGGTCAATCTTACCTTGAAGAGCTAAAGTATCAGCCTGGCGATTAGCGATTTCTTCATTAATCTTAGAATCCAGTACGGTATCTGCATTGGTACGATTTGCAGTTTCTTCAGCAATCTTTGCCTCGAGTGCAGCCTTATCATTGATATGAAGAGTCTTAAGGTTATTTACACTTTCCTTAATCTCATTATCGGCAGCGATACGTTCATCTTTTTCCTTTTGAATAAGGTTCTTGAGTTCTTTCTCAAGTTCACCCTTATCTTGATTTACCTTATTTTCAAGGTCTTTGATGTCTTCAGCATTCTTATCTACCTTCTTCTCAACTCGGTTGATTTCAGCTTTTAAGTCTGCCTTAACGGTATCAATCTTCTTATTGATTTGGTCTAACCCATATTCTAGGTTATCCTGAACTGCAGCTACTGCAGCACCCAGAGCAGCTTCGGCTTCCTTAGCACGATTAACCTCTTCGGTTAAAGCAGTACGAAGGTCGGTTAATTTATTAGTGATAGTAGTTGCAAAGTTGGGGTCATTGCCCAATGCTTCTGCCAACTCTTTAAGAGTATCAAGGGCATCATCAGCACCATCAACCAAATCACTAATCATCTGTTTAACTTCTTCCTCGGTTTGATATTTCAAATCATTCTCAAGCTGAGAAACTTTAGTGATATAATTTGCATGTTCTTCGATGCCATCAAGTTTAGCCTTCAACTCATCGGTAAAATCATTTTTCGATAAGTCGTATCCTTCTTTCTTATCTACCTTATTCTTGATAGAAAGTACGAAGGCCCAGAACTCATTTATAGTTCCTCCAAAGCCAGCTTTAACAAAGTCATCATAGTAACCCTGTAATAACCGCTGGTCTATTTCTTCGCAGGTATAATACTTACTTACATACATATTTTATAAAATTTAAGGATTAATTACTGCACGTTGACGACCCAGTAAGAATTCCGAATTGATATCTCTGAATGGTTCTCCCTCTGAACCACAGAAGGCATTCATTGGTACATCCGGATTTTCGGGGTCTACATCTCCACCGTCCTCAATATCTCCCCGTATGCAAGCATAATCAGGAAGCCTATTTACACGGAACTTTATTACCTGGCCTATACCAGGATGAGGTATTATTTTATCCCAGATATCCCCGAAGTAATCTTGAAAGCAGGTGACAAATTTGTTTCCGGTCATCGATTGAAATGCCGTTACATCATTGCCATTACCTTTCATTTCAATATGAACTCCAGAGGTACCATTGAGGATAACCAGATTACTATCAAACCAAATTCCACTGTTTGTAGTAATTGGTGTCCACCTCAGTACTAACATCTTTGCCATATACTTTATTTTTATTCTACAAATTCAACTTTGGTATCTCGGTCTCTCTTTAGGATAATCATGAAAACTAAAGCCTCATCCTTTGCCTGAGCAGTCTGAGTATCTCCAGAAGGCTTATACGTTATACCATTAATTACAAACCTATCTTGTTCCCAATTAAAATCCCAATAACCTTCCGGTGTAAGATAACCGATTTGTTCTATATAAGATTTAGAAATTAGTATTGATAAGTTTTCATCATCCAATTCTCCTGAAATAGTTGCCTTATTGATAGGCCAGTTTCTGAAAGCATTGTAGTAACATAATGCCTCGATTTGGATGTTATAGTATTTAGGTATACTGTCTTCGGCATGACTGAGAAGCTGATTAACATGTTTGGCCCAGGTTATGGATTGCCTACCAGCATCCCAATCTAAGAAGTCAGTGATAATTTTCTTGTATCTATCCCAAGAGCGGTTCTTTACCATTCTCCAGGGTTCTTTTGTCATAACTTAGTTAGAATTGATTTCTTACCACCCTTCACTGGAGCACTTGGATTTGGCCCATCTAATACTCCAGGTTGCCTTCTGTTAACTACTTTTGGGACTACGGTTCTAAATACTTCATCACAGAACGGTAAGTAGATTTCCAATCGTGAAGCTAACATACAAAGGTTCTTCCTTAATTCATCTATTAATCCACCTGGTTGCATTGCTTGAGAAAGTGTTTTCCATAGGGAACTTGTAGCATCTGCCAAGGTATCATAATATTGCACTTCAGTAGGCCCAGTAGTGATTTGTTTTATCCTATCACCTCGGGCAAGTTCGGGTTTAGAAGTACCATCACCAGTTTGTTCTTTGGTAGAAGTTAATTGACTTAGGTATTCTGAAGTACTTGTTAATAGATTAAGTATCTTCACATTGAGAAAGTCCCATGCTGCCAATTCCATTATTAATTGGTTTTCTAGTGCTTCATACCATAATTCATCAGTATACTTATCTGCAGGAATTTGGTGATTTACTAGAGGACCAATATAATATTGCCATTTAGTGATGTAAATAGATTTCTCTTCCCTGGTCATCCCATCGGATATTTCTGAAGGGATATAATGGTCGATTAAGTTATATATTGTATCGGCTAATGCCGTATGCCCATAATCACAAACTACCAGAGTCTTATCTACGGTGATATCTAAACCGCTAGAGTTAGTTACATGTAATGTTACGGTATAGAAACCGGGAGTTTCATAAGAATAGGAAACATGTCTTCCACCATTGAAAACCTCTCCCTTATCATCGCCAAAGTCCCAGTCAAAAATAGATTTGGCCGGGACTTTGGATATGACTCTGAATGAAACTTCCAGACCTGACGTAACGTACAAAAAGTCCAGATTGTTATTCATATTAGTCTGTCTTATGTAATTTTCATATATTACCCTTTAGAAGAGGATTCGAATTCTTCCAGCAAAGCCTGAATAAGTGTTTCTACTGTATCATCTTTCTCGGCAACGATTTCATGAAGACCTGCTACCAGTTTCAGTTCTTCCAGGGAATAGCCCTTTGCAAGTTTTTCAAGAGTCATGCCTTTCTTGAACTGAGCATTCAGTCTCTTATCCAACTTTTCGATGTCGGCCTCTGAATACTTTTCGATTTCTGATTTATCAGCAATGATAATCAGATGGCCAGAGGCAATTGCCTTCTGAATCTTTGGTGCACGGAATTGACGACGAGAGAGTTCCTTGTCTTCTCCTCTACAAACGGTAATACCAGTTGATTGGTCATGAAAACTGTAAGCTCTTGGTCCCACAGTTACTGTATATTTATCTTTAGCCATATTTCCTAAGATTTAAAAATGATTAAAGAGAGGATAGGTCTTTTTAGTTACCTACCCTCTCAGGGAATTTATATAGATGAAACCGGACGTCCCTTATTATTCTAGGTTAACCATCAAATATGGGTCTACGTTCATGAACTCGGGGAAACCGAATTCTGAGAACTTCTTGTCAGCAGCCAGCAACAGAGTTGCATCCTGGTACATCTTAGAGAAGCCAGTAGTCAAGCTTGCATAGATTGCCTGAGTCTGGTTAGAAACGATTCTTTCAGATTCAAGCATCAACTGACGAGCAGTAAGCTTAATCAAGGCAGCAGATGTATCAATCAACAGCAACTGTTGGTCGGGTGTACCCGGGTGAATGTAGAAGTCAGCATTCTTGGGAACAGGAGACTTAACATTCAGGGTAGCTTCTGTAGTACCAGAGTGACGATCCTTGAATTCCGGCAAGTTCAGCATTTCGATTGCCTGGTCTTCACCACCAATCATAGTTTGGAAGTTACGTCCCATACGAGCAGCACGTACCCAAATATGCAGAAGGTCTTTGTAAGTGATACCATTAGTTGTTTCGTATACACCAATTACCGGGGCAGACTCAGAGCCATCAGGGTTGTTACCATTGATAGCAACGTCCATAGCCAGAGTATCCAGAGCATAACCCAACTGAACACCAAAATCACGAAGGTAGATTCCCAAGACATCGAGCGAAACATAGTTACGAACTTCATCAGTAAGTTTGAAACCTTTTCCGATTTTGAAGAGGCTAACTGATTTCTGTCCGAAGCTAACATCACCCAATGGGATAGTTTCTGCCTCATTAACCTTTGCAGGGGCAGCATCCGACATGTTAACCATCGGCATGATTGCTTGTAAACCATTGATGGGTTGATCAGATGCAATGATGTTCGGATAGAACGGAGCCTGGCGCATACCCAATGTGATAGCAGCACGGATGATTTCCGGAACAATCCAACGAACATTCTGTTGAGGCATTGTAAAGATGTTCTGCATCGTGTCCACTTTTGGATTGATGCCCATCTTTTCAAAAAGTTCATCTTCTGAAATACCCCATTTACCGGTAACCAATTCTCCAAAAGTTACCTCTACAGGCTTCTTGTCCTGTGAACCGGAACGAACAGCTTCCAAGCTTCTTACCATTTCCGGCAGCTCATTCATAAAATCCTGAGCCTTCAACTTTGTAATATCTATTTTATTTTCCATAACTTCTTTTCTCTTATTTGATGAGTACTTGAATTACCTCATTTGCCTCTTCTGCTGGATTAAGGGCAATGAACTGGGTTGAAGTTGCTTGGTTAGCTTTTACGAATCTATCGTTAAGCAATTTTCCATTGGGAGTTACATAGCCAGCTTCGATATTTTCGTTTGATACCCAGTTACAAATCATGTAACCTTCCATAGCTACTGTTACCTCTACCGGGAAATTTCTTTGGGGTTGATAAGCAGGGTTAACGTTATCCGTTACTGCTACACCCAAATAAACTTGAGTAGCTGTATCAGTGCAAGGGTAAATCAAACCTTCTTCATTCAAAGCCACTGGCATACCCTGTACGATTTTCTCTCCAGCTTTAACATTGAAAGCCTGGTGCAATTTGTGTGACTCACTTTTGTAAATCACCGCTCTCGGGGTTCTTTCCCCAAAGAGAGTAAGTTGCTGAGGGTCGTTTACGATTTTAGTTTTTTCCATAACGCGGATTATTTATATTAGTTATTTGATTTTGTTTCGATACAAGTTATCGATTACATTCTTAGTACTCGGAGATTCTGAATTCCGTTGGGTATCAGTACCCTGGGTTCCAGTTTTACCCTCGGTATCATCCTCAGCAATTGAGGAAGCACGGTTGACGTCCTTAGAACCACATTTTGAGCAAGTGAGAGGGAACTTCTCTTCCAAGCGAGCTTGGTAATCCTTGGTCAAGGAAATAAGAGTAGTAATACCAGTAGTCTCGGCATTGAGCATCGTAACGATTGTCTCATCTACCTTATCACCCATCAACTTCTTGTAGGTTTCTACGGCATTTTCACGTAGAGAAGCAATGTGATTCTTTCCTACGGTTGCCATTTCCTTCAAGTTAGCTACTTCGGCATTCAAGTTGGTAATCTGTTCCGTAAGAGAAGTTTTCTCTGTAGTAAGATTATCTACCGAAGTTTGCAATTCGTTTCTGGATGATACCAAAGTCTGAATGCAGGCAATTACATTTTCCTGATTCATCTCTTTACCTTCTTCCAGGGTAAGCATGTTATCCCCAAAAAGGCTTTCAAGAAATTTTAGTAATTCTTCGTTCATGTTATTTTTATTTGAATGATTATCCTTGGCATCATTATCATTAAAAGAACCCTGAGTATCGTCCTTTTCTTGATATGATGTTAAATCCGATTTGTAATCAGTAAAGAAGTATTGCTTCGATTTATCATCTCTGTATTCTTCATAAGATGCCCAAGTTCTTTTGGCAAAGGTTGGGTTAATGATTTTACCATCCGAACCAATTTTCTGGGCAAATGAATCAGCACCATGTGAAACTAGTGAGGTCTCAAGGTAACGAACAATTTCAGTAACAATTCTACGTACCATAACTCCCTTAGAGTCATAAGTACCCAGTTTCTGATAAAATTCGTTATCTTCCATTTGGGGATGGGATTTATCCCACTTAAATTGTACAGTAACTGAATTACTATGAATTGAAGGAGGTTCCATAAGGATGCCTCTAGCAATTCTTGGGTTTGCCTTACCATCGATTTTCAGAATACCGTTGATACCAGCGGGTATAGTAAAGCTACCGTCTTTATAGGATTCCTGCCACATTACTTGTGATACAGCACCAATAGCATTACCGATGTTGGTTTCATGGTCACAGTTTACTGTTTGACCAAGCAACATCTTCATAGAAGCCTTTAGTACTCCATTCTGACCAAAGTCTGTCGGGTTCCAATTCTTAGATACAATCGTTTCTGAAAGTAATCTGAACATTGGTTCGATAAACTCTTCGTCCTTAGGAGTTAGTTCCGATTTGTCTAGGTTGGGATAGTAAGTATTATAATCTATATCCCCTCCCCAAAACCCAAATTGAGCAATGGAATCCGGTGTAGGGTTTTTCCATTTGTAATAATTCTCTGAGAAAGCCTTGGCTCCCACTGCTTCTGGGATATACCCAGCCATAATGGTATGGCCTTGACCTATCACCATAGAATCAAGATGCTCTTTGTTTTTCTTTGTAAATTTACTCATCTTGCTTTAGTATTTTGGTCTCCTCGAGAAGGAGCCGGGTTATTCTTATCTCTTGACCTACGAGCAGATTGGTTTTTATCATCTTGCCTTTGTTTCTTCTTAGTTCCTTCTTGGGGGTCTGTATTACCTCCCTTAGCAAATTGGTCCTCAAGTGAAACTCTTGGTTCTTTCTCATCAGGAGAATCATAACCCATTGCCCAAGCATATTGCTCTTGACTAATGATACCAGCCTTATACAATAAGTCAAGGTTCTGTATCTTATACTGAAGACCTTGTTGGATTTTAACTTCATCAGAAACTGTAGAAGTTCCCCAATCAATCTTCATTCCCTTATTATTAAAGCCTGCCAGACGCAGTTCTAGAGAATAAAGTCGGTCTAATACATAAGCTACAAGCATTTGGATATTTTTTAACTGGCTAATCATCTTAGACAGCATTATACCAGTTGCACCTTCACCAGTAGTAGATGATACCCCAATGATAGAGCCATTAACTCCCAACCCATTTGCTACAGATTGTTGGTTCATATTCCAAGGCTTCTCGATATTACCGAGCTCCTTAGTAGTAGAATTTAGTTTGAATTCATGGTCATCTATGTAACCAGCAACTACCCCATCCTTCATACCCTCTTTAACATTACGTTTGAGGATATTGAGTTCATGGTATAATCTGGATTCATAAGATTTAATACTCTCATTTGGCCTTTGTGGAGATTTCTGCATCTTAGCTTCTAAGAAACCAACCATACCACAAATCTCCATGATATGTTTGAAGTTAATCTTCATATCATTTTGTCCTTTGAGAGAATCCAATGAAGGCATAAATGGAGGAACTCCATAGGGTTCATCGGTATCATTGAACATACCAACATAGAAGTAGGTTTCTGGGTTAAGCTTAATGTAATCTTGTTGCTTAACAAAGAAATTTATATTCTTTTGGTAAGGAGCATACACCCCATTTAATTCACGTTTAAACTTGATGTGTTCTGGCTTAAGGAATAATACAGTAGCCAAGCCATCAAGCTTATCATTTGGTACTCCTTCTATGGATATTGCCCCACTTACAAGAAGTTGAACAATCATTTTATTAACTAAACCATCTATACCAGCAGTATATCTGGTCCATCCCTTGGTGGCTTTCTTAAGATGTTCTCGCATCTTTGAAGCCTCTTCATCGGTATTATTAGGGAAAGTTACTGTATGACTGGTGTTAGCTAACTTAAACATATCTTGCAATGCGATGCCCATATCAGGATTTACTTTATATAAATCCCGAATTAAAGGTATCACATCAACACGAAAAGAGGGTTCAACTAATTTAGTCAACCCTTGTAATGATGTAATTAAGTTATCGCTATCATCGTCAACTGAAACCCTACCAGGTGAAATTGATGTGGCAGGCTTCTCCTCTTTATTAGAGGATGTACCATTCTTGGGAGGGTCCTTCTTACGTCCCCAACCCCAACTAAAATTGAAGTACTTTTTCATCTTGGTTGTACGATTACGTTAGTTTTTCCTTTCCTTATGTGATTACATATTGCTTTTCCAAAGATATCATCATCGGCATATACGTCTCCTTCAAGGTCTACATCTACAGCTGAATTATTAGCCCTATGTTTACCCATTGCAACAGGTCTGCCCAAACCATCGTATATAAAGGTATAAGCTTCTTGTACAAAGAATGGGTCCTTAATGGTTACGTGATCTAATCGAATATCTTCTTCTAAGTTTTCTATTATCACTGAACGATTCTTTTGGGTGGTTAACCAACCAGGGGATTTATCCATTTCAGGTCTACTTTTACCTTTTTTCTTTAGCATCTTCTGGTAGTAGTAAAGGTTAGGGTAGCCTTCGTCTTGAAGCTTAGAAGTTACTGATAAACCAACGTCATTGGATTCTGGAGCTATTACTGCCCAGTTAAACAACTTCCCAGTATCACCAAGTAACTTAGCATAAGCTCCCACTGCCATTCTTCCCTTATATACTACTTGTTCTTCTCCTAGCTTATCCATACAAGTAAATGAAGAGTAGTCAGAAGCTCTACCAGTTGAAACGTCTGCACCAATGAAATATTCTTTATCTGATTCGGGTTCACAGAATTGTCGGTATTGACCATTAAATCTCTTCTTAATAACTGGGTAATCACTAAGGCAGTCTTCGATAGCTTTAATATCAGCTAAGTCGAAGACTGTATTACCAGATGATAAGAAGTCACCATCAATTTCTTGTGCAGTTCGTTTTGCTCCCAAAGCAGAGGACATTTGGTTATACCAGTTAATATCTCGTTCTGGGTGCATTTGCCAGTATAATCGAATGGGGTTAAATGGATTACCTCCTGCAATGGCATCTACCCAAGTTGAGTGATAGAAATTACCAACTCCATAAGGAGTGGAATTGACTATGGCAGCTCCACCAGTGGAAAGAGTAGGAAATGCAGCAGCCCAAATTTGAGCAGCCCATCTTACTACTGCTGCCTCGTCAATTACCAGAAGAGAAAGGGATTCCGAACGACCGGCTTCGGATGATGTCGGAATTGATTCAATAAATGACCCATTATCAAATTCTATCATGGAAGCAGAACCGTATTCTCCAGCTCTACCATTGATTATGGGAGTTTGAAGGTACCATGGAAGATTCTTGTACATGAACTTAATCTTCTTAAGCACCTTCTTAGCAGTTGTGTCTTTGATAGAGATAATGTTTATCTTTTTGTTGGGATGGTACATCGCCAACCAAAGACAGTACATAGAAATAAGTTCTGTAATCCCTGCCTGACGAAACTTAAGGATGATATTGAATCGTTGGGCAATGAAGTTGTAGAGAACCGATTTTTGAAAGGGGTATAAATCGAATCTTACCTTTCCTCTTACTGGATGTATCACATAGCAAAAAAGGCTAAAAAAGAAAACATCACTAGAAACTCGGGATAAGTTTGATAGCTCTTCTCGAGTTAAAGTAGTTCTAGTTTCTGAGATAGTCTTTGCCATATCTAAAAGTTATACGTTATTTTAAATTCGATGTCAGTACCCATCCCTGATTTTATCTTCGGATAGTAAAAGGTATTGACTCCGAATTTGTAATTAAATCTCTTAGTCTTGATTGAAAGACCAGCTCCCATATCGAAGAGATTATTGAAAGGTCTGTATTTGCCATAGACGTATGGACTAAGTGATAACCTTGCAACTTTCTTTCGAGTTAATTGACCTTCATACCAGTTGTAGTTGTACTTATCTAAGTCGATTGGGAATAGTCTAGTTGAATAAGTGTTAGTCTCCTTATTGAACAGACTTAAGTTCAACTTATCTTTCTTCAAAACAATTTGAACCAGGGAATCTTGGTTACTGATAACTGGCTGCCTTAGCATGGAATCAGGAAAGAGAGTTGGCTGCTTATTATCATGAACTAAGATTTTACCTGGTTCAATTTTTTCTGAGTACTTCTTCTCTGGTTTGAAGGGTTTCTCTGTGTATACTGTATCTGGGATTTCATTGACCGCTAGTTCCAGGGAATCAACCTCTCGAGAAAGTTTGTAATTCCTGAAGCAAAGGTAAATAGTAAATCCTAGAAGTACAATGAACAAGGCCCTTTTTAAATTCTTCATGTTCAAAAATTTTAGGAAGTTCGCACGCTTTAATGATACTATCTATTCGGTAATCGCTAAGCGATTACCTTTATCGAACGAAGTGAGATAATATCCAAATATACTACTTACGATATGATATATGAATAGCTATATATACGCAGATAAATATATAGATATATATACGTAGTATATTATATATCTATATATTTCAAGGCACCCCAGAAACTTATATATAAGACTTTATATATAAAGCTGAAACTCAAGGTTTCTTGGTATTTGCCTTTTTGAGGCATTCCTTAAACCAATAACCTATTTCACCTACTGCCCCTTTGGCAATTGTATATCTTGCCTTGTTAAGCCAATAATGGTAATCCTTAAAATCACCTTCGAAGGTATCACCATTCTTGTGAAGGTAAACTTTGAATTTATCTGGGAATCCCATAATTGCCTTGAAGTCTTCGATTCCCAAAGGATAACCATCAGGTCTGAATTGCCTATCTGCAGGTCTGAGAGTTAATGGGGGTTTATCATACTCTAATCGATATACTCCTGGAAGAGTACTCATCTTTGCAGTTTTGATAGGCCACTTCTTTTCATCTTTAAAATCTCTAACCCAGAGTCTATGTATCTTTGCTACTGTAAGATTCTTCTTTTCAGGAAGCTTCCGATAGTCATACATTGCCAGAGTTTTACTCATAAACGGGATCTGGTTAGTATTATTTTCCTGAGAGAATGTGAGTGGTTTTAGTAGATTTCTAGTAGTTGTTGGAGTTTTTACTTGAAATACTTCATCAAAAGCATTCAAATATTTCTTACCCGTTTTTCTATGTACTCCAATGATAAGTAATCTCTTTCGTGATAACTGTGAGTTACCGTAGTCAGAAACGCTTCTTTCGTGAAAAATAAGTTTATAGTCTTCAAGAGTTTTTTGAAGATATTCTTTTGGGAGCAAAGATAGCAAACGAGGTAAGTTTTCAATAAGAAATATCTTAGGTTTATAATGTAAGATTGATTGAATTACTAGATTCAGGGATTTATTCTCTTGGGGATTGCCCAATTCTTTTACTTTTGAAAGCCTCATAATAGAAGATGCTCCACAGTCTGGACTTGAAAGTATGATGTCTGGCTTACAATCTGGGAAGGTTTCATCTTTATAATATGGTATACCACCAAAGTTCAATTTCCACTGCTCTAAGCCTTTAGTATAAAATACTCCTCGAGTTTCTATATTAGCTATCAAATTCTTTCTAAAAGGGAACAAAAGGATGCCTGCACCAGCAGACACCCCTAATACTTTTAATTTTTTCATTTCTTGTAGCTTCTCAATTTAATGTACTTAATCCAAGCAAAGGGCTTACGGTCTTCCAAGTAACTCAGATTCTTATCATTATTGTGAGCTTCCTCTTCGAAACTTACATCATGATATCTTTCATTCTGTTTATTCCACTTGGCAAAGCACATGATAATTAGGTATTCAATAACATACCAAAGGTAGAAGAATCCAAAAGTCAGAGCCACTACCCACCAAAAGGATATATCGAATAATAACCAGAGTATGATACCGAGTACTAAACCCACTATACTACATTCAATCTGTTGTATCTGATGAATACATTCATGATTGATATCATCAGGTTTACACTCTTCTACTTTGTGTTTAAAGAATGAGTTATACACCAGAGTAATTGCTTTGTAACTGGGGAAAAGAAATACTTTTGCTACCCAGCTGTTAAAATGACATCTTTTCATATCTTATCTTTGAAGTTTTCGTAAGCGTTTCTTAGCTTTTGGTCGTAAGCATTTTGTGCATATCCAGGACCATTGTACTTCTTTGCAAAGCCAGCCCAGTCCTTTTCTTTGAGATTACTCAAACAACCAGAGTTTTTCATGAAATAATACATGAGTTCTAGTTGATTTGCATGAGATTCTGACATCTTATGAACGAATTCGAAGACATCTTTACATCCACAAAGATGGTGATTGAATCCACAGATTTGGAACATTCCCCAACTTGCAGACTTTAATGCACATTCCTCATCAATTTCTTTGGCTAATTCGAGTCTCTTATACTCGTGTACACCTCCCAAATACTTCGATTTATCCCATTTAGGGAAGAAAATCGTAGAATATCTCTTACAAAGGTAAGCTAAATCTCTGTCAGGGAATTTCTTATGTACTTCTTTGTACATAATGTGACCCTCAAAGAGGATTTGAGGCCTACCATCAGCTAAAAACCCATCTCTACCAGCTGCTTCTACGATTTGAACAGCTTTTAAGAGAGCAGGTTCTAGACCTAAGCGAATAGCAAGGTCTTTAATCATTTCATTTGTTAGTTTATCCATAACTTATCAGTTTTAATGGTTCAATTTTAGTAACAAAAGTATTGCTTATAACCCATTTTTAGGATGTTTCGAGGTTCTATTATCATATATAACTTATAAAATAATGCAATATGGGCAAGAAAAATGAATGCCAGATATGTGGCAAACCAATTAATTTAGAGGAATTCGATGAAACTAGAGAGATTCCCCAACTTATGGCAAGAAAACAAGTTTGTTTTAAATGTGCTTTTTGGTTTAATCGATTAGCTTATGATAAAGAGCTTGAGAAAGAGGGTAAAATTGCGGTAATTACTCCAGATTATTCTCACTGGGTAACTAAAATTCCCGGAAATATTTTAATGGTGCCCTCGGCTTTTGGTGGTATTTACCAAACTAAACTCCAACCAGTAAACACTCTGGGAGTTATTGATGAAGACCGAGAGAAGCTTTTCATTATCCGTTATAATAACATCGCTCACCAGGGCACTATACCGGAGCATCTAAGAGAGGCTTTTAAAGTAAACGGAGTAATTCTATCTCCACAGGAATACAAAATGCTAGAAGATTACCGGGGCAATGCCTATGAATTTATAAAAAATAAAATAGATAATGCAATAAATAAAGAATAATTTCGTATATTTGCATAAAGAAAATTTCTAAATAAAATAGATATGAAAAAAGAAAAGAAAGAAGCTAAAAAGCTCAAAGAAGGTGATGAAGTTATCTTCACATTATCAGGAAGACCCCTCATTGAGAAAGTTACAGTGGAATCTATTGATAAAAAAGGTGGATTTGCAATGCTCAGTAACCGGGTAAAAGTTGCAAGAACTCTCGGTCCTGATAATACATATCCAAGGTTGGATGGGCAAAAAGGAGATGTTCTTCCTCTCACAGAAGAAAATGAAAGAGTATTCCTTGCATATAAGGCCTATTTCTCAATTAAGAGAAACATAGAATTACTTGATAAGGAGATGAGAAGTATGAAAGATTCGAAAGCTTTTGATATGATGATTGAATTTGATAAGAAGCTTACCAAGATTATTAACAAATACCTCAAAGAACAATGACTACTGTATTAGCAATAATTTATTTGGTATGCTTACCGTTCACTGTATTTTTTGTAAGGGCTTGCTTGGATTATTTACCCTATACTCACAAAATACACTCTCTCGTTTTATTCATCTCGGTATGGATAGTATTACCTCTATTTCCGATTTATCTATTAATCAGATACATAAAATACAAATTACTATGAGATACTTTTTATTTTATGTAATTTGTATTTTATGAACATCGGCGCGAACGCGATGGTGCCCGGGCACTCGCCCTCGCACACCAGCTCGTCGCCGTTCGGGAACGCACAGACGATGGAGGTGTGGAAGTGCGCGGCGCGGTCGGTCTGCCCGCGCAGCATCTCGAGGAGCAATGTGTAGCGTCCCTTGTCGTCCAGTCCCTCGCCGCCGAAGCGCGCGCTGTACACGCCGGGGCCGCCGTTGAGCGCGTCCACGCAGAGGCCGGAGTCGTCCGCCACAGCGGGCAGGCCGGTCGCCTGCATCACCGCCGTCGCTTTCAGGCGGGCATTGTCGGTGAAGGTCTCGCCGGTCTCCTCGACCTCGATCCTCACGCCCAGCTCCGCCTCGCTCACGACCTCCACGCCGAGATGGCTCAGGATCTCGTTCATTTCCTTTAATTTCTTGGGGTTCTGTGTTGCCAATACCAGCTTCATGCTATACCTCCCAAGGGTCCTTGTTCCGTTTTTCTTCTCTCTCCCGCGCGGCCTTCTCCTCCTCGCGGCGCTCCGCCGCGCGGTCTATCCGGTC
>OJOJ01000052.1_pt1 | contig 31954 bp, 40 predicted proteins | sample 1598041 | NCBI WGS metagenome assembly OJOJ01 (sample SAMN01915218, study PRJEB22387) | human gut metagenome | isolation source: stool | host: Homo sapiens | place: USA
TGTCCATGCCGAAATCGTAGCAGCGGTGCGTCACGAACATGTCGAACTCCTCGAACGAACCCTCGTCGAGAAGCATTTCGATACGTTCGCGGGCCGTGTACTTGCCCTTGGCGTGCTGCGCGTCGATACGCTTCTGGCCGCCGCCGAGCCGCGCGGTCTCGCGGTTCTCGATCAGCTGGTTGATCTTATTCTGAATTTCGCTCATAATCGGGGAAAAATTATTTATTCTTGTTTTCGCAAAGTTCGGTCAGGATGCCCTGCGTCGATTTCGGGTGCAGGAAGGCGATGGTCATGCCCTCGGCGCCCTTGCGCGGCGTCTTGTCGATCAGACGGATACCCTTTGCCTCGGCGTCGGCCAGCTGCTCCTCGATGTTCTCGCAGGCGAGAGCCATGTGGTGGATACCGATGCCGCGGTTCTCGATGTACTTGGCGATCGTCGAGTCCTCGGAGGTGGGCTCCAGCAGCTCGATCTTGGTCTGACCCAGCATGAAGAATGCGGTGCGGACCTTCTGGTCGGCAACCTCTTCGATGGCATAGCACTTCAGGCCCAATACGTTCTCCCAGTAGGGAATTGCCTCATCGAGGCTCTTCACGGCGATGCCGAGATGCTCGATATGCGATACTTTCATAACTGATGAAATTTAAATTGGTGAATATTTCGGTGAATGATTTTCCGCGATGCTTTTTCCGTCAAAAGAGACACTTTATTTTTTGCGCACACAAAGATAGGAGATTCTTTTGGGATTCGCCAAAATTCGGCGGACTTTTTTTGGCGTTTTTTCAGCTCCGGAATTCGCGGAAAGTGTCTGCAAAGGCCACGCGTCCCGTTCTGCGGAATAAGAGTAAAACCCCGCCGCAGGGGGTTTCGCAAGCGAAAACACGCCGAAAAATTGCGCATCTTCGAGAAAAACGCTATCTTTCCGGTGCAAAACGAGGCCGTCCATGAAGAAAACGATACTTATCACGCTGGCCGCGATGGCATTCGGAGCCGCCGCATCGGGACAGGAGATCGCCCTCGGCGAGCGCGTCCCCGAATTCCGGATCGCGGCCTGGCTCGACGACCGGCAGCCGGAGGCCGCACCGCTCACCTACATCGAGTTTTTCCACTCGTCGTCGCCGGCGGGCGTCAAGTCGCTCGAGCGGCTGCGCGATCTCTCCCGGCGCGAGGGCGAACGGCTGCGCATCGTCGTCGTCACCCGCGAACAGCACGAAAAGGTCGCCCGGATGCTGCGCCCCTACCTCTCGGAGCGCATCGGCGTGGCGCTCGACGCCGCACGTGGCTTCGAGCTCTTCGGCGTGCGCTACGTCCCCTTCGGCGTGCTCACCGACCGCCGCAACCGCGCGTTGTGGATGGGCAACACGCTCCAGTTCGACGAAGAAACGATCCAAGAATCAACCCGATAAAAACCATGTCCTTCACGAAAATAAACCACTACGAGAAAGAGTACGCGGACGCGCATCACGACACGGCGCTCAACGTTGCCGAAGGTGTTGAAGACCAGCCGATCATAAGCCCTTACTTCACGCGGCGCAAGAAGCGCGCACTCACCACCGACGAGTATGTCTCGGGCATCCTCGCGGGCAACATCACCACCCTCTCGCAGGCCATCACGCTCGTCGAGTCGTCGAATCCGGCCCACTATGCGCAGGCACAGGAGATCATCGAGCGCTGCCTGCCCCACGCCGGACGCTCGGTGCGCATCGGCATCACGGGGGTTCCCGGAGCCGGCAAATCAACCTTCATCGAGGCCGTGGGCAACATGGTCACCTCGCTCCGCCACAAGCTGGCCGTACTGGCCATCGACCCCTCGTCGGAGCGCAGCGGCGGTTCGATCCTCGGCGACAAGACCCGCATGGAGAGCATCTGCCACAACCCCGACGTCTTCATCCGCCCCTCACCGTCGGCCGGATCACTGGGCGGCGTGGCACGCAAGACGCGCGAGACAATCGTGCTGTGCGAGGCCGCGGGATTCGACGTCGTCTTCATCGAGACGGTGGGTGTCGGGCAGTCGGAGACGGCCGTACACTCGATGGTGGACATGTTCATGCTGCTGCAGATCTCGGGTGCCGGCGACGAACTGCAGGGCATCAAGCGCGGCATCATGGAGATGGCCGACATGATGGTCATCACGAAGGCCGACGGCGAGAACGTCCACAAGGCCGAACTGGCCAAGACGCAGTTCCAGGGAGCCCTGCGGCTCTTCCCCGTGCCCGAGTCGGGCTGGCGCCCGAAGGTCTACACCTGCTCGTCGGTGGCGCAGACCGGGCTCGAGGAGGTCTGGAAGGGGGTCGAGGAGTACCTCGACCACATCCACGCCAACGGCTACTTCCAGCACAACCGCAACCGGCAGAACAAGTACTGGATGTACGAGACGATCAACGAAGCGTTGCGCAGCAGTTTCTACCGCGATCCGGCCGTCGAGGGCAAGATCGCCGAATACGAACAGCGGGTGCTCGACGACAAGATCTCGTCGTTCGTCGCCGCCAAGGAGTTGCTGGACCTCTATTTCAAGGATTTGAAATAGGCGCCCGGCCCCGCGCAGAAGCCGCGGACATACGGAAAAGGCATCCGCCCGCAGAGGTGGATGCCTTTTGTCTTGCCCTATTGCCCTTGCCGATTGCCGAGCCGCGCTGCCTGTCGGCTGGTGCGGAACGGCAGCCCCGCTATTTCGCCGACTCGCCGGGAGCCTGCTTGAGCGACGGAAGGCTGAACCCGAAACGCACGGAGACCACCCGCGCGGCGATGACGCTCACGGCCGTAACGATCTGCAGCGTGCCGCCCGTCATGCCGGCCAGCTGACAGATGCCGTAGACCATGCCGCCGAAGACGCACGCCAGCGCATAGATCTCCTTGCGGAAGATCAGCGGCACCTCGTTGATCTGGATATCGCGCAGCACACCGCCCGCGGCTCCGGTGATCGCCCCCATGATGACGGCCACCCAGAAGGGGAACCCGGCCGCGAGGGTCTTCTCGATGCCGACAACGGTGAACAGCCCCAGTCCGAAGGCGTCGAAGATAAAGAACGTGTTGTTGAGCCGGACCAGGTAGCGGCTGAAGACGATGACGATCAGCAGCGCCGCGGCCGTCACGACCAGGTAGGAGCTGTTGAGCATCCAGAAGGGGGTGACCGAGAGCATCAGGTCGCGGAGCGTCCCCCCGCCGACGGCCGTGGTGAAGCCCACGACGTAGGCCCCGAACCAGTCGAACTGCTTGGCCGAGGCGAGACGGATGCCGCTGATGGCGAAGGCCAGCGTTCCCAGAATTTCGATGATGGTGAAGAGTGTCATGACCGATCGGTTTCGGCGGGCAAAGATAGTGCATTTTTTTTATTTTGCAGCCTGCCGCAGCAAATCATCGACCAGTTCGGGCACCCCTTCGGCCGCACGCTTGCGGATGACGGTCAGCGGATTGCGTATGCCGCCCGTGTCGGGGTTGCCGGGATCGACCACCCAGATCGGGATCTCGGGCCGCACGTAGCGCACCAGCGAAGCCGCGGGATAGACCGCCAGCGATGTCCCGACAACCAGCATGGCATCGGCCGTTTGTGCGATCTCCGCCGCCCGCTCGAACATCGGCACCGATTCGCCGAAGAAGACGATGTGCGGACGCAGCAGCGACCCGTCCGGCGCCGTGGCGTCCAACGGCTGCTCCCATCCTTCGATCGGCACGATGAGGTCGGGGTTGCGCGACGAGCGCAGCTTGCGCAGCTCGCCGTGCAGGTGCGTCACGCGGGCCGAGCCGGCCCGCTCGTGGAGGTCATCGACATTCTGGGTCACGACCTCCACATCGTAGCCCTGCTCGAGGCGGGCGATGGCCTCGTGGGCCGCATTGGGACGCGCGGCAAGCATCTCGTGCCGCCGCTTGTTGTAGAATTCGATGACCAGGGCCCGGTTGCGCGCCAGCGCCTCGGGCGTGCAGACATCCTCGATCCGGTAGTTGGCCCACAGGCCGTCCGAGTCGCGGAAGGTCGCCAGACCGCTGTCGGCACTCACTCCGGCACCGGTGAAAACCACGATTCTCTTCATGTTCGGAAACATTTTTTCGTCAAACAAAGATACGCACTTTTCCGCAAACCGCACGCCGGAAGACGACCGGAAGTGACAAAAAAAAGCGTCGCCGGGGACGCCTTTGTGCGACCGGCCGAACACGGCGGGGCTATCCGCGGCGCGCAGCCAGCCATATGGGAAGCAGGACGGCCCCGACGGCGAGGACCTTGAGCAGGATGCCCGAGAGGGCGCGTACCGTCCGCCCGGCCCCAGAAAAGAGCAGCTCCAGTTGCGGTGCGCAGACCGCGGCCAGCGCCGCGAACACGAGCACCAGGCCGAGCAGCCGGCCTGCCAGGGCGCTCCGCTGCCGGAGGCGGTCGATCCAGCGCGACAGAAGATCGTCCGCGTCATCCGTCTCTTCCGACCCGGTCCGGCCTGCCTGCTCGCCGGAGTGCGGCCCGCCGGTCGAAGCCCAGATGCCGATCGCCCAGCACAGGGCGACCACCCCGGCCGCAATGCCGCCCCGGGTCAGCGCCTCGGTCGCCGGAGAGTCGATCATCCGCAGCGGAAAACAGAGCAGAAAGGCGACAACCGCCGCCGCGGGCATCCCGAGCCACAGCCGTCCGCGCGCACGAAACATCATGCCCAACCGCACGCGCAGCCGCTCCCCTCCACGCTGATTCCGGGTGACAGTCCGCCTGACCCGGTCGCGGAGGCGGTCCTTGAAACGGCCGCCACTTGCCATATCGTCAAAGGGATTTCCGTTCATGATCCGGACTCGTTTGAGGGTCTCTTCGACACGGCCGGCAAATCCGACCTCTTGTCCGGCGATGCATCGGCACGGGCAGCCTGCGGACGGCTCTTCTTCAGCCGCCCGCTGCGCCGCAGCGCATCGGCGATGATCCACTGGAGCTGGCCGTTGATCGAGCGGAACTCGTCTTCGGCCCACGCCTCGAGCGCCTCCATCGTCGCCGCATCGACACGCAGCACGAAACTCCGGGTATTTGTCTCACGCGCCATCGGGTCAATGGTGGAGCGTTCCGGCATTGACCACGGGCTGCGCCGCCTCGTCGGCACAGAGCACCACGAGCAGGTTCGAGACCATCGCCGCCTTGCGCTCCTCGTCCAGTTCGACGACCTGCTCGTCGGAGAGGCGGTCGAGCGCCATATGCACCATCGACACGGCCCCCTCGACGATCTTCTCGCGGGCGGCAATCACGGCATCGGCCTGCTGGCGGCGCAGCATCACGGCGGCAATCTCCGGCGCATAGGCCAGGTAGTTGATCCGCGCCTCGACGACCTCGATACCGGCCATCGCCAGGCGCTCGTTCAGCTTCGCCTCGAGCTGCTCGTTGATCTCCTCGCTGTTCGAGCGCAGCGTCAGCGCCTCACCCTTCACGCCGTTGTCGTCGTAGGCATAGCAGCCGGCCACCTGCCGCAGCGCCGCATCGCTCTGCACGTTCACGAAATTCTGCAGCACGTTCATGCGCGCCGAAGCCGAGACACCCTGTCCGGGCGCAGCCGGTGCCGCGTCGATCTCGAAGACGGCCTTGTAGATGTCGTCGCGCTTGATGCGCCAGACGAGCACCAGACCGATCAGGATCGGGTTGCCCGTCTTGTCATTGACCTTGATCGGATCGACATTGAGGTTGCGCGCACGCATCGAGACGGGCTTGGCCGACATGAAGGGATTGACCCACCAGAAGCCCGTCTCATAGAACGTGCCGCGGTAGTTGCCGAAGAAGACCATCACCCGTGCCTCGTTGGGTTCCAACAGCATGAAGCCGCACAGACCGATCACGACGGCAAGCAGCCCCGCCGCCCCGCCGGCGATCATCCACGCCCCGCCCGGCTGCGGGGCATCGGCACGCAGGGCACCCCATACGATCAAAGCGATGAATCCGGCCAGCAGAACGAGTTCGCACGCCAGCGCCACAAAACCGTTGGCTTTCCAGCCGTCATAGACGAAGTTTCGGTTCTTCATATTTGTTTGCAATGATATTAATTTGATATCACAAATCTATCCTTTTTCCCCGAATATTCCAAATGTCCGGCCGTTTTTTCCTTCCGGCCGCAAGCCGCCGACCGGCCGGCGGGAGGATCGGCGGTCTCTGGCACAGTTCGTGCAACCCGACAGGCGGAATATACCGCAAATTCTAAAACTGAAACGTATGGATCTTTTGAAACACAAGGAAGACACGCTGACCGACGTATTCGGCACGCGCGAGATGCGTTCGCCCGCACCCACGGAGTTCATACCCAAGGGCAAGACGGCCCCCGAGGTGGCCTACCAGATGGTCAAGGAGGAGACCTACCCCCAGACCCAGCCGCGCCTGAACCTGGCCACGTTCGTCACGACCTACATGGACGACCACGCCACCCGGCTGATGAACGAGGCGATCAACGTCAATTACATCGACGAGACGGAGTACCCGCGCGTGGCCGTCATGTGCGGCCGCTGCCTGAACATCCTCGCCAACCTCTGGAACACGCCCGAGAAGGCACAGTGGAAGACCGGCGCTCCGGGCATCGGCTCGTCGGAGGCCTGCATGCTGGGCGGCGTGGCAGCCTGGCTCCGCTGGCGCAACCGCCGCAAGGCTGCCGGCAAGCCCTTCGACAAACCCAACCTGGTGATGAGTTCGGCCTACCAGGTCGTCTGGGAGAAGTTCTGCCAGTTGTGGCAGATCGAGCTGCGCACCGTGCCGATCGACATGCAGCACCCGACGCTCGACATCGAGGCGGCGCTCAGGCTCTGCGACGAAAATACGATCTGCATCGTGCCGATCGCCGGCGTCACCTGGTCGGGGCTCGACGACGACATCGAGGGGCTCGACAAGGCGCTCGACGCCTACAACCGCCGGACCGGATTCGAGATCCCGATCCATGTCGATGCCGCCTCGGGAGGCTTCATCCTCCCCTTCCTGCACCCCGAAAAGAAGTGGGACTTCCGCCTGAAATGGGTGCTCTCCATCTCGACCTCGGGCCACAAGTTCGGACTGGTCTACCCGGGGCTGGGCTGGGTCGTCTGGAAAGACAAGAAATATCTTCCCGACGAGATGTCGTTCTCGGTCAATTACCTCGGGGCCAGCATCACGCAGGTCGGGCTCAACTTCTCGCGCCCGGCGGCGCAGATCCTCGGGCAGTACTACAACTTCATCCGGCTCGGGTTCGAGGGCTACCGCGAGATCCAGCAGAACTCGATGGACATCGCCGCCTACTGCCACCGTGAGATCGGCAAGATGTCCTGCTTCCGCAACTTCGCCCCGGAGGTGGTCAATCCGCTCTTCATCTGGTCGCTCGACCCCGAATACGAAAAAACGGCCAAATGGACCCTCTTCGACCTGCAGGCCCGCCTGCAGCAGAGCGGCTGGATGGTGCCCGCCTACACGATGCCGGCCAACATCGAGCAGACGATCGTCATGCGCATCGTCGTGCGGCAGGGCATGTCGCGCGACATGGCCGACATGCTGCTGCAGGACATCCGCAACGCCGTGGCGGAGTTCGAGGAGTTGCAGTACCCCACCCCCTCGCGGCTCAAGTTCGAGCGCAGCGAACACCAGAAAGGCAAGGTCTACACGCACTGACGTCTGCCGTGCGGCCGTCGGACCCGGACGGATGCACCCCCGTGGGGCGCATCCGTCGTCTTTTTGCGCCGCAGCCTGCCATTACGGAGGTTTCCGAAGCCGAAACGGACAACTTCGGGTGGGAAAGAGACTTGTCCGTCCCGGAAAAAAAGCGTAACTTTGATGCGTTTTACAGTCCGACACCCTCCGATGGAACATGCATTCGACATCTTTCTGACCGTCATGGCCTTCCTGGCCCTCGCGGTCTTCATCGCCCTTCACTTCTTCGAGGCCGGGTACGGCTACCTCTTCAACCGGCGGTACGGCCCCCCGATCCCCAACAAAATCGGATGGGTCCTCATGGAGTCCCCTGTCTTCATCCTCATGTGCGTGCTGTGGGCCACATCCGACCGCATGGGACAGGCCGGCCCCCTCACGCTCTTCCTCCTCTTCCAGGCCCACTACTTCCAGCGCTCGTTCATCTTCCCGCTGCTCATCCGCGGCAACTCGAAGATGCCCCTCGGCATCGTCCTCATGGGCATGGTATTCAACACGCTCAACGCCCTGATGCAGGGCGGCTGGATCTTCTGGGTATCCCCCGACGGCTACTACGACAACTGGTTCTCGCAGCCCTGGATCTACATCGGCGGCGCACTCTTCATTGCCGGCATGGCCATCAACCTCCACTCGGACCGGATCATCCGCCACCTGCGCCAACCCGGCGACACGCGCCACTACATCCCGCGCGGCGGCATGTTCCGCTACGTCTCGTCGGCCAACTACTTCGGCGAGCTGCTCGAATGGGTCGGCTTCGCCGTGGCCTCGTGGTCGTGGGCCGGCGCGGTTTTCGCCTGGTGGACCTTCGCCAACCTCGCGCCCCGCGCCGCCTCGCTGCGCCGCCGCTACGAGCGGGAGTTCGGCGAGGAGTTTTCCAAACTCCGACGCAAACGCATCATACCCTTCATCTACTGATACCGAACCATGTCAAACCTCTTTACACCCTATAAGCTGGGGCCCGTCACGCTGCGCAACCGAACGATCCGCTCGGCGGCATTCGAGTCGATGGGCAAGGACTTCGGCCCCACCGAACAGCTCAAGCAGTACCACGTCTCGGTGGCCCGCGGCGGCATCGGCATGACGACGCTGGCCTACGCCGCCGTATCGCGCAGCGGCCTGTCGTTCAACAAGCAGCTGTGGCTGCGCCCCGCCATCGTTCCGGGGCTGCGCGAGATCACCGACGCCATCCACCGCGAGGGGGCCGCGGCCGCCATACAGATCGGCCACTGCGGCAACATGACCCACCTGACGACCGCCGGGCAGATCCCGATCGGTGCCTCGTCGGGCTTCAACCTCTACGCCTACACCCCAGTGCGCGGGATGCGGCACAGCGAAATCGAAGAGGTCGCCCGCGACTTCGGACGCGCCGTCCGCACGGCCCGCGACGCCGGATTCGATTCGGTGGAGGTGCACGCCGGCCACGGGTACCTCATCTCGCAGTTCCTCTCGCCCTACACGAACCACCGTCGCGACGAGTACGGCGGATCGCTCGAAAACCGCATGCGTTTCATGCGCATGTGCCTCGACGAGGCGGTCGGGGCCGCCCGCTCCTGCGGCATGGCCATCACCGTCAAGCACAACATGTACGACGGCTTCAAGGGCGGCATCGAGATTCCCGAAAGCATCGAGATCGCCCGGGTCATCGAATCATACGGCGTGGACGGCATCGTCCTCTCGGGCGGCTTCGTCTCGAAGGCCCCGATGGCCGTCATGCGCGGGCTGATCCCGATCTACACGATGAGCTACTACTCCCCCTGGTGGCTCCGCTACTTCATTCGCTGGTGCGGCCCCGTGATGATCAAGCAGTTCCCCTTCCAGGAGTGTTATTTTCTGGAAGACGCCAGAAAGTTCCGTGCCGAGCTGAAGTGCCCGCTGATCTACGTCGGCGGCCTGGTCAGCCGCGAAGGCATCGACCGGGCCCTCGACGCCGGCTTCGAGCTGGTGCAGATGGCCCGGGCACTGGTGAACGACCCGGATTTCGTGAACAAGCTGCAGGCGGGCGATGCGGCGACCCGCAGCGCCTGCGACCACCGCAACTACTGCATCGCGCGGATGTACTCCGTGGACATGAAGTGCTGCAAGGATTGCCCCGACCTGCCGCGAAAAATCGTCGAAGAGCTCAAACGTCTGCCGTAATGAGCACACGAAACCATACGAAAGGGTGCAAACGCGGCACCGTACAGCCGGGCTCGGCCTGGGCTCTCGTAACGGGTGCCGGATCGGGCATCGGACGTTGCTACGCGCTGCGGCTGGCCGCCCTGGGATACAATCTCGTACTGGCCGGCAACCGGCCGGAACCGCTCGAAACGGTCCGCAGAGAAGTCGAAACCTCCAGTCCCGAAACGCGAATACGGACGGTCAGCATCGACCTGGCCCGTATCGGCGCCGCGGAGGAGCTGCACGATCTTACCCGGCGCGAAGGGATCGAGATCGACGTCGTGATCAACAATGCCGGCATCTTCTCCTTCTGCGACCTGCTCCGCACACCAGCCGAGCGGATCGAGCGGATCATCCTCCTGCACGACCTGACCAACACCGAGATGTGCCGCCTCTATGCCGCCGACATGGTGCGCCGCGGCTGCCGGGGGCACATACTCAACATGTCCTCCTACTCGCTGTGGATGCCCTTCCCGGGGCTGTCGCTCTACAGCGCCTCGAAGGCCTACCTGCGGGCCTTCTCCGTGGCCTTCGCCAAGGAGGTCCGCGAACACGGCATCCGCGTTACGGCCGTCTGCCCGGCCGGCGTGGCCACCGACCTCTATGGACTGACACCCCGCTGGCAGCGAATCGGACTGCGCCTGGGGGTACTCATCTCGGCCGACTCCTGCGCCCGGCGCGGGCTGCGCGCCCTGTGGCGGGGACGCCGCACGATCGTCCCCGACTGGTGGAACCGCATCTGGATTCCGCTGTGCAAACTGCTGCCGATGTGGGTAATCCGACCGTTGAGACGTTACACCATGCAATTTCAGAAATAAGGATGGAAAACATACGAAACGTGGTCTTCGATCTGGGAGGCGTCCTCGTGGATCTGGACATCGACCGCTGCAAGGCGGCATTCCGCAGCCTCGGCATGGAAGCCGTGGCGCAACTGATCGACCCCTGCTACCCGGCCGAGATGATCGGCCGCCTCGAACACGGCGAGATTTCGTTCCACGAAGCCTGCGAGGAGATGCGCCGGCTCGCCGGCCGGCCCGACATTCCCGACGAGCGGATCGCCTGGGCCTACGGAGAGTTCCTCACGGGCGTATCGGCCACGAAGCTGCGGGCCATCGAACGCCTGCGCGACCGCGGGCTGAAGAGCTACGTCCTCTCGAACAACAACCCCGCCTCGATGGAGGTCATCCGCCGGATGTTCCGCTGCGACGGACACGCGATGGAGCACTACTTCGACCGCATCTACCTCTCCTACGAACTCCGCGAGCTGAAGCCCTCGGAGGCAATCTTCCGCAAGATGATCGACGACAGCGGAATGGTCCCGTCCGAGACGCTCTTCATCGACGACGGACAACGCAACGTCGAGGCGGCCCGGCAGATGGGCTTCGCGGTCTACATGCCGGCTCCGGGCGAAGATTTCACCCACCTGCTGGAGAGCCTCTGCGAAGCCTGAGGTCCGATACCCCACACCCGTGCGGGGAATGTTTCGCGGGAAAAGTTTGCCGGAACGGAAAAAAGCGGTATCTTTGCACACCCGGCGGCCGACCGGCAGCCGGAAATTTCGGGGTGTAGCGCAGTCCGGTTAGCGCACCTGCTTTGGGAGCAGGGGGTCACAGGTTCGAATCCTGTTACCCCGACAGATTAATAATCAAGTACTTACAGCTCTGTAAGTGCTTTTATTTTCTCCATATCTTGTTTTTCTTCGCCAAAATAACCACCTTTATAACGCATTGTGGCGGCATTGGGTCGCATTGTCATTACCGCCCCACTTGCAAAAAACTTGCACAAAAATGGCCTCCATCTCCTTAAAACTCGACCGTCGGCGCGCAAACGTTCACGGGCTATTCCCGATCCAGTTCCTCCTCTCCTCGAAAGGAAAGGTTACAACCATCGGTACAGGCATCAACATCAAGGCCGAGCATTGGAACGGCGAAATCAACAAGGCCGTCGTTCCGAAGTGTCCGAATGCCCGCGCGATCAACGAGAGTATCGAGACGCTGTTCTTCCGATACACGAACACACTCCGGGATCTGGAGAACGCCGGGAAGCTGGTCGGAAAGAGTGTTGCTGAAATAAAAAAGTTATTGACGGCGGTCCGGGCCGGATCCGACAAGGAGAGTCTCACCGACTATTTCATCCGATATGCCGAATCCCGTCGAACCGAGAAGAGCCAGGAGGTTTATCGATACACTCTGAAAGCGATCCGGGCATTCGACAACGAAGAGATCCCCTTCGAGAAGGTGAACGTTATCTGGCTGAAGGCATTCGACGCCTATCTCGAAAAGCAAGGCGTCGGGATCAACACCCGAGCGATCCATTTTCGGAACCTGCGCGCCGTCTTCAACAGCGCCATCAACGAGGATCTGATCGGACTGGAGTACTATCCCTTCCGCAAGTTCAAGATCGCTTCCTCGCGCAAAGACAAGGAGTCGCTCACCGAAGAGCAGCTCCAGCGGCTGATCGCCTACGAGACGCCCTACCCGTTCCGCCGGACAGCCCGGGATCTCTTTCTGCTGTCGTTCTACATGTGCGGCATGAACCTGGTGGATCTCTATCATCTCGACCGGCTGCGCGACGGCCGGGCACACTTCGTGCGGATGAAGACTTCGGGCAAGAACATCAACCCGGTGTCGATCCTCGTCCAGCCGGAAGCTGCCGAGATCATCTCCCGGTACGCCGGCACGGATCACGTTCTCCGGTTCATCGAAGAGCGGGCTACCTACGACACCTTCATCCATCAGATCCAGCGGTCGCTCCGTCACATCGCGAAGGAACTCGAGATCGAAGGGCTGACCTTTTACTGGGCGCGCTACACTTGGGCGACGCTGGCCGACAAACTCGGGGTCTCGGAGAAGGAGATCAGCAAGGGACTCGGCCACGTAGACACCTCGATCGCCGGGAAGTTCTACATCTCCTACGACTGGACCAAGGTAGACCGGGCAAACCGGACGGTGCTCGACTATGTCTCAAAAAAATAGGAGATGATAAATTATCATCTCCTATTTTTATTTGATAACAAAATCCTCGGTTATCATCTCCGCAACATTTAACGGAGGCAAAATAAATGAATTTAAAGGTGTATTTTCAGTTTTGCAAAAAAGAACACCCCGTGCTGTCCCTACTGTATGTACAGCCATATGTGCCAAAAAATCCTTTGGGAAAATAATCTCATCTCCTTTACGCAAAGATTTCCAACTTGCTTCCTCCAACTCGAAATAACAAACAAGTTCAAGAACTAATAAAGGGGAGTCTGATTGAGAAAAAGTAAATCTCATTCTTGACGCTATATTCCGAACTTCTGCAGACGCTGAAAATCGAACATTAGCTTCTAAATTTATTGGTACACTATCTTGCAGTTCAGTCGACAATATCGCGAATTGCTCAATAGCAATTTTATTCATTCTAAACGCTATCATATTTGCTTAAGCTACTTGCTTATAAATTTCATATGCATTGCCCATAGCATTATTATAATGAGCCAGAGCAAGGCTATCTTCCACTATTGGTGTACCAACATATGAATGACTATCTTCTTCTAAAACCTGCTCTATAGGAATAAATTCAATACGAGGTACATAGCCAAACGCTAACGACAACTCCATAAATTTGGATAACCTATGGTCGTAATCTCCATTTAATATTTGAGAGACATATCCTTTTGATACTCCCAAATGCTGTGCCAATTGCGACCTATTCTTTTTCGTCTTCTTCATAAATTTCTCCGCGCAACTAAACAACTCAATTTGCACTTTGGTAATCCAATACTCTGGCGATCTTAATAATTCAGCGCGTGTCATAATATCATAATTTACTAACATCAAAATCTCTTAATTTTCGCTTAAGTCGTGCTATATCTTTTTCCTGATCACGTTTAAACCCTCCACAAACTACAAAAACATCAGGGGCACACAAAACGACATAAACCCGGAGATTCTTACATTTAAATTCAAACAAATCACTTCTATTCACACCCTTTATCTGCCTAAATTTTGTATAAGGGAGCATATTATGTTTACTAAACACATCCATCATTGCTATGATGCGATTAAAGTTGGCAGAACAATCAGGGTCAGCCTCTACCTCTTGGAGAAAATTATCCATTGGACATTCTCCATCAATCATCAGTTTATAGAAAGTGTATTCTACATTATTAACAAGATCAAATTTAACTCGAGAAAACACAGGCTCATTCACACCGGTTTAGTTTAAACTAAAATTAACCGTCTGCAAATATACAGTTTTTTTTCATAAAAATGCAAATTTATGAACAAACATGCACGGAAAAGATATTACCGAGATGACACAATACGGGGGATCCCCGATGAATCCTGCCGGATTCAGATAAAAAAGGAATATTTCCGAAGCGGAGCGTTACCGCCTCCACAGCGCCACACCGGCCTCGATCTGGCCAAAGGCGCTTTTGTTGCGGGCGTCGTATCCCGCGGCGGCCGACACGCTGAATCGACCGAACGTTCGCCGGACATAGGCTCCGGCCCACACCCCACTACCGTCCGTGGTCATCCAGGTCCCCATCGCGGGGCCCAGTTCCCAGGCGTAAGGTTCACGGACGAGCTGCACCCGCTCGACCGTCTTGTTGTAGGTTTCAAAGTAGTCGAGCCGGGGTCCCTGCGTCCCCACGGCCGGCCCGACCACCCGGGCATAATAGGTCGAGTCGCGGTACTCCAGCGTGCGCTCCGTCACCGTTATCCGTATGCTATCGCCCACAACGACCACCCGGTCCACCGTGTCGGCCGGGGCGAACAGCATCCGCGGCACATGCACGGCTACCGGGCGATCCGCCACCGCGAACGGCTTCGGCCGCTCGTAGAACACCGTATCGACCCGCACCCGCTCGACGATCTCCGGCCGGGAGACGTATTGCCCCAGCCACAACCCTCCGAGGAAGGTGGCGGCCAAGGCAATCACGGTTGTCACCCAGCGGCTCATATCCGTCCGAAATAATGCAGGAAGGCGAGGTATTTCCGCGTTTCGATATACCCGGATACATCCTCTCCGGCCCGGGCCTCCTGCTCGAACATGGAGTTCGCGTAGGCCATCTCTGCAGCTGCGGTCCATCCGTTCGTACACAGACGAACCAGCCACGTGAAAGCCGCTTCGAGGAAGTACAGCACGTAATACATGACCGGAACCGGAACGAACCACCAGCCGCCGCCGAAGAGGATCTGCAGGATCAGGGCAACCAGGGATGCGAGCATCGTGACCTCGTTGTACTGCTCGGCGTGGATACTCTCGTGCTGCTTCGTCTTATACGATAACGGGTTGCTCGACTTACGCTTCGTGCAGATATAGCCGAAGAGCATGGCCGTGGAATATCCCGGCCAAAGCAGGCACTTGGCCAGCCAACTGTTGTAGAAAATGCGTCTCATGTCAGCTTTGGGTTTGGTGATACTCGATGCAGGCCATGATCGCCTCGACGTGCATCGCGGCAATCCGCTCGCGGCCCTCCTCCGAGAGCAGAAAACGGCAGTCGCGCTCGGTGTCCATGAAGAAGTTCTCGGTCAGCACGGCCGGGCACTTCGTGTCGCGCAGGATCGCGAAGTTGCTGTCCCAGTCGGGATCTGCAGGGTCGGCGCTCCCCTTCCGGATCATCCACTCCTTGCCGAACGCCTCCCCGGCCTTCTCGTAGAAGAGGGCCGAATAGCGGTCCGACATCGAATCGCCCAGGCAGGTGTGGGCCTCCCAGCCGGTGCCGCCGCCGGCGTTAGCGTGGACCGACACCAGCAGACAGTTCGACTTGCCTGCGACGTCGCAGATGCCGTTCACGCGGTTGGACCTCACGTACAGCGGCACATCCCGGAGCTCGGGGACGACGATCTCCGCCACGACGCCCCGGGCGTGCAGCCGATCGAAGATCCGGCGCACGATATCCCGGGCGAACTCATACTCGCGCAGGCGCGATCCGTCCGGCCACACGGGCGAGCATTTGCCAGGCGTCTCCTCGCCGTGGCCGTTGTCCAGGAGGATCTTCATACCTCGGCCTCCTTCTTTTTGGTTTCACGATCATACCACGTCTTGGCAATGATGCCGGCCACAAAGCCAACGCCGGCGGAGATCGTCGAGGCGATGCGGATGCCGTCCGGCAGCAGGTTGAACGCCACGATCAGCGCCACCGCTACGGCCACGCCGATCAGAATCCATTTCGTTGTCTTTTTCATGATTCAAGGGTTTTATTGGATTTGGTCTTTGGTTTTACTCGCAGCCTCGGCCCGCACGCGGTCGAGCTGCCGGATGAACTCGATCACCTCCTTCATGTCCTGCGTCTTGGCCAGTCCCGCCACGATGTCCGTCACCTTGGCCGCCGAGGAGCGCGCAGCACGCAGGTTCTCGCGCACGCTCCACGCCTCGATGCCGACCGCGATCACGGCGGCAGCTCCCGAGGCGTAGGGCATCGAGTAGAGGCCGAACAACAGGCCCAGCACATCCACGCACATGAAGAGCGCCGTGACCTTGCCGTAGTCGCCGAACTTGGTGAAGGTGCGACGCAGGCCGTGCGAATCGATCGGCTGATGCAGCGCCCGGGCCTTGCGGATCCCGGCCCGCATGTCGATCATCACGGCCACGAGCATCACCGCCCAGATGATGATCTCCAGCAGGGCGGCCCGCCGCAGGACGATGGCCTCGAGCCCGAATGTATCAAGGAGGATGTCGAACATGGCCTATACAATCAAACAGCGGGTATCCCCGACAGAACTGCCGAACATGACACCCCCGCCACGCAACCGGCTGCCTATTATATCAACCTGCTTCTTCATATCGCATTCTCCTAAAATCCGCTCTTGATCATAACCTCGGTCTCCCCGGTCTTGTCGTACACCTCCCTCTTGAACAGGTCGTACTCGAAGACATACCTCCGCGGCGCTGCCGATTCCCAGTGCCCGCACTCTACGCCCGACACAACAGACACTATTTTCAGAATAAGTGCCGGTGTGGTCATCTGATAGAACCCGATATCACCCTCGGGAACGATCCGGACATCCGAACCGGCATCGACCGTTCCGTATGCGCTGGTGATATCCGGGTTCTTGAAGTACAACTTCAGGCTGGTGAGGTTCGAGAAGGTGATCTCAACGTGAGGTTCGGCCTTCTGCTGCGTAATCGTCACATATCGCTGCACGGAGGAGTCCTCCTCAAGGGTGATCAGAGCCTGAATGACGCGGTCCTCGGACGCGGTATTCTCATCCAGCGTAAAGGTCACGGACCTGCCGTCCGCCGAAAGTTCGATCCGGATGTATTCGAGCGGCAGAGGCATGACCTTGGGCGTGCCATTGGTCTCGACCGGAAGCGTGAACGACTGCGCCGCAGAACTTACGGTCGTCTCGTATCGATCCTCGCTCCCGTTCAACCGCAGGTAATACGGCGCCGCAAGCTGACTGACGGATATTGCGCGACGCACGGCATTATCCTCCTCAAGGTCAATGACGATATTCTCATAGGTCACGGGATCAGCCATATCGTTTTCGGGGACCACAATGTCTATTCCGGAAACCCCGGATGCTTCTTGGCGGAAAACAGCCTCCAGTCTGTTGTCCTTGGATACGATACGGGGCGTGCCATTGGTTTCGATCGAGGGATGGTACTCGGCGCCTTCGGCCGGCACGTCTCGGTATGCGGCATCCGAATCCTGACCGTTGATCTTCAGGCAGTAGGACGACACATTGCTCTGCCTTACAACGATGAATCTCTCCAGATCGGGATTCTCGGCAATACTTACCCTTATAGTTCCGTTTCGCGACACTCCCCCGTCATTGGGATCCACGGTAATGGTTACCGACGCATTGTCATCCGATACGACCGGCGACACGAACGGGGACCCTTGCGCAAAAACCGTTGCGGTTCCATTGGTTTGAATCGGGACTGTAAGTTCGTGAGCCCCGGCATCCACGTCCACATAATAATCATCCGTGGAACCGTTGATCGTAAGGTAATAGTCTGCCTGCGCAGCCCCCGACTGTTTAAATGACGTTTTCCGGCGCAGGGAGTCATCCTCCCGGATGCCTGTTACGAGATCCTCGTAATTGACCGGGGAGGTGCTGGCGTTTTTCGGGATAGTGACCGCGATATAATACACCGTGGATCCGTCGCCGGACAAAGATGCTTCGATACGGTCGTCTTTCGACACGATGTACGGAGTCCCGTTCGTCTCGACTTTCAGACTGTAGTCCGCACCGTCAGCGGGTATATCTGTTATGCCGGTATTGAAAGTGGTGCCTCGCACCTTCAGGTAATACGAATCCGATGCGCCCTCCTGCTTCACGGTGATATACCGAACGATGCTCGGATCTTCGACCAGTCGGACGGTCAAGGTCCCGTTTCGGGCCTCCCCGGCGTTCGAGGCCACGGCGATGGAGATGGACGTATTGTTCTCCGACACAGAGGGCGTCAGGAAGGAGGCGCCATTGGTCAGCACCTCCACCGTTCCATTGGTCTGGACGGGAACCGACAACATGCCGGTGCCCGAATCTACGGACGCCACATAATCCTCCGTCGAGCCGTCGATCGTGAGATAATACGGGACCTGCACCGCACCCTTCTGCGTGACCACCACATATCGCTGCACCGCCGGATCCTCCTCCAGCGTGACGAGTATGCTGCAAACCCGCTCCTTCGGAGAGGTGTTCTCCGACACCGTGAACGTGATCGACCGTTTGTCGGGCGCTACCTCGGGATGGATATAATCGATCCCTTCATACTTCACGACCACAGTCCCGTTCGTTTCGATCGGAACGGCAAAGAATGTCGTCTGAGCCATCACCGTAGTCGAATAATTCCCGTCGGAATTGTTCAGCCGGAGGAAATAATCCCTATCCGGCGTATCGTATAACCGACATCCCAACAACTCGGAACCATTCTGTATGTAAACCCGATCCGCACATACCGCCACCTGCACATCCGATCGGAAACTGTGAGTTATCGTTCGCCCGGTCCTGGCATCATAGCATATGACAATCCGGTTCGACAATACGTCTTTATACAGAATGGCCGCAATGGCACAGTTGCACGTAACCGAAATCCCTTCCAGGGAATGACTCGAGGTATTGATCCGCGAAAGGAGCTGGTCGGCATCGAGCATCTGCCCGGACCTGCGGCGAGCAGCCACTGAAATGGTAACGAGACTCTCTTCCCGGGACATCAGCAGCGAATCCGAAATGGCACCTGCGTCATAAGCCGACAACTCGATCTTTTCCGAGGGATGCAGTTCGTAATTGTGCCACCAGGCCGGACCGTCGGCCACCTGCAGCACGTATCCGTTCGAGATCAGCGTCAGGCCCGTAGCAACGACCGCCATGTCGTTCTTCGATTCGAGTTCCATGTTGCGTGTGAAGATCGTGACGTCGGTCTTCGACGCGGCCGCGTTGGCCGTGTAGGAAACCCACGAGTGCCGGTCGCCGTCGTAGAGCGCCGTAGCGTAGTTCAGCACCGACGACGGCCCGGCATCGAGATGCGACAGCACGCCACCGAGGTTGTCCACGGCATAGAGGTCGGTCGTCCCGACCTGGATAACCACCGCGCTCAACCCCTTGCGGATCGCAAGGTCGCCGGAGGAGTAAGGCAGGTACCGTAGCTCGCCGTTCTCCGTGTTGTAGATCGCCACGCCGTAGGGACCCTCGCCGGTCCGGAAGAAGAGCGACCCGTAAAGCGAGCAGACAAGCGTCATCGGCTCGTCGAAGGTACGGATCGAAGTCAGCACGCCGGCCGGCAGCATCCGGTCGAGGCTCTGCAGTTCGCGCAGCTGCACCTTGTAGACCTGTCGAGCCGCGAGCAGTTCGAGCGAGTTCAGGTAGTAGACCGATCGGGTGAACTTCCCGTCCTCGAAGAGCGAATTGAGATCCACGGCCCGTTGGCACCGTTGCTCACCGGCTATCTGGTGACGGACCGCGGAACGCAATCGCAGAATATCCTCTCCGGCCATGTGGAGCAGATCGCCTCGCTCGGTCGGCGCCAGCCAGGAGACAATCGGCTCGTTCTGAACATCCGTAATCGGGCAAGTAAGCACCGCCTTCATGTTCAGATGGTAGCCGCCATCCCGGATCGGGATGCTCACCTCGCAGTCCGACGTGCTCAAACTCGACACCGGCACATCGGCCGACAGGACATCCGCACGTCCGTCGCCGGCCGTGGTCTGGATACCGATTCCGGAGACGAGAATCAGCGAGCGGGACTCTGTTTCAAGGTTCGCGGGCTGGAAGATGATCCGCACGAAGAGGCGATATTCGACCTCTTCGTCGTTCGCCGGCAGATTGGTGATCGTCGTCCGGAAGTCATACCCGCCCAGACGGGAGGCCGGCGTGTAGATCGAAACCCGATATCCCCACGTAGGATCCGTTCCCCCGACGGGGTCGATCGAGAAGTTGTACTCGAAAGATCCCGTATCCTCCGCCCATGTATTGTTGTCGGGGTTCCACTTCATCGTCCTGGACCCGATTTTGGCAATCACGGCAATCTCGCCGGTCACGCAGGCCGCCGTCATCATGTTGGAGACCGTGAGCGAAACGTCCACATTCGCCGCATCTGCCGGTTCGAAGAACGGAGGCAGCTCCATCGCAATGGCGCTGGCCGTGACTCCGGCAATAACCACCCGATCCCCGAAAAAATAACTGTTGGCGACATTGACCTTGTCCACCCAGCTGTCCTCGGAATAGAAGGAGGTGTTCGAATCTGATTCGGCCGAGTTCTCGACCGAAACCGCCACGTTCCGATAGGGTGCACACAGTTCCAGATCCGACGAACTCCGATGATCGCACCGGTCCTCCCACAACGGCAAGATCCGGGGACGCTCCAACCCGATCAGCCGTTCATTCGACAGGAACGAGGCCGGACGGAACGCCCCGGCGAGCGATCCGATGCGCCGCACGTGAATCGCACCTCCCGCCTGGAAGATCTGTCCGAGGAACGGCTTCACGGCCAACTCCAGCACACTCTTCCAGGAGATCTCTCCGTCGATCTGATAGATGCGCGTCCGATCGACATAGATGTTCTTCAGGGTTCGTTCGGCGCCTCCTGTGCCGTCAATCGACACCCACTCCGACACCGGAAGCCCGATCCCGAGTGCATCCACACAACTCGAAAGAAGACTCGACAAGGAGGCCTGCCCCGAGAATTTCGCACCCGAATCATCCCGGAACGGCATGCTGTCGAGCAACGCGAATCCGTCCGTTGCCGAAAGCGTCACCACATACGGAGGCCGTGCAAAAGTCTCCTTGTAACTGCCGGCCGACAGGAACCCCCGCCACAGCATCAGTTTCCTGTCTTGCCCGGAGACGTCGGTGCGGTATTCGTAGATCGTGATGCGGTATTTCAACGGATCGACCGAGAAGAGCGACAAGTATTCCATATCGTCCACGCAGAGGATCTTCAGCGTCAGCGAACTGCCTTTCACGGCCGTATACTCCGGATCGTCCGAACTTCCCCACTTAAGAGAGAACACATCCGAATAGGGACGCATCCGCAGGGCCGTGTCATCCGTTCGCGCCGCGGCATCCCGCTCCTCGACCTCGATCCGATAGAGAAGCCGGCCGCGCATCTTCGAGCGGTACTCGCAAAGGTATTTCAATCCGTATCCAGCCATCACGCAAGGGCATTTACATAGTTGATCTTCGCCTGCTCACGGCTGATCGCGAGCACCAGGTCCGAACCGCTCAGGCGGAACGTGCCGCCCACGAACTCGATCGTCTGATGTCCGAGCCCGTACTGACGGAGTTTCGACAGCGGGGCGATCACTTCGGGGTCGCTCCCCGCACCGCGGTTGTCGCCCACCAGGGCCATCGTCGGACCGTAGGCCAGGCCCCCCTCGGCAAGGGCTACGCCACCTTCGTTCCGACGGTTGAACGAGTTGATCATGGCCTGCCCGGCTGCGATAGCAGCCACACCGGCGACGATGGCCGCCCATGGCGTAGAAAACGATGCTGCAAGGGCTGATTTGATCTGCAGCATCTCGATACCCAACTGAATCATCTGCTGTCCCAAAGATTTCAGGAATTGCCCCATCACCTTGACAATTCCGCCGAGCAGGTCTTCAAACGTTCCGTCGCCGGATAGGATATTGCCCAGTCCTTCGCCGATGGCCGTTCCGACCCCCGACAACAGATTCCGGATTGCCGGCAAGACATTCAGCACCTGGTTCTGCGCCTCGGAGACGAAACCCGAAAGGTTGGCCGCAAATCGCTGCCGGGCCGTCTCCCACTCCTCTGCAGGCGGATTGATCGCATCCGGATCGAACGCCAAGGGAGAGATCCTGCCTTTTCCGAAGAGATTGCCCGTATCGCCCGCGATGGATTCGGCGGCGCCGATCTGCTGCAGCTTCGACAGTTCGTCGCGCAGCGTGGCGATCTCCAGCGTCAGGTTGTGGATCTCCATGGTGGAGGTTGCCTTTTGTTTTGCTTCTTCGAGTTTTTTAATATCAGAGGTCAACTTTTCAATCAGGCCAACCTCTTTCAGGCCAATCTCTTCATCCAAACCGGATATAGGTCTGTTATTATCAGCTTCTGCCTCCTTGATCTTTATTAACCGGGAAATCGCTTCTATCTCGATCTCCAGCTGCTCGATCTTCTCTTTGTCCGCACGGATTCTACCAGGTTTATCCGGATCATAAGCATTGCTTTTCTGATCGTAATAGATTGATGTTTTCAACGCCGAAACTCTGCTTTCCTTCCGTTTCCTCAACTCTGCCAGTTGCTCCGGAGTATAATCCCCATCTCTCCATTTCTCAACCAACTTATCGGCCTCGTCCGAAAACGCCTGCTTCTTGGCGGCATTAAATCCGATGATGGCTGCCGTGGCAGCCGCAATTGCAGTCGTAACCAATCCAACCGGGCCGGTAAGCGCCGCAAACGCTAATTTAATACTCGGTAAGATCTTCAAAATCGTAGACCAAGCCAATGTTGCCGGGCCCAACGATGTTGCAAGACCACTAAGAACAACAATGGTCGTTTTTGCTACCGGCGATAGATCCTGCAACCACTTTACAAAAGACTTTATAGCTTCCGCCGCGTATTGTACCGCAGGCATCAATACCTTGCCAAACTCTTCGGCCAAATCACCAATGGCCATCCACAATTGTTTGAGAGGACCTGTTCCCGTTTTAGCCAACGTCTCGGCAAATCCCTTGTAGTTTTCGAGGATGAACTTCACGGCCTCGCCGTTCTTCATCTGCTCGGTGGTCAGTTCCTTCAGTTTCGGAATGCTCTCGCCCAACTCGCCGGAGAGACCGCCGTAGGTCTTCGCCAGGTTCTTCACGGCACTGTCGAGCGTCATACCCGTGGCCGACGAGAGTTGCGCCGCCGCCTCGATCGTGTCGTTGATCTGCTGCTCAGTCAGTCCGAGCGACGCCAGGAAGGCCTGCTGTCCGATGATCTCCTCGTCACCGAACAGCGAGCGCGACTGCAGCTCCCCGGCCTGCTTGATCAGCCGCTGCTGGATATCCTCACGCCCGCACAAGGCCGTGAGCAGACGCTTCTCGTTCTTGAGCTGCACATCAGCCGCCTTCACGGCAACACCGGCCACCGCCGTCAGAGACTCCGTCACATAGAGCGACCAGCTCTCCCCGAATTTGATGATATCTTTCTGCAGGCCTTTCAACTGCTTCCGCACATCGTAGGACATTTTTTCAATCCCCAATGTGTCGGCGCCGAGTTTGATCAGCAGCTCCGCTATTTTCCTTGCCATAGTCGCTCCAATTTTTCAACATCGCGCAGCGCGCTCTCGCGCATCTGCGCCATTTCCCGTTTCGAAATTCTCCGTTCAGCCGATGCCGGCCGACGCCCGTCCTCCCGGTCCCACGGAAGAGGCAGCACCTCCTGCATCTCCCGTCCCTTCATGTCGCACATCGACGCCATGATGGCGAAACTGCCCCACCGCTGGATGTTCATCGCCGTGCGGAAGTCATACTCCCGCCGCCGCATGAACCCCTGCTCGGCCGCCTCGAACTCCGCAAGGGTCATCATCTCGAAGTCCGCCGGCGCAATACCGAGCATCCCGACCGCTACGGCATAGAGCCGCCCGTAGGTGACTTCCTGGTCTTTTTGACCCCGTGCCCGACCTCGGCGGCCTCGGGGTTTTCGGGCCGGGCCGCCGTCTGAAAAACCGGGTTTCCGCTGCCGATCGACTGGCGGAACAACGTCAGTAACTCCGGCAGCAGCGCCGGATCCCCGTCGATCAGATCGACCACATCATCCGGCGTGTAACGCTTCGGTTCGCCGCTTTTGCGGGCGCCGTCGGTCATGGCCTCGGCCGTGACGACCGTGACTGTCTCGATCAGCCGACCGAACGGCATGTCGGGGACGACCGTCTCCCGGACCAGGTTGTCGAGGGTGAGACCCAGCTGGTCGGCCGTGGCCGCCAGCGCGCGGATCCCGAAATTGACCGGATAACTCCGGCCGCTGGTTGTGAATTGCTGCAGCATCTTGTTTCGTGTTTAACCGGCGGAGGAAAGCCCTCCGCCGGAGTTGTCATACCCGGTCTGCTACTCCACCGGAGCCAGGCCGTACCCCTTGAACGAGGCCTTGTAGGTTGCCTTCTGGGCCACCGTCTCGCTGACCTCAAAACTGTCGATCACGCACTTGCACGTATAGGATTTTTCGGTGGTTCCCTCAATGGCCAGTTTGACCACCACATCCACCGCCTGCCCCAGCATCGCCTGGGCGATCATGTCGGGCGTATCGTGTGCGTCGGCCGGATCGCCGTCGCTCTCCTTCACGCATGCGAGGCCGTCCACGGATGCCGTGAAGGCCACTTTCGAAAGTTCGTACTCCGGGCCCTTGGTGTCCTTGGTCTCCCACTCCTCGTACTCAGGAGCGATCGTAAAGGTATGCGTCTGGGCATGATAGACGCTCTTGTCGGCGCACAACATCGTAAGACTGCGCCCTTTTCCTGTTTTCATGGCATCAAAGAATTTTGAAGGTTAATTTGTAACTCGAAAGCCTCTCGTCCGCGTACATCACGAACTTGCGGCCCTGAAAATAGAAGGCATAGCCATCGGATACTTTTCCGCCTACCGCCTCGACGATCCGGTCGGCCAGCGTCCAGGCCTCGCGTTCGGTCTGCGCCACGACGGTCACAGTCGTCGTATCCGCATTGCCCGCATTGCCGTCGTATGTCACGTTGGGCTGCGACTCCTCGGAGTAGGCCGCGAACGGAGCCTGTACCTCCGCCGGCACGACCTCCGGATAGATCTTCTCTTTCGGCAGAACTGCCGACATCAGTTGCACAAGCGCTTCGGTCGAGGTCATATCTTTCGGTAATTACGGTTTACAAATCGTTCGATCGCAGCAGCCAGATCCGTCCCGAAGTCATTGACCGAAGCATCGGCCGACTGGTTGAAGGCATCGCGCAGGAAGGGATTCGGCTTCATGCCCCGGGCCCGGGCCGTCGCGACCATCGGCCGGCGGCGCCCGTCGATCTCGACGAGCATCCGCACATCCACGGCCGGCGAGCTACCCATCGTATTGGAGAGACCTCCCCGGCTGACGAAGACCGGAAGACCCGCCCAGGAGGCGGCGCGTGCCACTATGTTGCGTAGGAATCCCATCGTTTGCGATTTGCTCACCACAAAGTTCCGACACGGATTCCAGAAAAAAGGTTAATGCCATTAACTTTCGGAGGTTAATGCCATTAACTTTTTGCAAAATCGCCCCTGCATGCTATTTTGAGCGGGGTCGCTTCCGCCGGCAAAACTGGCTGTAGGCACTCTTGAAACTCTGAAAACTTGAGAAGCGCCGCTCCCCTACCACCTCGGCATACTGCCGTTCGGTGGCCTCGTAGGCCTGTTCGTTGGTTTCGTAGTAGGCCAGCATCTTCACGTAGCGCTCGTAGAAGCCCTGCGACCCGGAGATGAACCGCCGGGTGGGCTCGTCCAGTTGGTAATTCGTCGTTGTCTGATTCATGATATCATTCGTTAAAAGGTTCGCAATCCCCGTTCCTCGTAGATCGACCGGGCCGGCGGCGTGCGCTGTGCGCTCATCCACTCGCCGATGGCCTCGATCGCGGCCACCACGCCGTCGATCTTCTCCGGGCTGCGGTTCTTCACCGGCTTGAGGTTATCGTTCGCATCGCGGTAGACCACCACGTTCGAGACCATCCACCGCAGGATCGGATTTCCGTAGTGTTCCAAATCCCCCGACCGGGCCAGCCGCTCGAACTCCTTGGTCGGCGGCGAGATGTTCGAGATCGACTGCTGGAAGCCGTCCATCGGCAGGCCGTCGTTCAACAGGTCGATGACCAACTGCGAGGAGTTCCAACGGTCGTAGCCGATCTTGCGGATGTCGTACTGTTCGGCCAGCGACTCGACGGGCGTCTCCGAGCGGCATGCGCACCAGACGTCGTCGGCGATCCAGATGTCCGAGGCCTGCGAGGTTGAAACCGGCGGTCGTGATGATGCACAACAGCGGCGGGCGTCCATCGACGACATCATGACGGCATAGACCTCGTCGGTCTTGTGGGCGTGGAACTCATCGACAATCGTGCAGGAGGCGTTCTTGCCGTCGAGCGTGTTGGCGTCCGACGACAGCGGCTTGAAGACCGAACCGGTCGCCTCGTAAGAGATCGACCTGCCGGCCGAGCGGACGACCTTCACCCGAAGCGGGCCCCACTCCATGAACTCGACGACATTCTCGATCTGGATGTAGTCGGGCTGCAGCTCCTCGATGTAGCGGAACAGATGTTCGGCCAGCGTCCGGCTGTCGGCATCGCGCGACATGCCGCCCTTGGCCCGCGAGTGGTTCGTGCATTCGAGCGACGCCCAGAGCACGACCTTCGCATCGGGGTTCTTCATGCGCTCAACACCCGTCGAGGTGCCTCCGGCTCCGCAAAATAGGTCGATGTAAAGGAGTTCGGTTGCCATGTCAAAACATTTCGTTTCTGGTTTGCGGATCGCCGGGAGTCTAACCCGGGCAACGGCTGCAACAGGCCGATGGCATCCTCCGCCGGCACGGAGGCCCTGCCGATCCATTGGTCAGTCCTGTGTCGTGCGGATCCGCCAGCGGACCCCCTGCGGAGTCTGGACCGTCTCGAAATCCTCCGCCCGGTAGCGGCCGCCGTTCGTCGGAAGCATCTGCACCATCTGCAGGTAGGTGTACAGCCGGCCACACTCGGCCTCGGCCTGCCGGCGCGTCAGCAGCTCGTGATCCCGGCCGACATAGGAGGTGAACGTGCAGAAGGCGCTCCGGTTCCGCCAGGCCCCCTTGTTGTCCATCGCCGCCACGATGCGCCGGATGTCCTCGACGTCATACTTGCGGAGCATCCACCCCAGTTGCTGCCGCGTGAAGGGCTCCGCCATCGCAGCGATCTGCGGGAAGCGTTCGCCGATCCACGCCTGCAGCACATCGACCGCCTCGGACATCTCGGCCGGTTTTCCCCCTGCAACCCCCTTTTCAGAACCTACCGTGTGTGTGTATTCTTCTCTTCTTACTTTCTTACATTCTTCAGTTGTGGTCGATGGCTGGTCGGCGCCCGGTCGGCAGTTGGCCGCATCCTGGTCGGCAGTTGGCCCGCAGGCTGGTCGATCGGCCGTTTCAAACGACTGATATTTTTCGTAATTACAGATCGTTACGATCGTATAGGAGCTGGTCGCACGGATGGTCAGAAAATCCGATTTTTCAAGTTTTGACATGGCCGTCCGCACCTCCCGCTCGGAAAGTCCCGTTTCGCGGGAGAGAATCGACCGGCTCGTGACGAGCTGCCCCCGTTCGACGGTGATCCCCCGCCAGCGCTTTGTCTGGAAGTTCGCCATCAGCAGCAGGTGCAGGGCCAACCGCACACAGTTCGTATCGGAATACCACTCCCAATCGAGCAGCCAGCGATGTATCTTGATCCACCCTTCCATGGTCATTTCACTTCAAAGCAGACGAATCCCCGACGCCGCCACATGTGGGCAACGGTCTTGTCGTCGTCGAGTATGAACAGAACCCGGCCGCGCTCCTCCTCGGTCGTCTCCTTGCGGAACTGGTCCCACTTCTGCACCACGGCAGGGCGCACGTCTCCGTTCTCGCGCATGATGAGCCGGTAACCGCCGGAGACCAGTCCGAGGTGGCGGGCGATCCACCGTTGCGTCTTCAGCCGCACGCTCTCCCGGCGCGAGGTACAGAATATCACCTCGAGCCGCCGCGCCGCATACGACACGAACGAGCATACGTTCCGCTTGGGCGGATCGTCGAATTCGTCCTCGTAGAAGGCCTCCCAATCGACGGGCGACTCCTCGAGCAACCGTCTGCGAGGCCCCACTTCGGACAGGGTACCGTCGATATCGACGACCATGATCGGTCTCTTCGCACTGTGTTTCATTCCGGGAAAAATTTGTGGTTACCACCGGCCGCGACGGCCGCGGGCAAAGGGATTTGGCATGCAGTCGAGACGGCGCCTCCGCTCCTCTACAGAATGCTGACGACTACCGTCTGTATTACAACACATTCCGAGCCGGCATCTCAACAATCCGTTCCGATTGACCTGACACCGCTTGAATGCCACCGCCTGAGCCGTGCGTCCAAGCGTCGCACCGATCTCCCTGTAGGGGACTCCCCGATCGGCCATGTCGAGCATCCGGCGGATCTCATCATCGCTCCAGGGTCTGCTGCTCCGTTTCATCACATCCGGCATTTACCGATCCAGCGTTGCAGCGCACAGCGGACAATGGCCCGCCGACGACACCAGTTGTCCCGGCGGTTCTGCCGGGCGATCTCCTCCGGCGTCAGGGTATAGACCCGGATCTCGGCCCCGTGATCGGGCCAGCGTTCAATCATCATCATGGCATTCATGGTTAGGTTAATGATTCTTTCAACTGCTGCGGCGCATAGAAGCGATTCAGGAACTTCGTCACCTCCCGCGGATCATAGAGGAAGGTCCCGTCGCCCATGACGAGGTATTTGAGCCCCTCGCTTCGCCATTTCGCGTGCGTCTTCTCGCTGGTGATGCCGGTCGCACGCCCGAGTTCCTCGCTACCTTTGAGGTAGAGAACCGGAACTTCCCGGTCTAACTTGACTTTCATATCGCTCTATTCTATGATGTATTCAATCGTTTCACGGCGTCCCCGGCGGGCCCGGCGCACTGTTCGCTCGAACTCCCCGCCGCTGAACACATAGGTGCAGAACAGCCCCAGCAGACAGGCGGCTCCGATGCGTCGCCCGAGATCGGACCGGTAGTACCAGACGACCAGTGCCTGGATGGTCCGGTTGCCGTCCAACTCCCCTTGCAGCTTGTCGTCCATCACCGACAGCGTGTTGGCCACGGCCTGGTAGGTCACGTGCAGCGCTTCGGCAATGCGGGAGATATTCCCGCCGCGGGTCTCGATCACCGCCCGCATCACTCGGGTCTCGGCCGGCGAGAGGCTGTCTGCATCGCGTTTCATAGACCCCAGGGTTGCGTCACCTGATGGCGACGGAAGATCGTCTCGATGCCGCTCCGCTCGATCGGCGAATGCGGCGTAATACCCCACTGCCGGTAATAGTAGGCCGAGCGGCTCAAATTGCCCAGGACCTCACGGATCTCCATACGCACCTCGGCAGCTTCGCGGCGGTCGCGTGCAGCGATCTCGCGGATCCCCTTGGTGAAGGAGTTGTCGGGATTTCTTTTGTCAAAATCCATCTTCGCTATTTGCTTTTGTCCGATTTTTTGTAAATCTTTACATATTGAATTGTCCAATGATTCGTACATTTGTTGTACGACTGATTGAACATTGCAAATATAAGTATGTAGAAAGTATTTTGCAAGTAAAATGCAATTATTTTTATGGGAATAGGTGAAAGAATAAAAAAGTTGCTTGATTATAAAGGAGTTACTCCATACACGGTTTCTATAAACACACGTATTTCACAGGCAACATTAAGCAGGATCCTCAAAAATTCGACGGCAAAACCAAGTATGGGGACAATCGAATTACTTGCAAAATACTTCGGAACTACACCTGATTGGATTCTCACAGGACGAGGTGAAATGCTACAAGAACAAACAGAAATAACTTCTCCGCACAACCGGATCCGCTACTGGGTTGATGTGGATGCAACGGCCGGAGGAGTCACGCTGTTCGACGACCAGGTCACAACCAAGTACATCGATATCGACATCCCGGAGTTCCGCGACTGTACGGATGCCGTGAACCTATACGGAGATTCGATGCTGCCCCTCTACAAGAGCGGACAGATCATCATCCTGAAGGAATGGATGGAGTCGTTCATCGACTACGGCAACGTCTATCTGGTCATCACGAAGAAAGGCAACCGCATGGTGAAATACCTGCGCAAGGGATCAGACGCGCAACACGTGCTGTGCGTCTCGGAAAACAAAGAGTTCGATCCGTTCGAGATCGAGAAGGACGACATCCTGCGCCTCTATCTGGTCAAAGGAGGAATCTCGAAAAATACGTTATAAGATGAAAAAGACGCTTCTGGTTATAGTGACATTTTTGTTTGCAGCCTGTGCTGCAATCCCTGACTATGTTTCCATAGTCGATTATCGTCCCTATCTGGAAGAAGGATTCAGAATCTATTCATCGGATGCAGTTCCTTTCGAGTACGACTGCTTGGCCGACATCGCAATCGACAAATATGCCGTCCGACAAGATCGTGTGAGCGCAACGTATGCCGTGAATGGTGAAAGAATTCCCAGCGACAACGATTACATCACGCACGACGAGGTTTTGGCCGAGATTGTTGAACGGGCGAAATCGATGGGAGCCAACGGGATCATCGGGCTACATATCAGATTCGACCGCAGAACGAATTATTACACCATAACCGGAACGGCAGTAAAGATTGACCCGCGCACATTGCACTGATTTCGAAGAACATGTTGTAAACATTTCCCATGAAGAAACTTCTACTCCTTTTCACCTTGATCCTTGCGGTTTCCTGCACGGGGAACAAATTCGAACAAATCGAATATTTCAAGAGTCCCGACAAATTCCGCGTGTTTGTCTATGTCGCCCCGACTGCAACCATCGAGGAGATCAAAGCACACGCCAGTTCGCAGATGTGGACGGAGCGTAAAATAACCGAGGTGCTGTACTACCGTTCTAATCCTTTTGGACCAAGAACAACCGGAAGCGTGACCATGGCAAAATCATTCCAGGAGGCATACCAAAAAGCGGTTGTAGAAGGTTGCATCCTCCGCTGCCAGATCGACAACTTCGGGAACAAATATTTCAGCGAAACACCGTATGAGGATCGGTTAAAAGCTATTGAGGAAGACAAGATTTTAAACGAAATGCTCAAAAACGGGACACTGAAATAAAATGGCAAGTTTCAGGAAAAGGATCCCAATTGTCCCAGGCATCAACCTGAACGTAAGCAAATCCGGGGTAAGCTCTTCGATAGGAGGCAAGGGATTCAGCGTCACCACGGGCAAGAAGGGCACGTATGTAAACACGAGCATTCCCGGAACCGGGATCTACGATCGAAAGAAGATCTCCGGATCGACCTCCAATAACGAAGGAGAAGGGCATTCATCGCTTTTCGGATGCGCCATGTTATTCGTTGTCGCATTAGCGGCTGCCCTGGTCCTGACCATATTCTTCGCAACATAAATAAATAGTCATGAAGAGATTACTCATCCTCGCGATTATCAGCACTATCACAATACCCTCATTTGCTCAATTAAAAATCGAGCCCAATAACTTCTATTGGCAAAGGGTTGTCGAGTACTCTGGAAGCATCAATGAGATGCACACCCGGATCATAGCATCAGGGATATTCAAAGAAATCCAGAAGGAGGATTCGACCATAATCATCGGAAGGGTTGAGAATATCATCCTGAACTACGCAACCATGTATCCGGAACCTCGGCTGGCAAATAAACCGATATTCTTCCGAAATGGAGAAAAATTCTCCGGAACGCTTACCTACGAGCTGAAAGAAGGCCGATACCGTGTCACATTTAAGGATCTTATTTACAACAGCGGCATGATAATACACACAGGCATCATGTCTTTGGATGTGAAAGATGAGCCTATAAATGCATTATTATTCAACGCGGAAGGCTGTTTCCGTCGTGGCGAAAAGGCCAAAGAGTTCGCACGCAAAGTATTCGATTACTCATTCTCGAACTCATTCATCATCAAAAACGACGACGAAATGCAATCCGACAATTGGTGATTGCTGTTTCGACTTGCGAAAAACTTGCAAGAAAATATTTTTCAGACATAATAAATTGTCTTTCAAATACTTGATTTTAATTTGGGAGCAGGGGGTCAC
>OJOJ01000088.1_pt1 | contig 26606 bp, 24 predicted proteins | sample 1598041 | NCBI WGS metagenome assembly OJOJ01 (sample SAMN01915218, study PRJEB22387) | human gut metagenome | isolation source: stool | host: Homo sapiens | place: USA
CCCCGGGCCTGGCCCATCCGCCGGTGGGACCAATACAGGTCCGGGCGGCAGGCGGTGCAGTCGGGGCACACGTCGATCTGCGTGACCCCGGCCTTTTCCAGCCAGCGGGCGTTAACGCCCTTCAGGTCCACATGCCACTTCTGCCCCCGGCGGGTAATATACGACTCCGCCTCCCGGCCCAGAGCGTCCCGCAGGGCCCGGGGCACGTCGGCATCCGTCTCGAAGCAGCAGGGGCCGATGGCCGCGCCAATAGCGGCCCGCAGGTCCCGTGGGTCGGTGCCGAAGGTCTCCTGCATCCGGCGGACGGTCTTATATACGATGCCGGCGGCGGCGCCCCGCCAGCCGGCGTGGGCCGCGCCCACGGCCCGGCGCACCGGGTCGTACAGCAGGATGATACCGCAGTCGGCGGAGAACACCACCAGGGGAATATCCGGCGTGTCCGTGATCATGGCGTCCACGCTGGTATAGTCCCGCTCCCGGAACAGACCCTTGCCGCAGTCCTCCGCCGTCACATGGCGGACGTTGTCCTCATGGACCTGCTTGCTCAGCACCGCCCGGTGCTCGTCCGTACCCAGCACGGCACAGAAGCGGCGGTAATTCTCCCGGACCCGGTCCATATCGTCGCCCCGGCCTACCCCCAGGTTCAGAGAATCCCAGGGGGCCGGACTGACGCCGCCTGTCCGGGTGGAAAAGCCGTGGCGCACGCCGGACAGGACGGTGCTGGTCTTGATAAGCAGGCCGTTTTCCTTATGGGCCAGAAAGGACATGGGCAAACCCTCCGTTACGCGTTTCTGCCGCAGCAGTTCTTATACTTCTTGCCGCTGCCGCAGGGGCAGGGCTCGTTGCGGCCGATTTTCTTGACCTTGCGGGGCTGCTTTTTCACGGTGCCGTCGCCGCCGACACTCTCGGAGGTGGCGTTGGCCACCCGCTGGCGCTTGACCTCCTCGTTTTTCTGCAAACGCACGGAGTACAGCCGCCGGACAGTCTCGTCCTGGATGGCGGCGATCATCTCCTCGAACATCTCCAGCGACTCCTTCTTGTAGGCGATGATGGGGTCGGTCTGGGCATAGGCCCGCAGGCGGATGCCCTGGCGCAGGTCGCTCATGGCGTCGATATGCTCCATCCAGTATTCATCCACCACCCGCAGCAGCACCACGCGCTCCACCTCGCGCATGACGGGGGCGGTAAATTCGTCCTCCTTCTGCTGATAGTAGGCGGCGGCGGCCTGGGTAAAGGCATCAATGACGGCCTGGGCGTCCATGGTGTCCAGCTGCTCCTGGGTGAAGCGGACGGCGTACTTGGGGAAGTACAGGCCCTCCACCTGCCGCAGCAGCTCCTGGCAGGAGGTCATATCCAGGTGATGGACGCCGGAGAAGGCATTCTGCACCAGGTGGGTGATGGAGGTGTTCATCATGTTCATGATGACGTCCTTCACGTCCATACCCTCCAGCACCTGGCGGCGCTGGCCATAGATGATCTCGCGCTGCTTGTTCATGACATCGTCATACTCCAGCACGGACTTACGGGCCTGGAAGTTCCGGGACTCCACGGTGGTCTGGGCCTGCTGGATGGAGCGGGTGAGCATCTTGCTCTCGATGGGCATATCCTCGTCGATCTTCATGCGCTCCATGGCGGCCTGGACCCGTTCGCCGCCGAACAGACGCATCAGGTCATCCTCCAGGGAGATGTAGAACCGGGTCTCGCCGGGGTCGCCCTGGCGGCCGGCACGGCCGCGCAGCTGGTTATCGATCCGGCGGGAATCATGGCGCTCGGTGCCGATGATGAACAGGCCGCCGGCCTGGCGCACCCGGTCCGCCTCGCCGGAGATCTCCTCCTTGTGCTGGCGGAGCTTATCGGCGAACATCTGCCGGGCCTCCAGAATTTCACTGTTGTCGGTCTCGGCATAGCCGGTGGCGTCGGCGATGACCTCGTCGGTGTAACCGGCCTTGCGCAGGTCGTTGGTGGCCATGTACTCGGCGTTGCCGCCCAGCATGATATCGGTACCACGGCCGGCCATGTTGGTGGCCACGGTAACGGCCCCGAACTGGCCCGCCTGGGCCACGATCTCGGCCTCCTTCTCGTGGTTCTTGGCGTTGAGCAGATTGTGGCGGATGCCCTCCTTGGTCAGCATCCGGCTCAGCAGCTCGTTCTTCTCGATGGACACGGTGCCCACCAGGACGGGCTGGCCCTTTTCGTGGCACTCCTTTACCTGGCGGATCACGGCCCGGTACTTCCCCTGCTCGGTTTTGTACACGGCGTCCTCGTTGTCGATACGGACCACCGGACGGTTGGTGGGGATCTCCACAATGTCCAGCTTATAGATGGTGGCAAACTCCTCCTCCTCGGTCATGGCCGTACCGGTCATACCGGAAAGCTTGCTGTACAGGCGGAAGTAGTTCTGGAACGTGATGGTAGCCAGGGTCTTGCTCTCCCGCTGGACGGAGACGTGCTCCTTGGCCTCGATGGCCTGGTGCAGGCCCTCGGAGTACCGGCGGCCGAACATCAGACGGCCGGTGAACTCGTCCACAATGATGATCTCGCCGTCCTTCACCACATAGTCCACGTCCCGCTTCATGGTGCCGTGGGCCTTGATGGCCTGGTTGATGTGGTGAGCGATGGTGCTGTTTTCGGGGTCGGACAGGTTCTCCAGGTGGAAGAACTCCTCGGCCTTGGCAATGCCCCGGGCTGTCAGGGTGGCGGTGCGGGCCTTTTCGTCCACAATGTAGTCCGCGTCCAGGCTCTCGTCCTCTGCGGCCTTGTCATCGGTCTCCGCCACCACATATTTTTTCAGCCGGCAGGAGAATGCCTCCGCCATGTCGTACAGCTGGGTGGATTTTTCCCCCATGCCGGAAATGATCAGGGGCGTCCGGGCTTCGTCGATGAGGATGGAGTCCACCTCGTCCACGATGGCGAAGCTGTGGCCCCGCTGGACCTGCTCGTTCTTATAGATGGCCATGTTGTCCCGCAGGTAATCAAAGCCCATCTCATTGTTGGTGCCGTAGGTGATGTCGGCGGCGTAGGCAGCCTGGCGCTCCTCCTTGGTCAGGTCGTGGATAATGAGGCCCACGGTCAGGCCCATGAAGCGGTGGACCTTGCCCATCCACTCGCTGTCGCGCTTGGCCAGATAGTCGTTGACGGTGACGATATGAACGCCATTGCCGGAGAGGGCGTTGAGGTAGGCAGGCAGAGTGGCCACCAGGGTCTTGCCTTCACCGGTTTTCATCTCGGCGATGCGTCCCTGATGCAGGACAATGCCGCCGATGAGCTGCACCCGGTAGGGCCGCAGGCCCAGCACCCGGTCCGCTGCCTCCCGGACGGCGGCAAAGGCCTCCGGCAGGATATCGTCCAGGGTCTCCCCCTGCTGCAGGCGCTGCTTGAACTCCGGGGTCTTGGCCTGAAGCTGCTCGTCGGTGAGCTGGCGGTATTCGTCCTCCAGGGCCTCGATCTTGTCGGCGATGGGATAAATGGACTTCAGCTCCCGCTGGCTGTAGGTTCCGAAAATTTTCTGGATCAGTCCCATAGTTTGATTCCTTTCTGCTGATAAAAAAGGTGCAAAGCACCAGAATATACAAATACCTATATAGTATACCACACCGCCCCCGGCTATGCAAATGAAAAACTTATGAACAAGCCCGGGGAAAGCGCCTGAAATCGCGGCCTCACAGTTTTGTCGAAAAAAATCTATCATCTTAACGCGTTTTTAGCGTTTTCTTAACGCGGATATATGATACAATACTGTCATCAACCAGGGGAGAGGGGTAATTGACCTTGAAGCACTTTCAGATCCGCTGGCCCCGGGAGTGGCTGAAGCGGACCCGCCTGTTCCGGACGGACATGCTGTCCTATTCCGGAAAGGACTTCATCGTGTCCGTGTCGCTGTATCTGGTGTCGGTGATCTGCTGCCTGGTGCTGCGGAACTTCGATCCCCAAAACGACACCAGCTATGTGTCCATGATCTTTCTGCTGGACGTATTCCTGACGGCTCTGCTGACGGACGGCTTCTTTTTCAGTCTGACCATCGCCGTGTTCGCAGTGCTCAGCGTGGACTATATCTTCACCCCGCCGTATTGGGAGGTCAGCTTCACGCTGGCCGGCTTCCCGCTGACGTTTTTGGTGATGATGACTATTTGCGTTGCCACCGGCATCGTTACCAGCCGGGCCAAGCGGGTCAGCGAGATGGAACGGGAGGCTGAGCGGGAAAAGATCCACAGCAACCTTCTGCGGGCCGTATCCCACGATATCCGCACCCCGCTGACAGGCATTGTGGGGGCCACCAACGTCCTGCTGGAGCAGGATGCCGACCTGACACCGCAGCAGCGGCGGGAGTTGCTGCAAAACGCCAACGAGGAGGCCCAATGGCTCATCCACATTGTGGAGAACCTCCTGTCCATCACCCGCATCGGCGCGGGAGAGGACGCCCGGGTCACCAAGACCCCAGAGGCAGCGGAGGAGGTCATTGAGGGCGCTGTGGGCAAATTCCGGCGGAGCTATCCTCAAATCGACGTGCGGGTGGACCTGCCGGAGGACTTCTTTCTGGTGCCCATGGACCCGCTGCTGATCCAGCAGGTGCTGACGAACCTGCTGGAAAACGCCGCCGTTCACGGCGTCACCACCACCCAGGTAACGGTGTCCTTGGAAAAGCGCGGCCGGTGGGCCCGGTTCACCGTGGAGGACAACGGCCGCGGCATTCCGGAGCCTCGGCTGCACAACCTGTTCGACGGCACCCAGAGCGCCCAGCAGGGAGACAGCACCCGCAGTATGGGCATTGGCCTGTCCGTGTGCAAAACCGTGGTGGCGGCCCACCGCGGCAAAATAAAAGGAGAAAACAAAAAGGGGGGCGGCGCCCGGTTCACCGTGGACCTACCCCTGGAGGAGGAAGAACATGAAGATCAAGGATAAGATTTTGATCGTGGAGGATGAGCAGAGCATCAGCAACTTCATCTCCATGGTCCTCAACGCCAATGGGTATGACACCATCATCGTGGGCAGCGGTGAAGAAGCGCTGACCATGATCGCCTCCCACTGCCCGGACCTGATTGTTCTGGACCTGGGCCTGCCGGATATGGACGGCATGGAGGTGCTCAAGTCCGTGCGCAAATGGTCCAACCTGCCGGTGGTGGTGGTGTCCGCCCGGAACCATGAGCACGACAAGGTGGACGCCCTGGATTACGGCGCCGACGACTATCTGGTGAAGCCCTTCGGCACCTCCGAGCTGCTGGCCCGCATCCGCACCGCCATCCGCCATACCCGCACCACCCTGGCCAATTCCCAGATCGCCCAGTCCGGCAAATTCACCGCCGGGGACCTGACCATCGACTATGACAAGCATCAGGTGCTGATCCGGGGCGAAAACGCCAAGCTGACGGTGAACGAATACAAGATCGTGGCCCTGCTGGGCAAATATGCCGGCAAGGTGCTGACCTATGACTTCATCATCCGGGAGCTGTGGGGTCCCAAGGCCAAGGCCGACAACCAGATCCTGCGGGTGAACATGGCCAATATCCGCCGCAAGATCGAGGAGACGCCCGGCCAGCCCCAGTACATCTTCACCGAGGTGGGCGTGGGCTACCGCATGCGGGAAGGCGACTGACTTTTTTGAAACACTCAAATACCGGTGGGGTTTCCCTGCCGGTATTTGTATTCAACGGTTGTTTTTTTGATTTGTATCCGTTTTGTAACTACTTCTTTGTGCATCGTGCTGTATAATAAGAGATATTCTGAAACATAAAAGGAGGAGCCCGCCATGGGAAACGCGCCTGATCTGGACTGGGGCAAGCTATTCAAGGCTGTATGGAGATATGTTCTGCTGCTTGTGGGCGCATGGCTGGCCCTGCGCTATTGCAGCTATCACGACAGTGTCATGGGCATGTTCTTCGTGGCCTGCGTGGTGGTGATCATCTGCACCGCCATGATCATCCACCGGCTGAACCGGCTGCAAAAGACCATGGAGGAAAAAAAGTAACCGCACTCCGTTTATTTTTTAACGGCTTTCGTAGCAATTGTGTATCAAAATTGTAAAATAGGACTATCTTTTTCCAAACGTATATGGTACAATCAGAATATCCCGAATGTACGCAGTACAACACTGTGCCGAAAAAGGTAGGTCTTATCTTATGGAACACAACGCGATCCTGGACAGCCGGCTGTCCCTGAGCAGCAACATTCCCCTGTACGCCCAGCTGGTGGGCATCATCAAGCGGGAGATCTCCTCCGGCGCGCTGAAGATCGGGGACCTGCTGCCGTCGGAGGCGGAGCTGTGCCGGGCGCTGGATATCAGCCGCAACACCGCCCGCCAGGCCATCGGCGAGCTGGAGGACGAGGGCCTGGTGGTCCGCAAGCGGGGCAAGGGCACCTTCGTGGCCGACCCCAACAGCAACCGCCGGGGCGTGCGCTACTCCTTCACCACGGAGGTCTCCTCCCTGGGCAAGACGCCGTCGTCCACCCTGGTGGATTTCGGCGTGGTGATCCCCACCCGGGCCATCTGCCAGCGGATGGACCTGCAGGAGGGCACCCACGTCTATTGCTTCACCCGCATCCGCAATGTGGACGGGGAGCCGCTGATCCTGGAAACCTCCTACTATCCCCAGTACATCTATCCCAATCTCACCCGGGAGATGGTCCAGACCCACAGCTTCTACAGTCTGCTGTACCATGTGGGCATCACACCGTTTTCCGCAGAGGATACCTATGAATCCGTGATCCTGGATGCCCCCCGGGCCAGCCTTCTGGGCGTGGAGCCCGGCAGCTGCGCCTTTTACCATCAGCGCCGCACCCGCACCGAGGATGGCCGCATTTATGAGTACACCCGCAGCTATATCCGCGGCGACCGGGTCCGTCTGGACGTACACATGCAGAAAAGCGGCATGAGCTTCAGCCGCATCATCGACTGAACGATCAGCCCCTCCGGCCCAGGCCGGAGGGGCTGATTTATGTGCGGTCATTCCCCGGCGGTGTCCGTGGGAGCCGGTATTTCTTCGTAGAACACGTCCAGAATCAGGTCGTACAGGGCCTCCTGATCCACCGTCAGCTCCACCCGGTTGCCCTGGCCCAGAACAGCATCGCCGGTAACCCGGAGCATGTCCCCGGAAAAGCTCATGCCCGCGGCCTGGGTGGCCAGATAAGACAGCTTGCCCAGGTCCAGGTCCGTCAGCACATAGTCGCTGACGGCGTTATACAGAGGAACGACGCTGGCGGGGCTGGCCGCCACCCGGTCCTTGGCCTGGCTGATCAGGGCCAGCATATACTGCTTCTGCCGCTTCATGCGGTCCTCGTTGCCGGTGGCATCGCCCCGGCGGGCCTGGATATACAGCCGCGCCTGCCGCCCGGTAAGGGTCACATCCTGGCCCGGGTACATGTTCCACCCGTTGGGAACATCGGTGAAGGGATAGTCGTCCAGCACACTGACGGTGACGCCGCCCACGGCGTCGTTGAGCCGCCCGATGCCGCCCATATAAAAGGCGGCGCAGCCGTCGAACTGCAAGCCGTAAAACAGCTGGGACACCGCCTCCTGACACAGGCGGCAGCTCTCATACAGGCCGTCTCCGTTGGAGTAGGACAGGGCCAGCTGGGTGTGGGCCGCGCCGGACACCTGACCGTTCTGGTCCAGCACCGCAATATCGCACATGGTGTCCCGGGACACGGAGATCAGTGTCATCCGGTTGGCGTCGGTGTCCAGGGCCGCCACCAGGATCACGTCCGCCTGGTTGTCGCTGCCATAGGGCAGGGGCGCGGCAGGCTTATTGTCGGAATCCACGCCGATAAGCAGCAGATTCACCATATGGTCCTTATAGCGGTAGTATTTGCCGTCGTGGAGGACGGTGTAGCTGTCCAGCTGCTGGGTATCGTCAGGGGTGTCGGTGGGGGCCGCGCCCTGGTTCCGCAGGCTGCTGCGCCCGTGGAGCCAGATCCCCGCCACCACGGCGCACAGCGCCAGCGTCACCGCCATAAGGATGATGAAAATCAGCAGCGGCGTGGACAGGCGCTTTTTCCTCTGTTCCGGCTGGGTCTGTTTTTCCTGTTCCATAGGGTCTCCTTATCTCATTGGGGTCGTTTATTTGACCACGTCATATGTCTCCGTCAGCACACCCTGGAGCAGAAACCGCTGCATGCGGTTCTGGCGGTAGCAGGTGGACAGCGTCAGCACCCGATCCCCTGCCTGAGGAAACAGGTCCCGGCGGTAATTGGCGTTGATGGCCTCCCCCAGGGAGGCAAAATAGTCCGCAAACTGCTGGGGGTCCGTAAAATCGTGGCACAGCAGCAGGTGCTCGCTGGAGTGGGGATAGGCGGCGAAAATGGTGTATTCATACACCTTGTCCGGGGTGTAAACGATAATCTTCTGGTTTTTGGCGAAAAACTCCGCATCGGCAAAGTTGTTCACCTGGGCAAACATGGTCTGGGACTGGCGGTTGTGGCCATACAGCACCGTCACCGGGTCCTGAAAGGTGGTGGTGTTGTACCGCTGGGAAAAAATGCTGCCGCCGGAGTAATAGGACCGATCCACCCCGTGATCGTCGTAAAACAGGTCGTCTGCGGCGCTCTGGACCACGGCGTAGTTGATGTTGGTGCCGGGCACCTCGATCCAGGCGTAGATTTCCGGATTGACGTCGTGGAGGCTGTCAAAGTCCACATTGATGGCCATATATTTGCCGTCGTCCTGGGGGTCCAGGGGCTCCACCACCTGGCCGGAGCGGACGCCGCTGCCCAGCTTATCGCTGACAGACTTGCCCCGGACATACTGGACGATAAACAGAATGCAGAAAACACACACGATCACCGCAATAACGGCCACCACCGTCAGCAGGATGCGCACAGGACGCTTCATAGGACATTTCTCCTTTGTTCAGAACGGAAAAAAGGCCCCATAAACGGCACAGCATTTATGGGGCTCCTTCTTTATAAAATGGGGACGTTTTATGCCCGGGCACGGGCCTTTTTGGTGCAGACATAGGCCACGCCGCCGCTGACGGCAATGGTCATCACCACGCTGCCGATGCCCAGGTCGTAACCGGTCTGGGGAGAGGTGGGCGTGGTATTGGTGTTGTCGTCATGCTTGGGACTGGGAACATAGCCGCCGTCGGCAAAGGCAGTGACGGAGAGTATGCAGCCCAGCATCACAATAACCGTCAGCATAGCAAGAATCTTTTTCATGGTAACATAACCCTCCATTACCTCATTCGTTACCACCATTATAATGTACACTTACGGAAAAAGCAAGTACTTTTTTGCAGAAACTCAAAAATCATCTGTTGAAGTGGGCAGCATTTACACCCCTGTCAGGTCAAACGCCGGGGTATACTCCTCCCGGGCGGAGGTGCGCTCCTGGGTGAAGCCGTCGCGGATGCCGCAGTTTTCCATATAGGCTGCCGCCGCCCGATACTCCGCCCGGGTAACGTGGCGGGCCAGCGGGCCCACGGCTCCGGGCTGGGGCGTGTACTGGCTCATCAGGGAAAACAGCACCTCCCCGGGCCGGAAGGTCTCCGCCACCCAGTCAATGACCCGGCGGGTATTGTCCAGCTGTCCCGGCAGTACCAGGTGTCGGATCAGCACCCCCCGCACCAGCAGGCCGTCCCGCATCTGATAGGGTCCCGTCTGGCGGAACATCTCGCATATGGCGCTTCGCGCCGCGGCGGGATAGTCTCCGGCGCCGGACAGCCGCCGGGCCGGCTCCTCCAGGGCGTATTTCATGTCCGGCAGATATACCTGCACCTTGCCCTCCAGCAGGCGGAGCGTCTCAACCCGCTCATAGCCGCCGGTGTTGCACACCACCGGCACCGGCAGGGACGGCTCCAGGGCCTGAGCCACCCAGGGAGCGAAGTGTCCCGGCGTCACCAGGTTGATGTTGTGAGCGCCCTGCCGGATCAGCTCCCGGAAGATCTCCCGCAGCCGGTCCACGGACACGGGCTTTCCCACGCCCTGGGCGGAGATCTCATGGTTCTGGCAGAATACGCAGCCCAGGGTGCAGCCGGAGAAGAACACCGTGCCGCTGCCCCGGGTGCCGCTGATGCAGGGCTCCTCCCACATGTGGAGCCCCGCCCGGGCCACCACCGGCCCTGCCGGCATCCGGCAGAAGCCGCTTCCCGCCGTCTCCGTGCGCTCCGCGCCGCACAGCCGGGGGCAAAGGGTGCATCTCATACCTTGTGAATATCGAAGTCCGGGCCCAGGTCCCCTGCCATCCAGTGGCGGCGGCAGAGGCTGGTATACCGGTCGTTGGCCCCCAGCACCACCTGCTCGCCCTCCTTGACCACCCGGCCCTGTCCGTCAAACCGTGCGTTGAAGGCGGCCTTTTTGCCGCACCAGCAGACGGTCTTGACCTCCTCTAGCTTGTCCGCCATAGCCAGCAGATAATAGCTGCCCTCGAACAGCTGGCCCCGGAAGTCTGCCTTCAGGCCATAGCACAGCACGGGGATGCCGCAGTCGTCCACCAGGTGGACCAGGTAAAATACCTCATCCTTGGTGAGAAACTGGGCCTCGTCAATGATGATGCAGGCGTATTTCTGCAATTCCTCATCGGGCCGGGCCCGCATCTCGTCAAAATACACACAGGGATGGGTCAGGCCGATGCGGGAGGTAACCATGTGATCTCCGTCCCGGGTGTCCAGGCGGGGCTTCACCATCAGGGTCTCCTGGCCCCGCTCCTCGTAATTGAACCGCGCCATCAGAGCGTTGGCGGTTTTGCTGGAGCCCATGGCCCCATATTTGAAATAAAGCTGCGCCATCGTCATTCTCCTTCTGCGGGCAGGGCCCGCGTGAATTTTTCAAAGGCGGAGGGCACCGCCAGCCGGGCCCGTATCGTCCCATCGGCCCAGAGCCAATCCTCCGGCCCCCGGCCCTCCACCTGCACCAGGTAGCCGGTCATGTCCCAGCGGATGTGGGTGAACAGGTGCCTGGCCTCCAGCTGCCGCAGCCACCGGTGGGCCGTCAGGCCCCAGGCGCGCAGCTGCTGCGCCGCCTGCTCCTCCGTCAGCCGTCCGGGAACATGGGGATATTCCCACAGCCCCGCCAGAAGTCCGGTATCCGGCCGCTGCCGCAGGGCCACCCCCTCCGGCCCCAGCAGCAGGAACACGGTTTTTTCCTCCCGGCGCTTCTCCTTCTTCGGGGCACGCACCGGCAGCTCCCGCTGGCAGCCCTGCTCCCGGGCGGCACAGAATGCCGCCGCCGGGCAGCTATCGCACAGGGGCGCGCTGTTGGGCAGGCACACCCCGGCCCCCAGGTCCATCAGCGCCTGGTTGAAGGCCCCCGGGGCTTCCCGTGGCATAGCCGCCTCCATCCACCGCCGGAACTGCCGCCGGTTTTTCTGGTCCAGAATATCCAGCCGGCAGCCGCCTACCCGGGCCGCCACCCGCAGCACGTTGCCGTCCACCGCCGGGACAGGCTCCCCAAAGGCGATGGACAAAATGGCTCCGGCGGTATAGTCCCCGATGCCGGGCAGGGCGGTCAGCTCCTCATACGTCCGGGGAAACACCCCGCCGTACTGCTCCGCGACGATCTGCGCCGCCCGGCGCAGATTCCGGGCCCGGCTGTAATAGCCCAGGCCCTCCCACAGCTTCATCAGCTGCCCCTCGTCGCAGGCGGCCAAAGCCTCCACCGACGGGTACGCCGCCATGAACCGCTGAAAATACGGGATCACCGCCGCCACCCGGGTCTGCTGCAGCATGATCTCCGACACCCAGGTCCGGTAGGCGGACACCTGCTCCCGCCAGGGCAGCACCCGGCGGTTTTCCCGGTACCAGGGCAGCAGCGCCCCGGGCAGCCGGTTGAGTTTTTCCTGTATTGCACCCATATCCTAAAACCTCGCGGCATAGCCGCACCGGCGGCACAGCTCCTCTGCCGGACGGCGGCGGGCGAAGCCCTCCCGGATGGCCGCCGCCCGTGGCGATGCCAGAATCTCCTCCACCGGCTGGTCAAACAGATTCCCCAGGGCCATGCGTCCCTCTCCGTCCAGGCAGCAGGGCACCGCCGTGCCGTCGCACAAAACAGCCAGCTGCTGCCGCAGCCCGTGGCAGAACTCCGTGCCGCTCTCCGGAGCCTCCGGGTCCGGCCAATCAAATTTTTCCGCCTGCTCCAGGAAAACATTCGCGGAAAGCCTCCGGTTCCCCCGGCGGTCCGTGGGGATAGACAGCACGTCCCGGCCCAGCTGTTCCCCCAGGAAGGCCAGCACCTGACCGTTGCAGCTGTCCCGCCCGCCGATGTTCCACAGGCGCAGGGCACACAGAGTCCCCTCCGCCGAGGCCCGGCGGCAGAAATCCCACACGCCGGAAAGATATTCCTCCATGCTGCCGGGGCAGTCGTTTCCCTCGAAGCTGTGGAGGGATACGCTGACCTTGTGGACCCCTGCCAGAAGGGCTCCCCGCCGGGGCAGCAGCGTCCCGTTGGTGGTGACACACACCCGGAAGCCCAACTCCCGGGCAATGGCCAGGAGCTCCTCCAGCTGCGGGTGCAGCAGCGGCTCCCCCATCACATGGAGGTACAGATACTCCGTGTGGCCGCGGAGCCTTTCCGCCAGGATCCGGAACTCTGCCGGGGCCAGGAACCGCGCCGGGCGGCCGGTGCCGGGGCAGAAGGAACAGGAGAGGTTGCACACATTGGTGATCTCCACATATACCCGCTTGAACACATCGCCGCCCCCTTTCCCAGCACTTGAATTGTTATTTTACCACGTTTTCGCCCTTTTGCATAGCGCCGGGAACCAAATGTTCAAAAAAAGGTAATGACTTTTTACCCGCAATCGGTTACAATAGAGCCACTTGAATCGTATTGGAGGAATTTCCCCTTGAAAAAGCTCTATGACGCCGCCGACCGCTTCTGCGCCCGGCATCCCCGGTTCGGTATTCCGGACCTTATGCGCTGGATCGTCATCGGCAATGTGGTGGTCTATGTGCTGATGCTGCTGACCATGCGCACCGACGCCAATGCCGTGAGCTTCCTGTATCTCAACGGCAGCAAGGTGCTCCACGGGGAGCTCTGGCGCATCGTCACCTTTATTTTCGTCCCCACCAGCTCCAGTCCCCTCCGACTGGCCCTCAGCCTGTATCTTTACTACTGGATCGGTTCGTCCCTGGAGCGCCAGTGGGGCACCGCCCGCTTCAACCTCTATTACTGGAGCGGCGTGCTTCTGACGGTGATCGCCACCCTGGTTGCCTCCGCCATTTCCGGCGTGGGCTATTCCGTGGGTGGAACGGGATATGTGAATCTGTCCATGTTCCTGGCCTTTGCCTTCCTGTTTCCGGATACCCAGCTGCTGCTGTTCTTCTTCATCCCCGTGAAGATCAAATGGCTGGCGTGGCTGGATATCGCGGTGTTTGTCATCGGCATTGTGCAGTCCCTGCTGGCAGGCAGCTGGCTGGGAGCCATCCTGCCGGTGGTGGCGCTGCTGAACTTCCTGGTGTTCATCTGGCCCGCTATTGACGCGTTTATCCAGCGCCGGAAATACCGGCACGCGCCCCAAACGGTAAACTTCAAAAAGGCCGTGCGGCAACAGCAGCAGCAAAAGGGCTATCACCACAAATGCGCCGTCTGCGGCCGCACGGACACGGACTATCCCGACCTGCAATTCCGCTATTGCAGCAAATGCGTCGGCTACCGCTGCTTCTGCCAGGACCACATTTTCTCCCACGTCCACTTCACCGAGGAGGACCAATAACCCACCCGCAATCAAAAAAGAGAGCACCGCCGCGGCGGTGCTCTCTTTTTTGCCGTTATTTCTTGTCCTTGGATGCAAAAATCTGTTCAAATTCCTGAGCTGTCATGGTCTCATGCTGGAGCAGGAACTCCGCCACCTCTGTCAGCTGAGGGCGGTATTTTTCCAGGATCTCCGTGCAGCGGCCATAGGCCTCGTCCAGGATGCGGCGGATCTCCCGGTCCATCTCCGCCGCCGTTTCCTCGGAATAGGGGCGGGTCTGGGCCATGGACCGGCCGATGAACACCTCGTCGTGTCCCGCGTCAAAGGCCACGCTGCCCATGCGGTCGGACATGCCGTAGGTCCCCACCATTTTCCGGGCCAGTTGGGTGGCCCGGCTGATGTCGTTGGACGCGCCGGTGGAGATATCTCCCAGTACCAGCTGCTCCGCCGCCCGGCCGCCCAGAAGCCCCGCAATGCTGTTGAGCAGATGGGTGCGGGACAGATAGCTGCGATCCTCGTCGGGCAGGAAGATGGTCATGCCGCCTGCCTGGCCCCGGGGCACAATGGTGATCTGATGCACGGGGTCCAGATCCGGCAGGGTGTGCATCACCACGGCGTGGCCCGCCTCGTGATAGGCGGTGAGCCGGCGCTCGTGCTCGGGGATCACCCGGCTGTGCTTCTCGGGTCCCGCGATGACCTTGATGACGGACTGCTGCAGGTCGGCCATGGTGATGGCCTTCTCGTCCCGGCGTCCGGCCAGCAGGGCCGCCTCGTTCAGCAGGTTTTCCAGGTCTGCGCCGGTAAAGCCGGAGGTGCCCTTGGCCAGCTTCTCCAGGTCCACATCCTCCGCCAGGGGCTTGTTCTTGGCGTGGACGGCCAGGATCTCCTGGCGGCCCTTGATATCCGGCAGGCCCACATACACCTGGCGGTCGAACCGTCCGGGGCGCAGCAGGGCCGGGTCCAGAATGTCCACCCGGTTGGTGGCGGCCAGGACCACCACGCCCTGGTTGGCGGCAAAGCCGTCCATTTCCACCAGCAGCTGATTCAGGGTCTGCTCCCGCTCGTCGTGGCCGCCGCCCAGACCGCTGCCTCTCTGGCGGCCCACGGCGTCGATCTCGTCGATAAAAACGATAGCCGGGGAGTTCTGCTTGGCCTGGCGAAACAGGTCCCGGACCCGGGACGCACCCACGCCTACATACATCTCCACAAAATCGGAGCCGGAGATGGAAAGGAATTTCACCCCTGCTTCACCGGCCACGGCCTTGGCCAGCAGGGTCTTGCCGGTGCCCGGAGGGCCCACCAGCAGCACGCCCTTGGGGATGCGGGCCCCCAGAGCCAGGTATTTATCCGGCTGGCGCAGGAACTCCACGATCTCCCGGAGCTCCTCCTTCTCCTCGTCGGCGCCCGCCACATCACGGAAGGAAACCTTGCTGTCCTGGGGCACGTCCTGGATCCGGGCGTCGCCGAAGTGTGACATCCGGTCCTGGGCCCCGCCGGGGCCTGCCCCGGTCATCCGGGCCATCAGATTCATCAGCAGGATGAATCCCAGAATCACCGCCACATAGGGCAGCAGGATCTGCAGCCAATTGGTAGAGTGGTCGGCGCGATAGGTATAGTCCTTGATGATCCCCTGCTGGTTCTGCTGCACCACCAGATCGTTCAGGTCGTTGTAAAACACCTGGAAATCATACAGATCACAGCTGACGGTGCTGCCGTCCTGGAGCTTGGCTGTGAGCCGGGTGTTGCTGATGGCAAACTCCTGGACCTTCTCGTCCTGAAACAGCTGCCGCAGCTGGGCATAGCTGATGGTGCCGGCACTGCGCATGCCCGTCACCAGGTAGTATACGAAGCATGCAGCCAGCAGCAGGAGCAGCGCAGCCCCCCAGCCGAATTTTCGCTTGGCAGTCAATAAAGGCCCCCTCTCTCTTTTAATGAATAACGCGGACGCCCCGCCAGCTGTTGTCCGGCAGGACGGAAATGCCCACCATCACCCGGGCCCGGATGTGGTCCACGGAAATATAAGGTTCGTTCCAGAACCGGGCGTCGTTGGAGCCGGTGCGGTTGTCGCCCATGAAAAAGACACAGCCTTCCGGCACCTGGAAGCTGGCGTTGGACTGGGTAATGCCCTGCCTGGGCAGATACGCCTCATCCAGCATCTCACCGTTGACATAGGTATAGCCGTCCCGGAACGCGATGTCGTCCCCAGGCAGACCCACCACCCGCTTCACCAGCAGCTTGTTCAGCTCGTCGCTCCAGAAGGTGACGATATCCCCCCGCTCCGGCGTGGGGTCCGACACCATATACGGCAGCTGCCACGAGATCAGCAGGGTGTGCTCTGGAATGGTGGTCTCCATGGACCCGGAGGGCACCCAGCTCAGCTGGAAGATCACCTTGAACAGCACCACGATCACCGCGGCGGTAACGATCAGATAGCCCCAGTTGCTCCAAAAGCTGCCCCTGTCCTCCGGGGCCAGGCGTTTGCCCCCAATGGGGCGCCTCTCTTGTTCTTCCACAGGAATGCTCCTCCCTTCCTCCACTGGGCCGATGCCCGATCGTTACTTGGTATAGACCTCCGGCTTCAGAACGCCGATATAGGGCATATTGCGGTACTGCTGGCAGTAATCCAGGCCGTAGCCCACCACGAACTCGTCGGGCACCACGAACCCGGCCAGGTCGGCGGTGATGGCCTTCTCCCGGCGGGCGGGCTTATCCAGCAGAGTAACGATGGTGATGCTCTTGGCCCCCTTGGCCAGCATATAGTCCTTCAAAAAGGCCAGGGTGTTGCCGGAGTCCAGAATGTCCTCCACCACGATGATGTCCCGGCCGTTGATGTCCCGCTGCAGGTCCCGGGTGATCTGGACGCTGCCGGAGGACTTGGTAGCGTTTTTATAAGAGGACAGGCCGATGAATTCCACCTCGCTTTTCAGCTGGGCGGCGCGGACCAGGTCCGCCATAAAGATGAAGCACCCGTTGAGAACGCCCACGAACATGGGGTTCTTGTCGTGGAACCGCTCATACAGCCGGTCGCCCAGCTCCTGGGTGCGGGCTTGGATCTCGTCCTGGGTGATGAGGACCTTCAGAATATCCTGGTCCATGTTGCTCTTAGCCATTGTGGTTTCCTCCATTTGTTGATACAGTAATCTCTGTATATAGGCCGGTTTTCTCCGGCAGAAATTCAACATCCGTGCCCACGCCCCACAGGGCGGCAGGCCGGTCCCCGACGCACAGCACCGGGATGCGCCCGCGCTTTTCCGGAGGAATCCCCCGGTCCGCCAGCAGACGCTTGACGCTGCGCCCGCCCCGGCTGCCGGGCAGGGTCAGCCGGTCGGCCCCCCGATAGGGCCGCACGGAAAGCGCACCGTTTATCTTATCACAGTTCAGCAGGATTGCATCCCTTTTTTGTGAAAAATTTCCCGTGGTTTTCCGGACGGAAATTGTGTATTCTCCCCAAAAATTCTCCCCCGGCTCCAGGGGCATGGGCCCCAGGGGCGGCTCCGGCGGCAGCAGGGTCAGCTTTCCGTTCCGGCACAGGGCCATGGCTCCGGCGGGCAGCGCCGTCATGCCGCCGCCCTCCAGAAGCTCCGCCATAGCCCGGTAGTGGGCGGCGGTGAAGTCCTTCTTCCCCACCGGCAGCCGCTCCGCCAGCAGGCGCAGGGCCCGCAGCCGCAGCACCTCCGGCGCTGACCGCAGCCGCTCCCGCCCGGCGGTAAGCCCCGCCGCAGGCAGATAGTCCGCCGCCAGGGCGTCCAGAAATGCGTCCTCCTGCCGCAGCAGCTCCGCCGTGCGGCAGATGTTGGCGGCGGCCCCGTCGTGAAGCTCCGCCAGCCGGGGCATGACCTCCCGGCGCAGCAGGTTCCGCCGCAGAGCGGTGTCCCGGTTTGTCTCGTCCTCCACGTGAGACAGACGGTGGATTTCCAGGTATGTCTCGATGTCGTCCCGGGACGTTTCCAGCAGAGGGCGGACGATGCGCCCCCGCACCGGCGGAATGCCCGCCAGCCCCTGCATGCCCGTACCCCGGACCAAGTTCAGCAGCACCGTCTCCGCCTGGTCGGCGGCATGGTGGGCGGTGGCAATGCGCTGAGCGCCCAGGCTGTCCGCTGTGCGGCGGAAAAAGTCGTACCGGGCCATGCGTCCGGCCTCCTCCAGGCCGACACCCCGCTGCCGGGCCAGGGCGGGCACGTCCGCCCGCTCCACCGTCAGGGGAACGTCCAGCTCCCGGCACAGCTGCCGGACAAAGGCCACGTCCCGGCCTGCCGTGGGCCGCTGGCCGTGGTCCAGATGGGCCGCCGCCACGGAAAAATCCCGGGGCATGGTGGCCAGATAGTGCAGCAGGCACACGGAGTCCCGCCCCCCGGACACGGCCACCAGCATGGTGCCGCCGGAGGGGGGCAGCATGCCCCACCGCTCCATAAACGGACGCAGGTCCATTATCCTTCCTCCTGATAGCGGTTTTCCAGGGTGCCGAAGGAGGTGTATTCCGGCAGCCACCGCAGCTCCACCTTGCCGGTCTCGCCGTGGCGGTTTTTGGCCACGATGCACTCGGCGATGTTGCGCTTTTCGGAATCGCTGTTGTAATAATCGTCCCGGTACAGGAACATAACGATGTCGGCGTCCTGCTCGATGGCGCCGGATTCGCGGAGGTCCGACAGCATGGGCCGCTTGTCGTCCCGCTTTTCATTGGCACGGGACAGCTGGGACAGACACAGCACCGGCACCTGCAGCTCTTTAGCCATGATCTTCAGCATACGGCTGATGTCCGACACCGCCTGCTGGCGGTTTTCGCCGCTGTAGCCCTTGCCCCCGGCGGAGGTCATCAATTGCAGATAGTCGATGACCACCAAGCCCAGATCGTCCAGACGGCGGCACTTGGCGTTCATGTCCGCCACCGTCAGCAGGGGGTTGTCGTCGATGCGGATGTCCAGCCGGCTGAGGGTAGACGCGCCCTCGGCAATGCGGACCCAGTCGCTCTCCCGCAGGTTGCCGGTAACCAGACGGGTATTGTCGATGAGGCCCTCCCCGGCCAGGAGCCGGGTCACCAGCTGCTCCCGGGACATTTCCAGAGAGAACACGGCCACAGTCTTCTGGGATGCCTTGGCGGCGTTCACCGCCACATTCAGCGCCATACTGGTTTTGCCCATACCGGGGCGGGCAGCCAGCAGCAGCAGGTCCGACTTATTCAGGCCGTTGATCTTCCGGTCCACGTCGGAAAAGCCGGTGGTCAGCCCCGGCATAGTCTCTCCGCCGGCGGCGGTAAGCTCTCCCAGCCGCTCCAGGACGGATTGCAGCACCACGCTGATGGGCACCATGTTCTGGGCGCTGCGGCCCCGGCGGATGGCATAGATCTTCTGCTCCGCCGCCTCCAGGACCTTGGATGCCTCCCCGGCGCCCTCCTGGACCATGGCGGTGATGTCCGACGCGGCGGCGGCCACCGCCCGCAGCAGGGCCTTTTCCCGGACGATCCGGACATATTCCATGACGTTGGCGCTGGTGGGGGTCACCTCCATCAGCTGGACCAGATAGCTCCGGGTGTCGTCGGTGGACAGGCCCGCCCGCTCCATCTCTCCCGCCACGGTAACGCCGTCGATGGGCTTGGAGTAGACGAACATGGAATAGATGGTCTCGAAGATCTCCCGATTCCGGCGCAGATAGAAGTCCTCCGGCTGGAGCTTATCCATCACGTCCTTCACGCAGTCGGCGTCGATGAGCATAGAGCCCAGCACCGCCTGCTCCGCCTCCGGAGAGTGGGGCATCTGGCGAATCAGCAATTCATCCGTGGGCATGAGAATCCGCTCCTTTCCATAAGCTGTAAGGGTTTTTTGCTTTACTTGGCCTCGCAGACCAGAACGTTCACCAGGCCGCTGATCTCATAGCCCAGCTTGGCCTTGACCTGGTAGCCGCCGAAGGATTTGATGGCGTCAGGCAGCACCAGCTTCTTGCTGTCCAGCTCCAGGCCGAACTGCTCCTTCAGCGCGGCGGAGATCTCCTTGGTAGTGACGGAGCCGAACAGCTTGCCGCCCTCGCCGCCCTTGCAGGGGATCTTCACCTGAATGCCCTTGAGCTGCTCGGCAATAGCCTGAGCCGCGGCCTTTGCCTCGGCATCGGCCTTGGCCTTGGCCTTTTCCTGCAGGCGCATGGTGTTCATGGCGTCGGCGGTGGCGGGAATGGCGTCGCCCTTGGGCAGCAGGAAGTTGCGGGCATAGCCCTCGGCCACCTCGATCATCTGGCCCTTCTTGCCCTTGCCGCGGATATCCTTCTGTAAGATCACTTTCATGATTGGTTCCTCCTATTTGCTATATTACTTTTCAAAATACTCGTCAATGGCCCGCAGGAGAGCCGTGCGGGCAACGGCAATGTTCGGAGTGTTCAGCTGGCCCCCGGCGGTAGTGGAATTGCCGCCGCCGCCCAGAGCCTCCACAATGACCTGCACGTTGACCTCGCCCAGAGAGCGGGCGGAAATGTACACCCCCTGGTCCTTGGGATACAGGACAAAGGAGGCCCGGATACCCTTGAGGGTCAGCAGCTCGTCGGCGGCCTTGGCGGCCGTCACCCGGTCGCAGGTGGTGTCCAGGGCCGCAATGGCCAGATCCCCGCGGTACAGCTGGGCCTGCCGGATAATGTCGTACCGGGCGATCATGGATTTCAGGTCTCCCTGGAACATCCGCTGCACGTCGGAGGTATCGGCCCCGGCCCGGCGCAGATAGGCCGCCGCCTCAAAGGTGCGGCCGCCGGTGCGGTTGGTGAAATTCTTGGTATCCAGCACGATACCGGCCAGCAGGGCCTCCGCCTCGCACTTGAGGATGTCCCCGGGCTCCACCAGGTATTGCAGCAGCTCCGTCACCAGCTCCGAGGCGGAGGAGGCATAGGGCTCGTGATAATTCAGAGCCATTTTTTCGATATAGCTGCTGCCCCGGCGGTGGTGGTCGATGACCGCCACCCGGTTGCAGGTCTCCAGCAGCTGCTCGGACTCCACGCTGCCGGGGCGGTTGGTGTCCACCACCACCAGCAGGGTGCCGGGCTGGACCTTCAGAAAGGCCTCGCTGCCGGTGATAAAGGCCCCGTGATACTCCGGCTGGCCCGCCAGCTTGCGCAGCATAGGGTGAACGGCATTGTTTTCCGTGTCAATGACGATCTGGCACTTTCTGCCCCGCTTGCGGGCAATGCAGCACACGCCCGCCGCCGCGCCCAGGGAATCCATATCCGCATAGCTGTGGCCCATGACGTACACCTGACGGGCGTCGTCCATCAGCTCGCCCAGGGCGTTGGCCATGACCCGGGATTTCACCTTGGTGCGTTTTTCCGTGGTCTTGGCCCGGCCGCCGTAAAACTGGAAGTTCATCCGGTCCTTTACCACCGCCTGGTCGCCGCCGCGGCTCAGGGCCATCTCCAGGGCCATAGACGCATTTTTAAACAGGGCGTCGAAGCTGTCGGCATCCCGGCCCACGCCGATGGACAGAGTGGCCGCCACGCCGCCTGCCGCCACCTCCCGGACGGTATCCAGCACGGCGAACCGGTGCTGGGCATAGTCGGAATAGCTGCGCTCCTCGAATACGAACAGATACCGGTCCCGGTCATAGTGGAGCATCAGGCCGTCGGCTCCGGCGGACCACTGGTCCAGCTTTTCCTCCAGCTGGGCCAGCACGGCGGAGCGCTTGCTCTCGGGGCAGGCCTTCATCAGGTCCTCATAATTGTCCACCATCAGGATGGCCACCACAGGCCGGGTCATCTGCAGGGTCTGGCGCAGCTGCTCGGAATCGGTAACGTCCATCCAATAGGTAGTGGCCATAGTGGAGGGGGTGTCCGGAGTGGGGCGGGTCAGGCCGCCGTACACCCGATAGATCCGGTGGTTCCACACCACGTTCTCCGGGCACTCGTTTTTTCCCTCCAGCAGCCAACGGACGGAAAACGACGGAACCACGGCGTTGAGATGGGCGTCGAACACGCCCTCCTTCTGCTCCGTCAGCTCCAGAAAGCCGTCGTTGCACCACACCACGGCCTGGGTGTCCGCATCGAACACCATCATAGGCAGCGGGGCAAACAGCATGTTGCTGGACCGGGCGGAATCCATGCCGCCGGTGAAGCGATCCATATACTGGCGCATACTCTGCTGCACGGAGCGGCTGCGCCGCCGGGCGATGATCAGCAGCAGCACCGCCGCTGCCCCCTCGCCGATGGCCAGGCGCACATCAAAGGGGATAGCCGCCAGGGCAAACAGCACCAGGCAGATAAAATACAGGGTGACGTTGGTACGCAGGACGTTGGTGAGCTTTTTGTTCAAGGGTGTTCCCTCCCTCAGGCATACAGGCCCATTTTACATTGATTCCTCATTATACCATAGAATCTCCCGGTCCACAATGGATTTTCGGGGGAATTTTCACCGGCTGGGAGCAAAAGGGCCGACACCTTGTTCCAGGCGCTTTCCGCCCAGGTACACAGCCTCGGGCTCCAGCTCACCGCCGCAGATCACAAAATCCGCCGCCCGCCCGTCGGCTATGGCGCCGGTTTCGCTTTCCCGGCCGATCACCCGGGCAGGCAGAGCCGTGGCCGCCCAGACGGCCTGCTCCCGAGGAATGCCGAAGGATACGGCCCGGCGCATGCACTGATACAGGTCGGCGGCGCTTCCGGCAATGGCGCCGCCGGTCAGCCGGGCCACCCCGCCGGACAGAAGGATCTCCTGGCCGCCCAGGGAGTAGGACCCGTCGGCCATACCGCAGCAGCGCAGGGCGTCGGAGATGAGGCAGATGCGCCCCGGGAACAGCCGAAAAGCCATCCGCACAGCGCTGGGATGGACGTGGATACCGTCGCAGATCAGCTCCGCCGTGACGTTCTCCCGCTCCGATGCGGCCCCAATGGGGCCGGGATGGCGGTGGTGAATGCCGGACATGGCGTTGAACAGGTGGGTCAGATGGGTGGCTCCCGCATCAAACACGGCGGCAGCCTGGTCGTATCCGGCGGCGGTGTGGGCCACGGACACCCGGCATTTTTCCGACGCACGGCGGGTAAACTCCACCGCCCCCGGCAGCTCCGGGGCCACGTCCACAATGCGCAGCAGTCCCTCCGCCGCGTCATACAGCCGCAAAAAACTGTCCCAGTCCGGCAGACGCAGATATGCCGGATTCTGGGAGCCTCGTTTCTCCCGGGAGAGAAACGGTCCCTCCATCTGAATGCCCATCAGTCGGGCCCCGTCCGCAAGGCCCTCCCGGCGCAGCCGCGCCGCAGCGTGAAAGGCCTTATCCAGTGCGTCATAGGGCAGGGTCATGGAGGCCGGAGCGAAGGAGGTGACGCCCCGCCGGGCCAGATACCGGGCCATACGCACCAGGCCCGCATAGTCCCCGTCGGAGAAGTCCGCACCGGCGCAGCCGTGAACGTGGATATCCACCAGCCCCGGGATCACCAGCGCCCCGTCCAGATCCTCCGCCGGGCCCGGGACATCCTCCAGCACATGGGCAAACCGCCCGTTTTCCACAGAGAAGCCTCCCCGGACGAACCGTCCGTCCGCAAAAATCCAACCGTTTTCGTACCGCATATCACGCACCTCCCGCGGGTCGGCCGCGGCCCTCATTTTTCATAGCATACACCATCTCCCGGTCGGAATGCAACCGTCTTTCCGGCCGCAGATCCCGCAATCGGAATTACGCATTGACAATCCGCGCTCCGGATAGTAAAATATAGGCGTATGCCTCCGTAGCTCAGTTGTATAGAGCGACCGCCTCCTAAGCGGTAGGCCACCAGTTAGAGTCTGGTCGGGGGTACCAGTGAGCCGCAGAACCGTCGAGTTTTGCGGCTCTTTGTCTATCAGGCCAACACCACAACGAGAAAGGAATCCGTTATGAAACATCCCCCCAAGCCGCCCCGTCATAGCCTCCGGGACCTGGGCCCCATCATCCGCCGTCAGCCGGCTGTGTTTGCCGTATATCTGGTGCTGCGTCTTATCGTTATCGGCACCCTGGTGTCCTCCATCATCCGGCAGGAGTATGAAAGCGCGTTTATCTGCCTGCTGGTGCTGGTGCTGTTCATGCTGCCGTTTTTCATCCAGCAGAACTTCGGCATTGAGCTGCCCTCCACCCTGGAGATCATCATCCTGCTGTTCATCTTCGCGGCGGAAATTCTGGGCGAGCTGGGCTGCTATTTCATCACCTACCCCCACTGGGACTCCATGCTCCACACCACCACCGGCTTTCTCTGCGCCGCCACAGGCTTTGCTCTGATCGATATCCTCAACCGCAACAGCCGCATCAAATTCCAGCTGTCGCCGGTATATGTGGCCCTGGCCGCCTTCTGCTTTTCCATGACCGTGGGCGTTCTGTGGGAGTTTTTCGAGTTCGGCATGGACCGGGTGTTCCACATGGACATGCAGAAGGACACCATTGTCCACTCCGTCACCTCCGTGATGCTGGACCCCACCAACAGCAACATCCCCGTCACCATCGACGATATCACCTCCGTGGCCGTCAACGGCCGGGACCTGGGCTTCGACGGGTATCTGGACATTGGCCTGTACGATACCATGGCGGACCTGTTCGTAAACTTCATCGGCGCCGTGGTGTTCAGCACCATCGGATACTTTTATATCAAGCACCGGGGCCGGGGAAAGATCGCCCGGGCCTTTATCCCCACCATCACCGAGGAGGCTTCTCCGTCGCCGGAACCCCCGGAAGCGCCGGATGCTCCCCGGGAATAAACCGCATAGCAAAGTGGGAGGGACAAAGCTCCCCCCCAGCACAAAACCCCCTCCGCAGCAGCGGAAGGGGTTTTGTCATTATATTGCACTAAATACACATCATCTTGCGCTCACAGCATGGTCACCATGGGAATCACCATGGGGCTGCGCTTGGTATGCTTGAACAGATAGCTGCTGACGGCAGCGCGGACGGTCTTGCACACCTCGCCCTGGTCCTTCCGCCGCCGGGCAGACATGCCGTCCACGGCGTTCTCGGAGATGTCCCGCAGCTCCTGCAAAAGCTCCTCGGATTCCTTGACATATACAAAGCCCCGGGTGACGATCTCCGGCTGGCACAGCAGCCGATGGTCGTGGGAGGACATGGGCAGCACGATGACCACCATGCCGTCCTCGGCCAGGAGCTTCCGGTCGTTGAGGACCACGGCCCCCACATCGCCCACGCCGGAGCCGTCCACAAACACCTCTCCGGCGGGAACGGACGTCTCGCACTTCATGTGCTTGGTGGTCAGCTCGATAACGGAGCCGTTTTCAGCCACGCAGATGCTGTTGGGATCCATGCCCATGGACTCCGCCACCCGCTTGTGGATCTGCAGCATCCGCTGCTCGCCGTGCAGAGGGATGAAGAACCGGGGCTTGGTCAGGGCGTGGATGATCTTCAGCTCCTCCTGGCAGGCGTGGCCGGACACATGCAGCATGTCCGCCTTGTCATACACCACGTCGGCCCCCTTGCGGAACAGCTCGTTGATGACCCGGCCCACCGTCACCTCATTGCCGGGAATGGCGGAGGCGGAAATAATGACCTTGTCCTGGGGGCCGATGTCGATCTGCTTATGGGTGGAGAAGGCCATGCGGTACAGGGCGCTCATTTCCTCGCCCTGGCTGCCGGTGGTGATGATGACCTGCTGCTGGGGCGGCAGGCCCTTGATGCGGTTGATGTCCATCACCGTGCCCTTGGGCAGCTTCATATACCCCAGCTCCGTGGACACCTTCATGATGTTTTCCATGCTGCGGCCGGTGACGGCCACCTTCCGCCCGCAGGCGGCGGCGGCGTCGATGACCTGCTGGATGCGGTGGACATTGCTGGCGAAGGTGGTGACGATAATGCGCTTTTTGCACCCGGTGAACTGCCGGATAAACGTCTTGCCCACGGTGCGCTCGCTCATGGTATAGCCCGGGCGCTCCACGTTGGTGGAGTCCGCCAGCAGGGCCAGGACACCCTCCTTGCCCAGGGCGCCGAACCGGGCCAGGTCGATGACCTCCCCGTCGATGGGAGTGGAGTCGATCTTGAAGTCACCGGTGTGGACCACGGTGCCCATGCGGGTATGGATGGCGAAGGCCACGGAGTCGGCGATGGAGTGGTTCACATGGATGAACTCCACCTGGAACTTGCCGGCCTTCACGGTCTGGCCTGCCTCCACCGTCACCAGCTTGGTGCTGTCCAGCAGCCGGTGCTCCTGGAGCTTCAGCTTGATGAGTCCGGCGGTGAAGCGGGTGCAGTAAATGGGCATGTTGATCTGCTTGAGCACATAGGGGATGGCCCCGATGTGATCCTCGTGGCCATGGGTGATGAACAGGCTCCGCAGCCGGGACTTGTTTTTCACCAGATACGACACATCGGGGATGACGCAGTCGATGCCGTACATGTCGTCGCCGGGGAAGGCCATGCCGCAGTCCACCACGATGATCTCGCCGCCGTATTCGTAAACGGTCATATTCTTGCCGATCTCATTGAGACCGCCGAGGGGGATGATTTTTAACTGTTCAGCCAATGCTGGTTCAACTCCTTTTGATTCGTTTCACAATAGAATAACGATAGATTTGTTTTGATTTTGTCATGTGCGTCCGGACCAAAAAGCGCAAAGCATTGGAGACGTCCGTGCTCTCACTTCGCCCTGCTTCACGAAGCGATCGCACCTGCGGCGCCTTTTGTATCCCTATGGACTTTCTATGAGAACCGCGAAAATGCGGTCAAAACCCGTTGTCGTGGAGGCTCTTGCGCGTATTTTTCCAGCGCGGCCATCCGCTATTACGGGATAGTATAGCACGTTTTCCACCAAAAGTATACCACATTTTTTGTCGACGCCGAAAAATAAAATATTGATATTGTATCCGCCCGCCCCGCCGTGTTATAATGAAATGGATTATTCCCGCGGGTTGCCGCAGTAATGTCGATCATAACGGGAGGGCAGCTTCTTTATGCGGAACAAAAAGATCAGCAAACTGGTAGACCCCAGCTTCCGGCTCTACTTTCTCGTCGGCTTTCTTTTCGAACAAGTAGATATTTTCCCCTTGCCATCTACCTGAGTTGCG
>OJOJ01000112.1_pt1 | contig 24025 bp, 19 predicted proteins | sample 1598041 | NCBI WGS metagenome assembly OJOJ01 (sample SAMN01915218, study PRJEB22387) | human gut metagenome | isolation source: stool | host: Homo sapiens | place: USA
AAAAAATGCTGCAAGCTGCGGCTTGCAGCATTTTTGCGCTATTTTGGGGATTCTGGCGGAAGAAAAGCCATGAAATTTTTCGGCTTGTGAAACCCGGCGGCATCTGGTATAATAGCCGCGTATAACTTTCAATTCCCTGCATAAGAGAAACAGAGGTGACGTCTTATCAAGACACAGAAAAAGCCGGGACTTTTCCGGCATCTGGGCCCTGTATTGGGGCACTATAAGGGATGGACGGCGGCGGCGCTGATTTTCGGCGTATCCGAAGTGGTGCTGGAGCTGCTGATGCCGATGCTGATGTCCGCCATTGTGGACGGCGGCCTGTACCGGGAGGATACCTTCATGCTTCAGGGGTGGTTTTCCCCGGAGCTTATCGCCAACCGCAGCCGCTTTGTGCTGACGGTGGGGGCCATCATGGTGGGGGTAGCCTGCCTGTCCATGGCCATGGGCGTGCTGGCGGCGCGGTGCTCTGCCATCGCCACCCAGGGCTTTGCCCGGAACATGCGCGGCACCCTGCTGGGGAAGATCGAGAGCTTTTCCTTTGCCAACATCGACCACATCTCCACCCCCCAGCTGATCACCCGGGCCACCACGGACATCAACACCCTGCGGGACACCATGCGTCAGTCCCTGGTGACCCTGTACCGGGCGCCGGTAATGGTGATCCTGGCCACGGTGATGAGCTTTATCGTGTCGCCGCGGCTGGCTCCGCTGCTGCTGGCGTGTATCCCGCTGCTGGCGGTGGTGATGACCATCCTGCTGAAGGTGGGCCAGCCCCGGTTCAAACGGATGCTGAAGATGATGGACGGCATGAACCAGGCTGTCCGGGAAAATCTGGTGGCCAGCCGGGTGGTGAAGGCCTACGTTCGGGGCGGGTATGAGTCCAAACGGTTTGACAAGACCACCGATGACCTGCGCCAGGCCCAGCTGGGCGCAGGGAGACTGTTTACCCTGTCCGGCCCCATTACCATGGGCATTATGTGGACGTGCAGCGTGCTGATCCTGTTTTTCGGCGGCCGGGAGATCATTTTCCGGACCACCGGCCTGCTGACCGGCCAGCTGGTGAGCCTGGTGAACTACGCCGGTATGGCGGTGAACTCCCTGTCCATGATCAGCTGGCTGGTGATGTCCCTGTCCCGGGCCCAGGCGTCCCTGGTCCGGATCAGCGAGGTGCTGGACGAGGAGATCGACATCACCGACGGGCCCTCCGGCGCCGCAGTGGAAAGCGGCAGCGTGGACTTTGAGGACGTGTGCTTCAGCTATACCCGAAACCCTGACAAGCTGGCCCTGCGCCATGTGACCCTGCACATTGACTCCGGAGAGACCATCGGTGTTATCGGCGGCACCGGCGAGGGAAAATCCACCCTGGTAAGCCTGATTCCCCGGTTTTACGACCCCCTGTCCGGCACGGTGAAGGTGGACGGACGGGATGTGCGGGAGTATACCCTGGAGAATCTGCGCAGCGGCGTGTCCATGGTATTGCAGAACGGGTCCCTGTTCTCCGGTACCATTGCCGACAACCTGCGCTGGGCGGACCCCAACGCCACCCTGGCCCAGATGCAGGCGGCCTGCGCCATTGCCCGGGCCGACGAGTACATCGACCGGTTCCCCGACGGGTATGAGACGGTGCTGGAGCAGAACGCCGCCAACCTGTCCGGCGGCCAGCGGCAGCGGCTGCTGATCGCCCGGGCCATTCTGAAAAAGCCCAGGATCCTGATCCTGGACGACTCCACCTCCGCCGTGGATATGGCCACCGACGAGCATATCCGCCGCTGTCTGCGGACGGCGCTTCCCGGGGCCACCAAGATCATCATTGCCCAGCGCATCAACTCCATCATGTCCTGCGACCGGATCGTGGTGCTGGACCAGGGGCGGCTGGCGGATATGGGTACCCATCAGGAGCTGCTGTCCCGCAGCCCCATTTACCGCGACGTGTATGAAAGCCAGATGAGAGAGGGGGCCGTGGACGATGCCGCGTGTTGACCTGCAGAAATACAATAAGAAGGTAGAGAACCCCGTTGCCATCCTGTGGCGGCTGGTGTGCTACTTCAAGCACTGCCGCCTGCTGCTGACGGCGGCGATGCTGTCGATCCTGGCCTATGTGGCGGCCACCATCGGGGCTGCCTACTGCATGAAGCCCCTGACAAACCTGCTGGAGGCCAGCGGTGCGGCTCCCAACGAGACGTATGCCAAGTACATCAGCCTGATCCTGGGCCTGGCGGGCCTGTATCTGCTGTCGGCCCTGACCAACTATCTGCTGAACCGGCTGATGCTGGAGTGCAGCGCCATCATCATGAAGCAGCTGCGCACGGAGCTGTTCGACACCATGCAGCGCCAGCCGGTGCGGTTCTTTGACGAGAACAAGACCGGCGCACTGATGAGCTACTATACCAGCGACATCGAGGCCACCAACGAGCTTTTGCAGCACAGCATCACCCAGCTGGCCATCTCCATCACCTCTCTGCTGGGGACCATCGGCATGATGCTGGCTCTGTCCATGCGGCTGTTTGCCATCATGGTGGTGCTGGGGGCCATTGTGGTGCTGGTGGTGCGGGTCACCACCAGGATCAGCAAGCGCACCTATGCCAGCCAGCAGCGCCTCACCGCCGCCGTCAGCGGCTATATGGAGGAGATGATCACCGGCCAGCGGGATGTGAAGGTGTTCACCCACGAAAAGGAGGTCATGGAGCAGTTCGACGTCATCAACCGGGATCTGTGTAAGGCGTCCACTACCGCCACCACCGTCACCTCTATGGTGGGGCCTATCCTCAACAACCTGTCCCACATTTTCTATGCCATCACCTGCGCAGTGGGCGTGCTGTGGCTGACGGGGGAGGGGGCCGGCGGCATCCTCATCGGCTTTTTGCAGTATGTCCGCACCTTCGCCGACCGGGTGAGCCAGATCTCTGAGCAGTTCAACGCCCTGATGATGGCCCTGGCCGGAGCGGAGCGGATTTTCGCCATTCTGGACCTGCCGCCGGAGGAGGATCAGGGTCAGGTGACCCTGGAGCAGAACGGCGATGACTACAGCTGGCGTCTGCCGGACGGCGCCCTGGTGCCCCTGCGGGGGGACGTGCGGTTTGCCCATGTGGACTTCTCCTATGTGCCGGATAAGCCGGTGCTGCGCGACCTGTCCCTGTATGCCAAGCCCGGCCAGAAGATCGCCTTTGTGGGTTCCACCGGCGCCGGGAAAACCACCATCACCAACCTGATCAACCGGTTCTACGACATCCAGAGCGGCTCTATCACCTACGATGGCATCGACGTGCGCCGCATCCGCAAGGACGACCTGCGCCGCTCCCTGGGTATGGTGCTGCAGGACACCCACCTGTTCACCGGCACCGTCATGGAGAACATCCGCTACGGGCGTCTGGAGGCCACCGACGACGAGTGCATTCGCGCCGCCAAGATCGCCAACGCCCACTATTTCATCTCTCACCTGCCCCAGGGATATGACACGGTCCTGTATTCCGACGGCGCCAACCTCAGCCAGGGCCAGCGCCAGCTGGTGGCCATTGCCCGGGCGGCGGTGTCCCGGGCTCCGGTGCTGATCCTGGACGAGGCCACCTCCTCTGTGGACACCCGCACGGAAAAGCTCATCGGCCAGGGGCTGGACGCCCTGATGGCCGGGCGCACGGTGTTCGTCATCGCCCACCGACTGTCCACCGTCCGCAACGCCAATGCCATCATGGTGCTGGAGCAGGGCCGCATCATCGAGCGGGGCGACCACCGGGAGCTGCTGGAGCAGAAGGGAAAGTACTATCAGCTCTGCCACAACATGATCGAATTGACCTAACCGTTCGCCGAAAACCCAACATATTTGTATCTTTCAGGCGTAAATTTCCGACAAATGTTAGCGGATAAAAACCGCAGAAATTCAACTGCAAGAGAATAAAAATACAAAGAATGTGAATATCTGTCATTTTTTTTGGAATATTCACAGAAAGTTCAATCTTGGTGTTGAAAAATCCATAGTTTCATGATAGAATTAGGAAAACATTTTAATCCCGAGCGGCGATGAGAAAATTGCACAAAAAGCGTCCGCCTTGGGCGAACAGACTGGTGCGGTGTAGACAGTGAGCCAAGGACACACACCGCCGCACCGCAAGGAATGATCATGGCAGAAAAAAACAAAAAGCGCGGCGGACGCCGCGCCCATCTCAATGATTTCCACGTCAATCTTGCCGGTGATTATGTATATACCGGCGCCCACTACACCTATGTGGACCAGGGCCGCAGCCGTGACCGGGTCCAGCGGGAGCTGTGGGGACTGAGCATCGCCATTCTGCTGGCCGTTGTGGCCGGGGGATGCAGCGACGCGCCCGCCATGCTGAACTGCTGGTACGTGATCCTGCCCTATATCTGCGAGGCCGCCGCGGCGGTCAGCGTGATATGGGCGGTGGCCCGGCTGCGCAAGGCGGAGGACCCCATCCGGGAGTATGTTTACAAGAAGAGCGTGCAGCCGCTGCCCCACCGGGCTATGCTGTGCATGATCTTCGCGGGGCTGGGCTTCGTGACCATGGTGCTGTACCTGGTGATGAACGACTCCGGCGGCCGCGTGGCCTCCGTGATCACCTATCTGGCGCTGAAGGCGCTGGTGGCCGGGGGAGCGTGGCTCCTGTGGCGGTATATGCTGACCCTGAAATGGGAAAAGCTCCCCGCCCGCGACCTGGATGAACCCCAGGCGTGACCCAATTTCCTTTGTGAACTCCGGGCGAAAGCCCGCGTTCAAAAATATTTAAGGAGGATTCCAATGAAGAAAGCTACCCGTATTTTGGCTCTGGTACTTTGCGCTGTCATGTGCCTGGGCCTGTTCGTTGGCTGCGGCAACAAAGGCAAGCAGAACAGCGACACCCCGTTGGTCGTGGGTTATTCCCCGTTCAACAGCAAATTCTCTCCCTTCTTCTCCGAGACCGCTTATGACCAGGACGTCTGGGTGATGACCTCTATCGGCCTGCTGAGCAGCGACCGTCAGGGCTCCATCATCATGAACGGCATCAAGGGCGAGACCAAGTCCTACAACGGTACCGACTACACCTACTATGGTCCCGCTGACTGCGAGATCAAGGAGAACGCCGACGGCACCGTGGACTACAACTTCAAGATGCGTGAGGACCTGAAGTTCTCCGACGGCGAGCCCATCACCATCGACGACGTCATCTTCTCCATGTACGTCCTGTGCGATCCTTCCTACGACGGCAACAGCACCCTGTTTGCTGTTCCCATCCAGGGCATGGACGCCTACCGTTCCGGTATGGACACCCTGTTCAACCTGATCTATGCCGCTGGCCGCGACAACACCGACTTCAGCAAATGGGATGAGGCTACTCAGACCGCTTACTGGACTGACGTGGACCAGGCTGCCGACAAGTTCGTTCAGGAAATCATGGACTCCTGCATCGCTGAGGGCGCCAATGCCGAGGGCGATTCCGTGGCCGCCTGCCTGAAGAACTGGGGCTTCGAGCTGCCCGAGGACGCCACCAAGGCTGACGCCTTCGCCGCCATCGTTGCCGCTTATGACAACATCACCACCGCTGTTGGCAAGGAATCTGCCGGCACTGCGTTCTCCGAGCTGATGAACGACTACGCCGCCTATACCAACGCTGTCCAGACCGGCGAGTCCGCTGCCAACATCTCCGGCATCAAGAAGACCGGCGATTACAGCATGACCGTCACCCTGACCCAGGTGGATGCTACCGCCATCTATCAGCTGGGTGTGACCATCGCCCCCATGCACTACTACGGCGACAAGGCCAAGTATGACTACGACAACAACAAGTTCGGCTTTGACAAGGGCGATCTGAGCCATGTCCGCGAAAAGACCACCACCCCCATGGGCGCCGGCCCCTACAAGTTCATCAAGTTCGAGAACGGCACCGTGAACTTCGAGGCCAATGACTCCTACTATCTGGGTGCTCCCAAGACCAAGTATGTCAACTTCCTGCAGACTCAGGAAGACGATAAGCTGAACGGCGTCATCACCGGCACCGTGGATATCTCCGATCCTTCCTTCAGCGCCAACACCGTGGACGCCATCAAGAAGGCCAACGCCAACGATGACGTCAACGGCCCCAAGATCACCACCGATACCGTGGATAACCTGGGTTACGGCTACATCGGCATGAGTGCCAACACCATGAACGTCAACAACGAGCCCGGCTCCGACGCTTCCAAGGCCTATCGTAAGGCTTTCGCCACCGTCCTGGCTGTGTATCGTGACGTTGCCATCGACTCCTACTATGGCGAGCGTGCTTCCGTCATCAACTACCCCATCTCCAACACCTCCTGGGCTGCTCCTCAGGCTTCCGACCCCGGCTACAAGGTCGCTTTCTCTGTGGACGCTGACGGCAAGGACATCTACACCTCCGACATGACCGCCGATCAGAAGTACGAGGCTGCTCTGCAGGCCGCCCTGGGCTTCTTTGAGAAGGCCGGCTGCAAGGTGGAGAACGGCAAGGTCGTTAGCAACCCCGCTGGTGGTAAGGACACCGATGCTTACGCCATCGAGCGTGAGGCCCTGATCCCCGCCGACGGCAAGGGCGATCACCCCTCCTTCATGATCCTGACCGAGGCCTCCAAGGCTCTGGAGAAGATCGGCGTGCACCTGATCGTCACCGACCTGTCCGACAGCACGCAGCTGTGGGATACCATCGAGGCCGATCAGGCTGACATGTTTGCTGCTGCCTGGAGCGCTACCGTTGACCCCGACATGTACCAGATTTACTTCTCCGGCATGGACGGCAAGGCTGCCGGCGGCTCCAACTACATGTACGACATCAATGATGCCGAGCTGAACAAGCTGATCCTGGATGCCCGCGCTTCTCTGGACCAGAGCTATCGTAAGACCATGTACAAGGCTTGCCTGGACATCATCGTTGACTGGGCCGTTGAGGTTCCTGTCTATCAGCGCCAGAACGCCATCATCTTCTCCACCGAGCGGGTGAACATGGAGACGGTCACTCCCGATATCACCACCTTCTATGGCTGGCTGAACGAGATCCAGAACGTCGAGCTGAACTGACAAGCTTGGACCCAAGACCTGTGCACATAGGTTAAGTCACAAGGTGCTCCCCGGCGGCCTCGGCCGCCGGGGGGTACCCCGACTGCATGTCAAGGAGCGCCCCTGGCGGGGCCGGGGGTGCTGCTTGATGTGCAGTGGGTAGTTTATAGGGAGGGGCGGAACAGACGTGTTCCGCCAATCTGCATCACTGTATCATCAGATCGGAGGGTTATCAGTGCGCAAATACATCATCAAAAGAATTCTAATCTCAATCGTCATCCTATTCTTCGTCGCATTCGTTATCTACGCGCTGATGCGGTGTCTCCCCACGTCCTACGTGGAGGCGATGGCGCGTCAGAAGTCCATGCAGCCCGGTTCCAAGTCCTTTGAGGAGTGGATGGCTCAGCTCACCCGCATGTACAATCTGGACGTGGGCATTGTTCCCGGCTTCTTCAAATGGCTGGGCCAGATGCTGACCTTCCAGTTCGGCGACAGCTGGCTGTGGACCAAGCCTGTTACGGAAGTATTCAACGACAGTGTGTGGATCTCCTTCTTCATGGGCCTCATCGCCTTCGTCCTGGAGATCATCATCGCGATCCCCCTGGGCGTGATTGCTGCCACCAAGCAGTACAGCAAGACGGACTATGTCATCTCTGTGCTGGCGCTGGCCGGTATCTCTCTGCCCACCTTCTTCTTTGCTTCCCTGCTGAAGCTGGTGTTCTCTGTGAAGCTGGGCTGGTTTGACCTGTACGGTCTGACGGGCCGCAGTCACCAGCAGTTGTCCGCCTTCGGGAAGCTCATGGACATGGGACATCATCTGGTTCTGCCCATCGTCACGCTGGTGGTCATCAGCGTCGGCTCCCTCATGCGTTACACCCGCACCAACATGCTGGAGGTGCTGAACGCTGACTTTATCCGCACGGCCCGGGCCAAGGGTCTGTCCGAGCGCAAGGTCATCTATCACCATGCGTTCCGCAACACCCTGATCCCCCTGGTTACCATCATCGGCGGTTCTCTGCCCGGCCTGTTTTCCGGCGCACTGATCACCGAGACGCTGTATTCCATCCCCGGCATCGGCTATATTTCCTACCAGTCCATGGTGGGCGGCGACATTCCGTTCTCCATGTTCTATCTGGTGTTCATGGCCGTGCTGACCCTGTTGGGCAACCTGATTTCTGATATTCTGTACGCCGTGGTCGACCCGCGGGTACGCATCGCTTAAGAAGGGAGGAGGAAAGAAAATGGCAGATCGCAAAGATAACATCAATGAGCAGCAGGCTGAGCAGCAGGCTGAGCAGAAGCTCCGCGAGGAGATTCGCGAGGAAATGAAGAATGCCGACCAGACGCCTGCGGAGGAGCATTATTCTCTGAACGACGACCGCCGCGTTAAGGTTCTTTCTCCCGGTATGCTGGTGGCCAAGCGCTTTATCCGCAACCGTATGGCTGTTACCGGCCTGGTCATCCTGATTTTCATGTTCGTCTTTTCCTTTATCGGCGGCTTGGTTTCCCCCTATGGGCAGGATCAGTTCTTCTATACCGACAAAACCATCCGCAAGAGTTTCGGTGAGGCCAAGGAAAACACCGAGTTCCGCTACGGCAGCAACAGCGATGAGCTGTTTGGGCTCACCGCACAGGCCAAGGCCATGCTGGCCATCCAGCAGGGCAAGGATTCCTTCAGTTTCTCCAATCATAACTATACCATGAACAAGGTCAGCGATGAAATGTTCACCATTTCCTGCGACGGCGTTATGGTGGGTTATGCCGCCAAGGACATGGTCAACGCGGATGCCGCGGACCAGAAGCTGTCCTTCGAGTTCAACTATCAGGCCCTGACCGCCTACGCCACCGGTGCTAAGGAATTCACCGCCGACGGCGTGACCTATGCCCTGGCTGAGGACGGCGGCGTCACCCTGGACGGGGCGGACTATGCCTATATCAGCCGCTATCTGGTTCAGGCCATCTCCCCCGACGTGTTCCTGAGCCGCGATTTCAAGGACAAGCTGCTGGCCACCATTGCCACGGCTCAGGACGGAAAGGCTACCTTTACTTATACCGACGAGTCCCTGATCATGAATGAGCCCGAGCAGACCGAGGACGGCGAAAACGCCAACGGTCAGACCTCCGGCATCAATACCGAGGACCCCAATGCTCCCAAGCAGGACGATACGTCCGACACCGCCACTGCGGAGTATGATCTGGAGTTCAAGGCCGCTACCAACAGCTGGCAGATCCTGCAGGAGAAGTCCAGCCGTCAGTACGACCAGTACTCCTTCCCCAATATGAAGCATTGGCTGGGCACCGATATGTACGGTATGGATATGCTGACCCGCCTGATGTACGGCGGCCGCGTGTCCCTGCTGATCGGCTTCATCGTTATCATCATTGAGACCGTCATCGGCGTGATCTTCGGCGGTATCTCCGGCTACTTCGGCGGCTGGGTGGATAACCTGATCATGCGTATCGTCGATATCTTTTACTGCATCCCCTCCATGCCCGTTATCATTATTCTGGGTGCGGCCATGGATGCCTCCCGTGTGGACCCGACGATCCGAATGGTTTACCTGATGCTGATTCTGGGCTTCCTGGGCTGGGCCGGTATTGCCCGTCTGGTCCGCGGCCAGATCCTGTCTCTGCGTGAGCAGGAGTACATGGCTGCCGCTGAGGCCTGCGGCCTCAGCGTGTCCCGCCGGATCTTCAAGCACCTGATCCCCAATGTCGTTCCCCAGCTGATCGTCACCTGCACCATGGGCCTGGGCAGCGTCATCATCATGGAGGCGACCCTGTCCTTCCTGGGCCTGGGCGTTAAGTTCCCCTTCGCTTCCTGGGGCAACATCATCAGCGACGTCAACAACACCCACGTTCTGACCACCTATTGGTTCATCTGGATTCCCGCCGGCGTGCTGCTGCTGCTGACGGTTCTGGCGTTCAACCTGGTTGGCGACGGACTGCGGGATGCCTTTGACCCGAAGATGAAGCGCTGAGGAAGGAGGAGATCACATGGCTAAGAAAAACGAAAACGGCTATCTGTCCGCGAAGGAATCCCGCCGGATTTCCCGGGAGAACCGCAAAATCACGGATCAGTTTGAAAAGCTGCACAAGCGCAAGAACGTGCCCGAGGAGGAATTCCTCACCAAGATGCACGACGAGAACAACTCCCTGGAGATCGAGAATCTGCACACCTACTTCTTCTCTGACGTGGGTACCGTCCGCGCGGTAGACGGCGTCTCCTTTGATGTGCCCATCGGCAAGACTGTGGGCGTGGTGGGTGAGTCCGGCTGCGGCAAGTCCGTTACCAGCCTGTCCATCATGCAGCTGCTTCAGCGGCCCCAGGGCCAGATCGTGGAGGGCGAGATTCGCCTGAATCTGGGCAACGGCAAGGCTTATGATATCACCAAGACTCCTATTGAGCAGATGCAGAAGCTCCGCGGCAACTACATGTCCATGATTTTCCAGGAGCCCATGACCAGCCTGAACCCGGTGTTCCGCATCGGCGCCCAGCTGGATGAGGTCATTGCCCTGCACGACGGTGAAGGCAAGACCGCCGAGGACATCAAGGCCCGCTCCATCCATCTGCTGGAGATGGCCGGTATCGCCAACAGCGAGGGCGTCTACAAGATGTTCCCTCACGAGCTGTCCGGCGGTATGCGTCAGCGTGTCATGATCGCTATGGCTCTGTCCTGCAATCCCCGCCTGATCATTGCCGATGAGCCCACCACGGCTCTGGACGTGACCATCCAGGCCCAGATTCTGGACCTGCTTCGCAACCTGAAGGATAAGATCAATTCCTCCATCATGCTGATCACCCACGACCTGGGTGTTATCGCCGAGATGGCCGACTACGTGGTGGTCATGTACGCCGGCCGCGTGGTGGAGAAGGGCACCGCCCAGGAGATTTTCGCCAATCCCGCGCACCCCTACACCATCGGCCTGATGGCTTCTAAGCCCATGGTCGGTAAGAAGGTGGATAAGCTGTATTCCATCCCCGGCAAGGTCCCCAACCCCATCAACATGCCCAACTACTGCTATTTCAAGGATCGCTGCGAAATGTGCGTGGACGGCTGCCAGGGTGAGTATCCCCACATGATCCAGCTGTCCCCCACGCATATGGTCAGCTGCTATCGTTACTACGGAAAGGAGGACGCTCAGAATGGCTGATGTCAAAAAGACCGCTGAGGAGAAGATCCAGTACGATCCTCAGTACATCCTCCAGGTCAAGGACCTGAAGAAGTACTTTCCCATCAAGGGCGGCATGCTCAACAAGACCGTTGGTTATGTGAAGGCCGTGGACGGCGTCACCTTTAATCTCAAGCGCGGTACCACCATGGGTCTGGTGGGCGAGTCCGGCTGCGGCAAGACCACCACCGGCCGTACCATCCTTCGCCTGTCCGGCGAAAAGACCGGCGGTCAGGTGCTGTTCAACGGTCAGGAGGTCTATGACCTCAGTGCCAAGGAAATGCGCGACATGCGCACCAAGATGCAGATCATCTTCCAGGACCCCTTCTCCTCTCTGCAGCCCCGTATGCCCGTGGGCGAGATCATCGGCGAGGCTGTCCGCGAGCACGGTCTGGTGCCCAAGGAAGAATTTGACGACTATATCGATAAGGTCATGGACGACTGCGGCCTGCAGTCCTTCCACAAGGATCGCTATCCCCATGAGTTCTCCGGCGGCCAGCGTCAGCGTATCTGTATCGCCCGGGCCCTGGCTCTGAAGCCTGAGTTCATCGTCTGCGATGAGCCCGTGTCCGCCCTGGACGTGTCCATCCAGGCGCAGATCATCAACCTGCTGAAGGAGCTGCAGGAGCAGTATAAGTTCACCTATCTGTTCATCTCCCACGATTTGTCCGTGGTGGAGCATATCTCCGACACCGTGGGCGTTATGTATCTGGGCAACCTGGTGGAATACGGCGCTACCGAGGACATCTTCAAGAATCCTCTGCACCCCTACACCAAGGCTCTGTTCTCCGCCATCCCCGTGCCGGATCCCACGGCCAAGATGAACCGCATCGTGCTGGAGGGCTCCATTCCTTCCCCGGCCAATCCTCCCGCAGGCTGCAAGTTCCACACCCGCTGCGCCCAGTGCATGGAGCAGTGCAAGACCGAGGTGCCGGAGCAGCGTGAGATCGAGCCCGGCCACTTTGTGGTCTGCCACCTGTACGACCAGAAATAATGGCTGAGAAGGAAAAACACTGGGAGGACGACGACGGCCGTACCATCGCGGATATGTCGCAGGTGAAGCGTCCGTCGCTGTTCGGCAATCTGCCTGGCAGCGTCTATAAACGGGAGGAGAAGCCGGAGGAGCAGGAGCCCAGGAAGGCAGCTCCCTGGGTGGACGACTCCCTGAGCAAGCAGGACCGTCATGCGTTCTTCTTAGGCACCATGAAGGCGTCGCTGCTGATCGGCGCGGCCTACCTGGTGGGATTCGGCGTCTTTATTCTGATCCTGACGCTTCTGTTCCGCTGAGGACAGGAACCAAAATGCCTGAAAGGGCGTCCTCCAAAGGGAGGACGCCCTTTTTTGCGCTGCTACAATAGAAAATGGGAGGACCATTATGATTTCATCCATGCTGCAATACATCCAGAAAAGCCCCGACTGCTTCCACGCGGTGGAAAATCTCCGCCAGCGGCTGATGGGGGAGGGATATACCCAGCTGACGGCAGGGGAGTGGAGCCTGACCCCCGGCGGCAAGTATTTTATCACCAAGAACGGCTCGTCGCTGCTGGCATTCCGGGTGCCCCAGGGTGCCCCGACCGGGTTTGTGCTGACGGCCAGTCACTCGGATTCTCCCTGCTTCCGGCTGCGGGACCATGCAGAGCTGGCCGGTGAGTTTGTGCGCCTTTCCGCCGAGCGCTACGGCGGCATGATCAACGACTGCTGGCTGGACCGCCCCCTCAGCGCTGCCGGACGGGTGCTGGTGCGCCGGGACAACGGTCTGGAGACACGTTTGGTGGATCTAAAAAAGGACATGGCACTGATCCCTCGTGTGGCCATCCATCTGAACCGGGACGGCAATAATGGCACCAAGTACAATCCCGCTCAGGATCTGGTGGCGCTGTATGCCGGCGGAGAGCAGAAGGGCTGCTTTGACCGGGAGATCGCCGCTGCCGCCGGATGCCAGCCGGAGGACATCGTGGCCCGGGATCTGTTCCTGTACAACAACCAGCCGGGCACCGTGTGGGGGCCTGCGGGAGAATTCCTGTCCGCACCCCGGCTGGACGACCTGGCCTGTGTATTTGCCTGCACCCAGGGCTTCCTGGCTGCCCGGGAGACCACCGCCATCCCGGTGCTGTGCGTATTTGACAACGAGGAGATCGGCTCCGAGACCAAGCAGGGCGCGGCTTCTGCCTTCCTGCCGGAAACCCTTCAGGCCATCGTGGACGCTCTGGGACTTACGGACGGCGACTATCGGCGGCTGGTGGCCAACAGCTTCCTGCTGTCCTGTGACAACGGTCATGCCCGTCACCCCAACCATCCGGAGCTGGCAGACGCCAATGAGGCCCCGGTGCTCAACGGCGGCGTGGTGGTGAAGCACTCGCCCCGGTATGCCACCGACGCGGTGTCTGCCGCCGCGTTCCAGGAGCTTTGCCGCCGGGCCCAGGTACCTACCCAGCATTATGCCAACCGGCCCGACCAGGCCGGCGGCGCGACACTGGGCAACATCGCCAACACCAAGCTGCCGGTGAACACCGTGGACATCGGCATGGCGCAGCTGGCTATGCACTCCTGCTTCGAGACCATGGGCAGCCGCGACGTGGCCCACTTTGTCCGCGCCGTCACCGCCTGCTACGAGGCTGTGCTGACCTTCACCGACACGGCAGTGGAGATCGGCTGAGACAGGGAAATAAACTCCGCCCCTTGACCTGTGGTCAGGGGGCGGATTTTACATGCACAAAATCAGGTCCGCAGCTTGAAGGTCCTGGGGGCCAGGTGATAGGCCAGCAGCAGAGCCGCAGCCACATACACGGCGGCAAAGAGAACCACACCCACGCCGAAGGCGGTGGAGCCGCGGACATTGGCGGAGATCAGGTAGCACACAACGTAGGTCAGACCGGTGATGATCCGATAGGCATAGCTGGTGTTCTCCAAGCCCGCAGTGTAGGGCTGGAGCAGGTAGTACAGCACCAGATAGTGTACCGAGAAGAACACGGACATGGCCAGAATGGACAGGGCCAGCACCGCATAGTCCAATGGTGCGTCCGTGCCGCCGCTGCACAGCAGCAGCAGAGGAAGCCCCAGAGCGATAACGGTGGTGGGCAGCAGATTGATGGCTGTCAGCGATTTCAGCCGGGCCGTGAAGATCCCCAGGATCACCCGGGGCTGCCGGTAAAACCGGTAGCACAGCATGCTGCGGTCGCAGTTGAAGAACAGGGCCCGGGTCACAGTATTGCCGCGATTGATGAAGTACATAAGCAGCAGCATGCCGGGCAGGGCCTGGACCACCAGTCCATTGACAGCGGCCGCCGCGGCAGGGGAGATCAGACACGCGGCGCAGCCTGCCGCCAGCACCACAGCGGCAATGACGGCGGCCCGCCGGGCGGGACGCATCAGCAGCCGCCTGTTCCGGCGCATGAACAGCTCGTTGAACCGGGCACAGCCGGTTTTGCGGCTTTCGGGGCCGCTGTCCAGGGTGAGCTTGCTCCGATACTGAGCCTGGGTCTCCTTGGCGGCAGGATCGGTATCGCCTGTCAGCAGGGCCAGGTTATCCGGTGTGAAGATGCGGCGGTATACCTGACGGAAGGAGGGGAAGCGCACCAGAACACAGGCGCCCCACGCGCCGCAGAAGGCGAAAAGCCCACAGGCGGCATACGCCGCCCCGCTGGGGATGGCCCAGCCCAACAGCATGGGCGGCAGATACGCCGCCGCCAGCAGGAGCAGGCCGAGACCCTGGAGCACCGGGAACCATTTTGTCTCCCTGGCCAGCCTGCGCCGGCGGGTAAAGTGCGCCAGCTCCAGCCCGGCGGCGGTGAGCTTCACGGAGCACACCAGCACCGGCGTCAGCAGGCACAGGGCCAGGGGTGCTTGGAGGGCCAACCGCCCCACCACCAGCGCCGCTGTCAGAAAGCCCATAAAATCCTTCAGCAGCGTATACCCGTATGCCGACAGAGCATAGCGCCGGGCATCCATCCGCAGAAGAAACACGGCGTAATAGACGTCCTGCTCCGCGTCCAGGAGCTTGCTGTTGAAAATGCCGCCGATAAGCGTCAGAAACAGCAGCAGGTGGCCATACAGCCCCGCAGGCGGTTCGGACGGGAACAGCAGCAGGGGAGCGGTAAAGAACGCCGCCATATACAGGAGCTTTCCCAGCAGCAGCCCCAGCAGCTCCCGCAGGATGGCCAGCACCAGGCCCAGGGTCTTGGCGAAGCCGCTTTCATAGGACAGGCTCAGAAAGCGCAGCCGGTACAGAATGCCGTTGACCCGATAGGCCATGTGCAGCCGCAGCTGCAAAACCAGGGTGTCAAACCACATCCGGCTCCTCCTTCAGGGCGGCGATGATGCGGTCCTTATATGCCTCGTCGGCCAGGTCCTCCCGCCGTACCTCCTGCAGGACCCCATGGTGCAAGATGACGATGTCGTCGCACAGGTCCAGGGCCAGGTCCATGATGTGGGTGGACAGCAGGATGATGTGCTGACCCTTGATGCGCCGCAGCAGAGCCTTCATCTCGTCGGCCACCACCACGTCGAAGGACGTCAGCGGCTCATCCAGCAGCAGCACGGTGGGATCTGCCATAATGTTCACCAGCATCTGCATTTTGTTTTTCATGCCGTGGGAGAAGTCCTTCAGCAGCTTTCCCCGGTCGGCCTCATCAATGCACATGTAGTCCAGATACACATCCGGGGCCTTGGGATAGGGAATCCTGTCCCGGTTGATCTCCAGGAAGAATTGCAGAAATTCCCGGGCGGTGAGAAACTCCGGCACCACTGGGATGGACAGCACATAGCCCATGTCGTCTGCGGTGACGGGACGGGGGTTCCCGCCGTCGTCCACCAGGTGGAAGGAGCCGCCGTCCCGGGGCAGATCCTCGTTGAGACAATTGAAAAACGTGGTCTTTCCCGCGCCGTTGCGGCCGATCAGACCGTAGATCTTTCCCTGTTCAAAGGTGAAGGACGCGCCCCGCAGCACCTCCTGGTCACCGAACCGCTTTTGCAGGTCCTGGACTACCAGCTTCGCGGCCATCAGTCCACGATGCCGGTGAGGTCCAGGGGCTTGCCGTCGCGCCACAGACGCTCCAGGCCGTAAAACTCCCGGGCCTCGGCGTTAAAGACATGGATGGCGATGCAGCCGTAGTCCAGCAGCACCCAGGTGCCGCCGCGATAGCCCTCCCGGTGCAGGGGCTCCTCCTCCGCCTCCTCCCGGAGGACCTTTTCCACATTGTCCACCAGGGCGTTGATCTGGGTATTGGAGGAGCCGGTGGCGATGACGAAATAGTCCGCCAGGGTAGTCAGGTCGCCGATCTCCAGCACCTGGATCTCCCGGCCCTTTTTGTCGGACAGGGCCCGGGCCGCCATAAGGGCCAGTTCCTTCGCAGTTTTCATAGATGTTTACCTCTCAATAGATAGTCTCGGGCGTCCAGTGTGTTGTGGTGGACGGGGTTGCCCCATTGCCGCATGTCCTGGATGCTGTCGTTCAGTGCCTTCAGAAGGCCGCCGTCCAGGTCGGCGTGTACCGCCTGGCGCAGGTCCTCCACGCCGGGAAAATCCCGGCTGGGCTCGATATAGTCCGCCAGATAGATGATCTTTTCCAGCAGGGTCATGTCCGCATGGCCGGTGGTGTGCCAGTAAATGGCCCAATACACGGCATCGTCCACGCCGAACACGTCCCGGGCGATGGCCGCCCCGGTTTTGGCATGCAGCAGCTTCAGGGCGTGCCGCTCCAGGTCGTCCAGCCGGATGTGATATTGGGCGCACAGGGCCAGCTGCCCCTCCATATCCAGCTTCTTGGTGCAGTCGTGGAGCAGGGCGGCCACCCGGGCCTGGGTCTCGTCGGCCCCATACTGCCGGGCCAGGCGGACGGCCTCCTGCTCCGTGCCCAGCACATGGGGCATGCGCTTGGGCTTCAGATAGCTCAGGGCGATGGGCCGCAGCCGGTCCGGGGTCAGGCGCCGCAGGTCCGTATGGACGCCGTACAGCCCCCGGCGCTGGATGTAGCCATACACCGGGTCCGTTACCAGCTCCTGCCCGCCGCCCTGGGCCAGGGTCTGACGCACCTGGGTGGAGGACAGGTCCAGAACGTGCTCATTGGGAATGATGGCAATATCCGCCCCATAGGTCTCCTCCAGGTGCTGCTTCTGGGCGGCCAGATCGCCGCCGGGCTGAGGGTGGACCCGGTCAAAGGCCCCGATGTGGGCCAGGGACAGAATGTCCGCCGCATGATACCAGCGCTCCAGAGACAAAAACATATCCGTCCCCATAAGAAGCCACAGCTCATCCTCCGGATACATCTGCCGCAGCTGCCGCAGGGTATCCACCGTATAGCTGGGGCCGGTGCGGTGCAGCTCGATGTCCAGAGCCTGGGCCCCGGGGCCCAGCTGGGCGCAGGCCAGGGCCGTCATCTCCAGCCGGTCGGCGGGCTCGGCGCTGCCCTGGGGCAGGGCCTTGTGGGGCGGAACGCTGGCGGGGATCAGCAGCAGACGGTCCAGCCCCAGGACGTCCATAGCCGCCCGGGCCGCCGTCAGGTGGCCCCGGTGGATGGGATTGAAGGTGCCGCCGTAGATGCCGATCCTCATACGCTGCGCTTCCTGTCTTTTTCCAGCTCGATCTTCCGCTTGTCCTTGTTGTGCTGATAGCGGAAGAGAACGAATTTGCTGCCGATGACCTGCACCACCTCGCAGCGGGCGGCTACCTTCAGCTCCTCCGCCGCTTCCCGGGCGGTGTACATGGAGTTTTCCAGCACCCGGCCCTTGATCAGCTCCCGGGCCTCCAGGGCGTCGTTGACCTGCTTGACCAGGTTGTCGCCGATGCCGTCCTTGCCCACGTGGACGATGGTGTCCAGGTTGGCGGCCATGCCCCGCAGCTGGGCTCTCTGCTTGCTTGTCAGTTCCATAGATGCTCCTCAGTTCTTTTCCAGATAGGTTTTCAGCTCCGCCGCGAAGGCACGCAGGGCGTTGCCGCGGTGGCTGATGGCGTTTTTCTCCTCCGGCGTCAGCTGGGCAAAGGTCTTGCGCAGCTCCGGCACGAAAAACACCGGGTCATAGCCGAAGCCGTTGTCCCCCTGGGGGGCGTAGGCAATGGTGCCGAAGCAGTCCCCGGCGGCATCCAGCCGGTCCCCATTGGGGAAGCAGCAGACGATGGCCGTGTGGAAATGGGCGGTGCGGGCCCCGGCGCCCCGGAGATTCTCCAGCAGCAGGCGATACCGGGCCTGGTCGCTGTCCACGCCGCCGTAGCGGGCGGAATAGATGCCCGGTGCGCCGTTCAGCGCGTCCACGCACAGGCCGGAGTCGTCGGCGATGGCGGGCAGGCCGCTGGCCTGCATCACAGCCATGGCCTTGATGGCGGCGTTCTCGGCGAAGGTGGTTCCGATTTCCTCCGGCTCCAGGTCCAGGCCCACGTCGGACTGGAGGACCACCTCCACCCCCAGCTCACCTAAGATCTCCTGCATTTCCGCCAGCTTCTTGCGGTTGTGGGATGCCAAAACGAATTTCATAGAATTTCCCCCAGTATATTTTTCTCCAGCTCGATGAGCTGTGCGTTGCCCTGGGCGCACAGAGCCACCAGTTCCTGCTGCTCCCGGGGCGTGAAGGCGCGGCCCTCGCCGGTGCCCTGCAGCTCGATGATGCCGCCCTGCTCGTTCATGACGCAGTTCAGATCCACCATGGCCCGGCTGTCCTCGGAGTATTGCAGGTCCAGCATGGCCACGTTATCCACGATACCGGCAGAGATACCGGCCACATAGTGACGGATGGGCATGGCCTTCACCAGCCCCTGCTCCAGAAGACCCCGGCAGGCCAGGGCCAGGGCCACGAAGCCCCCGGTAACGGAGGCGGTGCGGGTGCCGCCGTCTCCCTGCAAAACGTCGCAGTCCACGGTGATGGTGCGCTCGCCCAGGCGGCGCATATCCACCGCCGCCCGGAGGCTGCGGCCGATAAGCCGCTGGATCTCCGCGCTGCGGCCGGACAGCTTCAGCTTGTCCACGTCCCGGCGGGACCGCTCCCGGTTGGCCCGGGGCAGCATGGAATACTCCGCCGTCACCCAGCCGCAGCCCGGGCGCACATGGGGCGGCACCCGGTCCTCCACCGAGGCGTTGCACAGCACCACCGTGTCGCCGCAGCGGATCAGGGCGCTGCCCTCGGCAAATTTGATAAAGCCGGTGGTGATCTCCACCGGGCGGCTCTCGCCGCAGGATCTTCCGTCAGCGCGGATCATGGTCGTCCCTCCCATCAGAACAGGTCGCTCACAAATTCCTTGGCGTCAAAGGGGGCCAGGTCGCCGATCCCCTCGCCCAGGCCCACGAACTTCACCGGCACCTGCAGCTCCTGGGCAATGGCGATGACGATGCCGCCCTTGGCGGTGCCGTCCAGCTTCGTCAGCACGATTCCCGTCAGCCCCGCTGTTTCCTTGAACTGCCGGGCCTGGATGAGTCCGTTTTGTCCGGTGGTGGCATCCAGCACCAGCAGGGTCTCCTTGGCGGCGCCGGGCAGCTCCCGGTCGATGATCTTCCGGAGCTTGGCCAGCTCCTTCATCAGGTTCGCCTTGTTGTGCAGGCGTCCGGCGGTATCCACCAGCACCACGTCGCTGCGGCGGGCCTTGGCGGCGGCCAGGGCGTCGAACAGCACGGCGCCGGGGTCCGCGCCCTCGTTCTGGCGGACGATGTCCACCCCGGCCCGGTCCGCCCAGATCTCCAGCTGGTCGGCGGCGGCAGCCCGGAAGGTATCGCCTGCGCACAGCAGCACCTTTTTACCCTGCTTTTTCAGCTGATGGGCCATTTTGCCGATGGACGTGGTCTTGCCCACGCCATTGACGCCGATGACCAGAATGACGCTGGGCTGGGTGGACAGGTCCAGGCGGCTGTCGCCCACCTCCAGCTTTTCCGCCAGGATATCCCGCAGAGCGCCCTTTACCTGGTCCGCCGTCAGCAGACGGTCGTCATAGGCCCGGCGGCGCAGCTTCTCCGTGGCATCCAGGGCCACGTCCATGCCCACATCCGCCAGGATCAGGGATTCCTCCAGCCGGTCGTAAAAATCGTCGTCCAGAGAGTCGAAGGACATGGGCGCAAACCATGCGTCCCGGAATTTTTTGAACAGTCCCATAGTCGTATCTCCTTACTTTATATTCAGCTCTTTTGCCATGTCGTTGAGGTTGATGGTGAGGATGCGGCTGACGCCCCGCTCCTGCATGGTCACGCCGTACAGCACGTCGGCCTCCTCCATGGTGCCCCGCCGGTGGGTGATGACGATGAACTGGGTTTTTCCGGCGATGCGGCGCATATAGCGGGCGTAGCGCACCACGTTGGCCTCGTCCAGGGCGGCCTCGATCTCGTCCATCACGCAGAAGGGCGTGGGGTGGACCTTGAGAATGGCAAAGTACAGGGCGATGGCCACGAAGGCCTTTTCGCCGCCGGACAGCAGCGTAATGGTTTTCAGCTGCTTGCCCGGGGGCTGCACCTTGATCTCGATGCCGCAGTTGAGGATGTCCTTTTCGTCCTCCAGCTCCAGCCGGGCCTTGCCGCCGCCGAACAGCTCCAGAAACGTCTCCTGGAAGCTGTCGTTCAGGAGCTTGAACTGCCGCGCAAAGATCTCCGTCATCTGCCGGGTCAGCTGGTCGATAACGCCGGTAAGCTCCCCCTTGGCCTGCTCCACGTCTGCCCGCTGGTCGGACAGATAGGTGTAGCGCCCGTTGACCCGGTCATATTCCTCGATGGCCCCGATGTTGGGGGTGCCCAGGGCCTTGATGGCCCGATTCAGCTCGCCAATGCGGCGGGTGGCCTTGGGAACGCTCTCCAGCTCCACCCGCTGGGCCTGGGCCTCGGAATGGCTCAGCTCATACCGCTCCCACAGCTTGTCCAGGATGGTTTTCTCCTCCATGGCGGCGGCGCTGCGCTTCTGCTCCAGACGGGACAGCTCCCCCTGGGCGGCAAGAACGGCGTCGTTGCGGCTCTGGGTCTCCCGGTTCAGGGCGGTGCGCTGCTGCTCCAGGGTCAGCTTTTCCTGCTGGAGTCCCTGCAGCCGGGCGCGCAGCTCCTCCGCCTGACGGTGCAGGGCCTCTGCCCGGGCCCGGTGGTCCGTGATCTGGGCCTGAGACTGGGCCTGGGCCTCCATCAGCTGGCGGCGCAGGTCCTCCCGGCCGCGGCAGTCGCCGGCCAGGTCCTCCATCAGCTGCCGCAGGTCCTCCAGGCGGCTCTGGGCGCCCTGACGCTCGGCAGCCAGGGCGGCCTGCTGCTCCTTGCGGCGGGCGATCTCGTCGGAGATGCCGCCGGTTTTCGTCTGCAATTCGCTCTGTCCGGCCAGACGCTCCTGGGCCTGCTGCCGCAGCTGGGCGGCCCGGTCCTCCTGACGCCGGATCTCCTGCTCTGCAGTCTGACGCCGGGCGGCGCAGTCCGCCGTCTGGCGGGTCAGCTGCTGATTTTCCGTATCCAATGCCCGCAGCGTCTCCTCCAGAGACTCCCGCAGACTATCGTAGTGCTGCTCCCGGGTCTCCAGTGCCAGCACCTGCTGCTGTGCGGCCCGGTGCTGATCCTGGGCCACGTCCAGCTCATACTGGGCCTTTTGCAGGTCCCGGCCCAGGTCCTCCGCCCGGCGGGCGGCCTCGGCCAGAGACGATTTCAGGCTCCCCAGCTGCTCCCGCAGCCCCGCCAGCTCGCTGGCCCGGGACAGGACGCCCGCGCTGCGGCTGACGCTGCCGCCAGTCATGGAGCCGCCCCGGTTGATGACCTGGCCGTCCAGGGTGACGATGCGGAACCGGTTCTGATACCGCCGCGCCATATTCACGCCGCAGTCCAGATCCTCCACCACCACGGTGCGGCCCAGCAGATTCTGGAAAATGCCGTCGTACTGGGGATCATACGTCACCAGCTGGGACGCGATGCCCACAAAGCCGTACTCCTGGGAGAGCCTGGGCTCCCGGAGCATGTCGCCCCGGATGGCGCTCATGGGCAGGAAGGTGGCCCGGCCTGCGTCCCGGCGCTTTAGGAAGGAAATGGCCTCCTTGGCGTCGGTGTCCCGGTCCACCACAATGTTCTGCAGGGCCGCCCCCAGGGCGATCTCCAGGGCCACGGTGTATTGGGGCTGGGTGCTCATCAGGCTGGCCACAGGCCCCCGGATACCGGACAGAGTGCTCCGGTCCGCCGCCTGCATGACGGCCTTTACCGCCCGGGAAAAGCCCTCGTATTCCTTCTCCATCTCCGTCAGCAGACGGATGCGGTCCTCCATGGCGTTGGCCTGGCGGCGCAGCTGATCCTCCTGCTGGGCGGCCTCCTGGGCCCGGCGGCGTCTGCCCTCCATCTTCAGGCTGTGGCCCTGGATGATGTTGGCCGCAGCCTGTTGGTCCTCCCGGGCGGCATCCAGGGCGGCGTTATTCTCTGCCGCCTCCCGGCGGCACTGGTCCAATTTCTCGTTGGCGGCGGCGCTGTCGGCGGCGATGGCCGTCTGCCGGGCCTGGGCCTGGGCGTCGGTGGCGTCCAGGGCGGCCAGCTCCGTGCGCCCCTGAGCGGCGGCGGCCACGGCCAGGGTCTCCTGGGCCCGCAAAGCCTCCGCCTCCTGCTGGGCGCTTCCGGCGCTCTGGGCCAGCTGCCGGAGACTTTCCATCAGCGCTGACAGCTCACTGCCCAGGTCCTCTGTCTCCCGGTCGATCTGGGCCATGCGGTCCGTCAGGGCGTCGGCCTGCTCCTGGAGATTTCCGGCCCGCTGCTGGGTGTCTGCCAGCTCCTGGTCCAGCCGCTCCAGGGTCTGCCGGTCGTGGGACAGGCTGTTTTCCAGCACGGCGATGGCGGAGCTCTCCTGCTGGGCCTGGGCGTCGATACCGGACGCCTGTCCCCGCAGCTCCTCGGCCCGGACATCGTTGGCCTGGATCTTTGCCAGACTTTCCTCCCCGGCGGCATATACCGCGTCCAGGGCATCCTGGGCCCGCTGGCGGTCCTCCTGGGCCGTGCGCAGGTCGGCCTCCAGCTTCAGCGCCCCGGCCCGCAGGGCCTGAAGATTCTCCAGCCACACGGAGATCTCCAGCACCATCTGGCTCAATTACTTCTACTAATTGATTTTCCGCATCATAAACATATGCTGTAGTATTTCCTTCTGCATCTGTAACTGATGTTCTGTTTCCTACCGAATCATAGGTATATGTATTTGTTCCACCATTTGGGTATTCTACAAGACTAAGACGATTATCTTCATCATATTTAAATGCCTGTATAGTCCCATCCGGCATGGTTTGTGATGTTATATTCCACATTTTGTCATAACCATACGTCGTGACATGCGCTTCTTTATCAGTTATAGTTTCTATTTTCCCTATCGCATTATAAGTAGACAACGTCCAGAAACCATCAAAATCCTTGATTCCTGTCACCCTGCCAGCTTTATCATAAGTGTATTCTCTCGTATCCCCAAGAGGGTTAATTACTTTTGTAATTTTACCTCTTAAGTCGTATTTGTACTTTGTACTATTGTTATTTACATCCCTTGTTTCAACAACTCGATTTAATTCATCGTAGATGTAATGCACTTCATTTCCGTTTGCTTCTCTAATTGTTGAGATATTTCCCCGTTCATCATATGAAAGCATAGTCTTACTACCATCCACAAATGTCAAGTCTACAGGATGCTGCTTATCATCGTAGGTTATCCATAAACTTTCTTTCATACAATTTTCTGTTGCAATTAATTTTCCTTTTACATCATAATGATTCTTCAAACGTTCTTTTCCGTTCATGCTAACACTAATCAAATTATTATTAGCATCATAGGTAAAATTAATACGTCTCTTTAAAGAAGCAACAACCTGAGTAAGATTTCCTCTATTATCATAAGCCATGCGCTGAGTACGTCCTAAACGGTCAGTTTTACTAATGCATTGATTTTTTTCGTTATATAGAAACTT
>OJOJ01000121.1_pt1 | contig 23518 bp, 20 predicted proteins | sample 1598041 | NCBI WGS metagenome assembly OJOJ01 (sample SAMN01915218, study PRJEB22387) | human gut metagenome | isolation source: stool | host: Homo sapiens | place: USA
ATTTTCAGAGCCGCCGTTTCTTTGCGTCTACACAAACCAATGACGACTTGCAGGGACACGGTAGCCGATTGGAGGGTGATTTACCGTGTCTCGTTTGCTTTTTCAAAGCTCACATGATCTACATCAGTTAAAAAAAGCCTTGCCCCTCCTCCGGGCAAGTATAACATTGCATCGGCATTATCGTTCCATGTAATTCAGTATAATAATGGCTGTTCTTGGCGCGCCAGTTTTCCCTCACGGAAATCTGGCGTTTTTTGTTACCATTTTTTCGGAGATGTTCCGGTTGTCTGCCGGTGTCGGTCCCCACCTCCATTCGATTCACTCGTCAATCACCCGTGAATCGAAATGGAGGTACATAATGAAGAAAATTAACCTTCGGGAACTTTATCCTGATGTTTATACAACAGACTTTTTTGTAGATGTGACAGAGGAAGTAATGGAGACTATTCGAGCAGCTGAACGTGCGGAGACTGCGTATGAGCGAAAGATGTATCGTTATAAAGCACAGTATTCTCTGGATTGCGAGAATGGCATTGAAAATGCGGTGCTGTTGAAGCCGCAGACACCGGAGATGCTTCTGGAGGAAAAACAGTTTCAGGAGCAGGTCTATGCCGCTGTGATGAAGCTGCCGGAGAAACAGGCAAAGCGAATTTATGCCCGATACTATCTGGGAATGACGGTAAATGAAATTGCCGAAGTAGAAGGTGTAGACCCAAGCCGTGTCCGAGACAGTATCCGCCGTGGATTAAAGCGGCTTGTAAAATATTTTTGATAAAATTTCATTTGATGCGCCTGTTTTTTGCCTTTTTTGTCAGTGTTAATAAGAAGGACAAGTTTTCCTCCTTCATCAGTACATTGACAATCGAATAGACAGCACAACAGGTACATAACCCATGTACGAGCGAATATGAAACGCCGCGAAGATGGAGCAGTCAGGGAGGTGATGAAAGAACTGCTTCGGAGCGATCTACGATTTCATAAAACGGATTGTGGCAGATTCGGCGCGATGACTGCATGGGGGCTTAAAGATACTTCCTCACGGCCCGCCAAAGACTTGGAGGGAACCCTGCGGCACACGATACGAACGGTGCTGCGGAGTTATGACAGCCGCGCCAGCGGAGACCTGTTGTGTTCCCATCGTCAGGGGGCGTGGCAAATGTGATGAAAGCTGAGTTATATAAATAGGAAGCGTTTGCAGCTTCCTGTTCAAAATCAGATACCATGCGCTGGCAGTTTCGGCTGCCAGCGTATTCATGTGGCTTTGAACAAACACGATGACAAACTTGACAGATTGGAGGAAATATGCTTTATGGAAAAACTTATTACACGAAAAGAAGCAGCAGAAATTTTAGGTATCAGCATTGCAACGCTGGACGCGGCCCGTAACAATGGTCTTATTTCTTATGTGCAATATGTGCAGAATGGCTGTGTGTACTTTACTTCAGCGGGCCTTCAGGAGTATATCGCAAAATGCACCCACAGAGCAAAGCCAGCAGAAAAGAACGCAACTTATCGTAAACCTCGCAGAGCTGGAGTGTGAGCCGGTCCGTATCCTTGTCGAAATCATAATGGTCTGATAAAACATAGATACAGCGCTGGAGTATATTCTTAGGAGGTGGCGGAATTGGCAAAAAGAAAAAGAGCAATTCCACAATACGGTACAGTTACGCTTAACGGCATAGATTATTATAGAACGCGGGTTCAGAACGCAGATGGAAAACTGGTGGCCCTTTATGCGAGAACACCAGAAGAATTATATGATAAAGAGTTGGGTGCATTAGAGCAGATCGACAACGATACATTCTGCCGGAAATCCCCGACGGTTGCAGACTACTGTGAAAAATGGCTTTTGATGCAGTCAGTTCATGTGAGGGCAACCACGCTGATAGATTATACATCAAAGGTCAGACGGCACATCATAAAAGAACTGGGACAGATGCGGATGGCAGATGTGACACTGGATGACATTCAGCTTGCACTTGTTCCTGTTTCCGAGAAGTCCGCTTCGGTATATAAGTCAGTGGTTATCCTGTATAAATCCATTTTCCGTGCAGCAAAGGAAAGTAAGATTATTGATAACAACCCAACGATTTACCTTACAGCCAAAGGTGGAGGCGTTCCGCAGAAGGACAAAGCGGCATTGACGGATGAACAGGCCGCCAGACTGCTGGATGCCATTCAGGGACTTCCGCCGTATGTATTTGTCATGTTAGGGCTGTATGCAGGATTGCGGCGAGAAGAAATTCTTGCCCTAAAATGGGATTCTGTATATCTGGATGTGGATTGCCCTTATTTAACGGTACGCAGGGCATGGCACACGGAAAATAACAGACCGGTGATTCTGGATGAGCTGAAAACGAAAGCCGCGCATCGAAATATTCCGTTGCCGGTTTGCCTGGCGGACTGTCTGAAAGAGACAAAAGCTAATTCACAGTCAGAATATGTAGTGCCGAACCGGGATGGTGATCCGCTGTCCTACACACAGTTCAAGCGGCTCTGGCAGTACATTGTAACCCGAACAGTCAAGGAGCGTTTCTATTATCGCTACGAGGATGGAAAGCGTGTAAAGCACACGGTTACGCCGGTCCTCGGTGAAAAGGCAGCGCATAACGGCAAAGTGATTTACAGTTTGGATTTTGAAGTGACACCGCATCAGCTGCGGCATACATACATTACGAATCTGATTCATTCGTCCGTGGATCCGAAAACGGTTCAATACCTGGCGGGGCATGAGAGTAGTAAAATTACGATGGATATTTACGCAAAGGTCAAATACAACAGACCGGATGAGCTGGTAAGAACAATGGGTGGTGCATTTGCCCAGTGGGATGCAGCACAGGCATAACAATTATAAAGAGTAGGAAACAAAGCTGGAGCGAGGCAAGGATGTCTCGCTCTTTGTTTTACATAATCCGTATCTTTGATTAAGTGGGTGCTTTCTGATAAAAAGAAGGTGTGAATTTAAGAACACTCATTATCAGGAAAGGAAGATTTGTATGGCTAAGAAAAAACAAAGCGTTCCAGAGTACGGAACGGTTACAAGAAAAGGAACACTGTATTACAGAACCAGAATTACAGATGCCGATGGAAAGCAGGTCAGCTTATATGCGACCACTTGTGAAGAATTATATGAAAAGCAGTTGGAGGCCCGGAGACAGGTGGATGAGATCATCTTTCACCGAAAGCATCCAACGGTTGCCGAGTATTGTGAAAAATGGCTGCTGATGCAGTCAGCAAAGGTGTCTACGGCTACTATAAAAGGATACAGACAGAATATGAAGAATTATGTCATTAGCTCTCTGGGAGATATGTATATGGAGGAAGTGACTGCGGATGATATTCGTCTGGCGCTTGTTCCGCTGTCTCAAAAATCGAAAGGACTGTATGATACGGTAAATATGCTGATTAAGTGTGTGTTTTATTCGGCAGAGCGCAGTCAGCTGATAACCGATAATCCGTGTGTAGGAATTTCAGCAAAGGGCGGAAAAGCATCGAAAAAGAAAGATGCCTTAACAGATCAACAGGTTGCGGTTCTGTTGGATACGGTGAAAGAGCTTCCGCCATATCTTTTTATTATGATTGGTTTGTATTCCGGCTTGCGTCGGGAAGAAATTCTTGCATTGCAATGGGATTGTGTATTCCTGGATGAATCCACACCATACATTTCTGTGCGGCGTGCATGGCGCGCGGAGCATAACAGGCCGGTGATTTCTACCGTCCTAAAGACAAAAGCAGCTAAAAGGGACATTCCCATTCCGAAGTGCCTGGTGGACTGCCTGCGGGAAGCAAAAGCCAATTCCATATCGGAGTATGTGATTGCGGACAGTGAGGGACAGCCGCTTTCCTATTCTCAGTTTACGAGAGTTTGGCAGTATGTAGTTGTTCGTTCTGCAAAAGAGAGAACTTACTATAAATATGTGAATGGACAGAGCATTAAATATACCGTCAGGCCGACATTAGGAACAACGCAGAGGAACAATCCCAAGATTCGTTATACCCTGAATTTCGATGTAACACCGCACTTGTTGCGGCATACCTACATCACGAATCTGCTCTATGCGGGCGTTGACCCTAAGACAGTTCAGTATCTGGCAGGGCATGAGAACAGTAAGACAACTATGGACATTTACGCGAGGGTCAAGTATAATAAACCAGAGGAACTTTTCGAGGTAGTGAATGATGCTTTGAACCAGGAGAATTTCGATGAAAAATCACCGATTTCTATGGTTAAGGAATAGGACAACCGACAACAGAAAATGCGAAAAAGCCCGTAATATCAAGGAAAAACGCACCATAGAGATGTTTAATACGGCCTCAAAGCCGCCCGTCGCGCACCTCAGTTCAGCAAGCGCTGATTTCTGCCGATTTTACAACTTCAAAGCAATCAAAATCCCGGAAAACTCTCGTTTTCCGGGATTTTCCTATATCTGCAGCATTTGTTCTGTTTTCGGAAAATCTGATGGAATTTGACAAGGTTTGACGTGTTTTTTACATGTTAACGATGGGCTAAATGCCGTTTTTGACCCCGAAACTGTTAACGGATGGGTTAATTTTCGGGCTGCTCATGTGGCCACTCGGAGCAGATCGCCTCTGCATAGAAAATGAATACTGCGCCCCGCCTTTTCGGAAATAATGGCTTTGGCACGGTTTGAAACGGTTTGACCAAGCCGAATGAACTTTATCTTTTTTCGCAGGGCAAATGCCGCCGCAGAATTGATAAACGGAACGCAATCTGTTATGCTGTCCGTGTAAGGAGGGATGACACATGAAACGAAAAACCTGTACCTTGTATCTCAGCTGCGAGGAATACGGTGTGATCCTCGACGCACTTATTCGCTTCAAAAACAAGCTCACCCAACAGGGGCGGTACACCGACATCGTAGATGAAGTTATCCTTGCCCTGCTGGATGCCAAGACGAAGCGAGTCTACATCTGAATATCGTGTACATAAGGAAAGCCGTGTAGCTGTCAAAAGCCAAACGGCTTTTTCTATACCCGGCATTACATAGCTGTCCGCCATCGCCGCAGACAGCTAAATTTACAGACAGGAGGAATCCCAAAGTGGCGAATTGTAAAGTGATCGCCGTCGCCAATCAAAAGGGTGGCGTCGGCAAAAGCACCAGTGTCTACTGCATCGGTGCAGGGCTTGCCATGGATGGCAAAAGAGTTTTGCTTGTGGATGTTGACCCGCAGGGTGATCTCACCAAGATGCTCGGTCAGCGCAAGCCCCATGAGCTGACTCATACCCTGGCGGAGCAGATGAACGCTGTTGTGCAGCACAGCGCCGAGCCGGAGCACCCGGAAATTTTGCACCACCATGAGGGCTTTGATTTTGTCCCTGCCAACCGCAGCCTATCGGCGGTGGAGGTGGGGCTGGTCAATGTCATGAGCCGTGAAACCGTGCTCAAACGCTATCTGGACGGTATCAAGAAGAATTACGACTATGTGCTGCTGGATTGCCGCCCGTCGCTGGGTATGCTGGTCATCAATGCCCTGTCGGCTGCGGATCATGTACTCATCCCGGTGCAGGCGGACTATCTGGCAGCCGAGGACATGACGGAGCTTGTGGGCACGGTGCATAGCATCCGGCAGCAGATCAACCCCAAGCTGAAAATCGGCGGCGTATTCCTGACGATGGCCAATGACACGAACTTCCGCAAAGACATTGTGGCCGGGGTAAAAGAAAACTTCGGCAAGCACCTGCCCGTACTGGATGCCGTCATTCCCGCTACGGTGCGGCTGGCGGAGATCAGCACGGCAGACAAGAGTATCTTCCGGCATGAACCGCGCGGACGGGCTGCCGCAGCCTACGGTGCGCTGGTAAAGGAGGTGGAACGCATTGGCGAAAAGCAACGCATCCGAGATGCTGACATCACTCGATAGCCTGTTTACCACGCAGGAGCAGCGGGACGAAGCCAAGCGCGACAGCGTGCAGGACATACCGATTTCCCAAATCAGCGATTTTCCTGAGCATCCCTTCAAGGTAAAGCAGGACGAGGCCATGTTGGAAATGGCGGAGAGCGTGCGGCAGTACGGCGTCTTGGTGCCGGGGCTTGTGCGGCAGCTGGAGGACGGCAGCTATCAGATGGTGTCGGGACACCGGCGCAAGCTGGCCAGCGAACTGGCAGGGCGGGACACGATCCCCTGCATCGTGCGCGACCTCACAGACGATGAAGCCGTTATTATCATGGTGGACAGCAATCTCCAGCGCGAGCGCGTATTGCCGTCGGAAAAGGCTTTTGCGTACAAAATGAAGCTGGATGCCATGCGAAGGCAGCAAGGGGAGCGGACAGATTTAACTTCTGCCCCAGTGGGGCAGAAGTTTGATGGAAAGACATCCCGTGAGCTTTTGGCAATAGAGTCACCGGATAGTCACAGCCAAATCCAACGCTATATCCGCCTCACCAACCTCATCCCGGAAATTCTGGACATGGTGGATGGCGGTCGGATCGCCTTTCGCCCTGCGGTGGAGCTTTCTTACCTTACCGAACAGGAGCAGAGCGCGCTTTATGACACCATGGGACGCGAGGACTGCACGCCGTCGCTTGCACAGGCCATTAAGATGAAGGCGTTCAGCCGAGACGGAAAGCTGACCGATGCGGTGATCCTGTCCATCATGGAGGAGGAAAAGCCCAACCAGAAGGAACAATTTCGGATACCCAAGGAGCGTATCAGCAAATATTTCAAGCCGGGGACGCCCGCACGGACTATGGAGGATACGATCATCAAGGCACTGGACTATTACAGAAAGCGGCAGCGGGAAATGGAACGCTGAATCTTCCGCCCAGGGGAAAGTCTGCCCATCGGACAAGCTGTGTGCCAGGGCCGGTTTTTCCGCTCCCCCCTCTCCACACCTCACCCCCTTCCTACCGGCTGTACCGGCTGAAAAAGAGATTATCTCACAAGTCCATATCGTACAGAAAGCAGCATCCTTTTCCGGATGGTGCTTTTTATTTTTACTCTTAGGAGGTCTAACAAATGAAAAAACTCTATCGCAGAAGCATTTCCGGGCTGTTGGCTCTGCTGATCTGCTTCACCGCCATCCTCGGCAGCGGCATGACGGCCTATGCCGCCGCATTCACCGGAGAAACTGCGGATTCGTACTCGGTGGCATTCCCCAGAGACGGCGACGCCAATCTGGATTACAGCGGCACTTGGGGCCACGACGAGCTGCACTACATGAACGGCTGGACATCCGGCGAGGCAACATGGATGACCACGCTGCACACCATCGGCTCCTTCGACGGCCCGGCCTGCTACTGCATCGAGCCAGGCGTTCCCCGAAACCTGTACCGTTCCTACGAAAGCTATGGGGAGGACTATTGGGACACCTTCCCCGCCGAATATAACCGCACCATTGATGGCCGAACCATGAAAACGCTCCTTGGCCGCATCATGCAGTACGGCTATCAGGGAAATCTCTCCCTCGACTGGCGCTCTCAGAACAAGGCCGACGCCGACAAGCTGGCCCACATGATGGCCACGCAGGTGCTGGTGTGGGAAACGGTGGTCGGGGAGCGGGATGCGGACTTCAATCACGTTGACCCCGGCAGCGCCGATGCCGTGAAGTCCGTCTACCGCACCTCCCATCCGCTCTATAGTCGGTTCTCTGCCTACTACGACAGCATCGAGGCCAGCGTGAAAAAGCACACCGTCGTCCCCAGCTTCATGGACCGCAGTGAGGAAGCTGCACAGACGGTTGAACTGAGTTGGGACGGCGGCCGCTACACAGCTACCCTGACGGACACCAACGGCGTTCTGGGCGAATATGCCTTCTCTTCGGCCCAGTCGGATATGACCTTTGCAGTCGATGGGAACGACCTGACTATCTCTGCCGAGACGGCTTCCGCAGATGGTGTGACCATTACTGCCGTCAGAAACAACACCCGGCAGGGCGTGCTGGTCTGGAGCGACGGCCACTATGGCCCAGACGGCACCATGCAGGATGTCGTCACCTTCCGGGATACCGTCAGCGACCCCATGTACGCCTACCTGCACCTGAAGGTCGGCTATGGCAGCGTCAAGATCATCAAAACCAGCGAGGACGGCGAGGTGTCCGGCATCTCCTTCACCGTTTCCGGCAACGGTACGGAGCAGACCGTGACGACCAATGCAGACGGCGAAATGCAGCTCGATGATCTCCGCCCCGGCGCTTACACCGTGACGGAGCAGAGCAGTGACCGGTATGAACCCCAAGAGGTGCGTCAAGTGACTGTGATCTCCGGTCAGGTCGCCACCGTGACCTTCCATAATACGCTGAAGCGGGGCAGTCTGGAGGTCATCAAAACCTCGGAGGATCATTTGATCGAGGGTGTGAAATTTCACTTGACAGGCGCCTCGCTTTCGGGCTTGCCCGTAGACGAGTACGCCGTAACAGACAGCACGGGCAAGGCCGTATTTTCCGATGTGCTGATCGGCACAGGCTATGTGCTGTCCGAGGTGGATACGGATGTTCGCTATGTGATACCCGAGGATCAGACGGCAGCAGTGGAATGGAGCAAGGTCACGCACAAGAGCATCCACAATGTGCTGAAAAAGTGGAACGCCACCGTTACGAAAAGCGACAGCGCCACCGGAACACCCCAGGGCGATGCCAAGCTGTCCGGCGCGGTCTATGGCGTATACAAGGGCGGGCAGCTTGTGGACACCTATGTGACGGACGGAAATGGCCAATTCACGACCGTATATTATGCCTGCGGGGATGATTGGACGATTCGTGAGATCACGCCCAGCGAGGGCTATCTGCTGGACAGCACGGTGTACCCCGTAGGCGCTGAGCCGCAGCGGTACACCGCGGAATATAATCCCATTGCGCTGGATGTGACCGAGCAGGTCATCCGGGGCGGCGTGGCCCTCACGAAAGTGGACAAGGACTATCCGGAAAACAAACTGGAGGGAGCCGTGTTTGAGGTCTACCGTGACAGCAACCGCAATCAGGAACTGGATGCTGAGGACGAACTGTTGGGCACGATGGAGGAACTGGGCGGCGGCGAGTACGCCCTGACCGGTCTTTGCTACGGCGGCTATTTTGCAAAGGAAGCCCAGGCCCCGGAGGGCTTTTATCTGGATGAAAACGCCTACTATTTTGCCATCACCACGGACGGCGAAACCGTGACCGTGGAAAATGAAGCCGGAAAGGGCTTTGTCAATGCGGCGCAGGTGGGGTCGCTCCGGATCGTCAAGACCTCCTCGGACGGAAAGCTGGAAGGATTTTCCTTCCGTGTTACCGGGGCCAACGGCTATGACCAGGTGTTCCAGACCGATGCGGAGGGCTTCATTCTCGTCGAGGGCCTGCGTATCGGGGACTACACCGTATCCGAGGTGCGGGACAGCAGTTCGGACGGGTATCTCCTCCCCGCTGACAAGACGGCCTCCGTTTTTGAGGGAGCCGTAACGGAGGTGGAGATGCACAATGAAAAGAAGCCCGCACTGGAGGTGCCGCAGACCGGAGACAACAGCCACATGGCACTGTGGCTGGGTCTGCTGGGCATTTCCGGCATCGGCGCTGCGGCTATACTGCTGATGCGCAAGCGTAAAAAATAAGCGCCAAGGGGCGGCCAGATCGGCCGCCCTTTTTTCTATGGGAAAGAAAAGTTTTTCGGCGTGAACCAACAATAACAGGATGGTATTTGTGAATAAATGGCTATACTGTTTGTGTGCCATCTACTCAATTGTTTCGTATTCACTTGACAAGTTTCAGTTTTAACGGTACAATTAAGAAAAAGTGAAACAAAAGGCGGAAGCGAAGGAGTCTTTCTGATATGCTATCTTTCCTTAAATTAGTATTCGGCCCCGATATTACAGTGAAGGGATTCGACTACACGGATGACACGCCCTACTATATCAAGGACGGATATACCCCCCAATTGTTAAGTTGGGGAGACCATGCGTGTGTTCTTTTGAAGCCAAATGGCTCTTCTTGGCGATTGCCTACATTAAAAAAGCAGTTGAAGAAGTTTCAGGAACTTTGTTCTCTTCCCTGTGCACTGTGCTTAGACAACCTGTCTGCGTTACAACGACGGAGTATGCTGGAAGAACACATCCCGTTTGTGTCTCTTTCGCAGCAGGTGTACCTTCCGTTTTGGGGGTGCGCTTTTCATGAGCAATTCAAGGCGGACGCTGCCATTATGGCAAAAATGGCACCCGGTACACAGCTTGTATTTCTATATTTATACTATGCAGAGAATACTGGGTCCGTAAATCTGACACAGATTGCAAAGGCACTTTCGCTCTCAAAGGCGACCTGTACAAGGGCAATCAATGACCTCTCTGCTTCGGGTCTGATCTCGCAAACAGCAGAAGGCACGAATAAATGGATCACAACGGCATACACCAAATCAGAACTTTTGGAAAAAGCATACGGGCGACTGAAAACGCCTGTTGATCGAATTCTTTACGTAAAAGGAACCGCCCAAATCGAGCATCCAATTGCAAGTGGAATACGGGCGCTGGCACGGCAATCCATGATTGGGGTAAACGATCAGGATGGTGCTATTGCGATTTCCAAAAAGGAGGCGGCAAAAATCCCAGCAGAAGATATCTGCACAAAACAGTATTTTGAAGACTTTGGCGGTGCTGTTATTGAAGTGTGGTCCTATGACCCGATCATTTTGGAGAGAGACGGCTGTGTAGATGACATTTCATTGCTGCTCAGCATGGACAACGACCCAAACGAACGAGTTCAGACGTGCTTGGATGAAATTCGGCAAAAGCACGGACTACCAATCAAAGAGGAAGAATAAAGGAGAACGAAATGGTAAATGGCATAGATATATTCCGAGAGCACTTCAATCATTTTAAGGAGCAATATACTGTAATTGGAGGCTTTGCCTGTGATCTTCTGATGAACGATGCAGGACTTGATTTCAGGCAAACCGTTGACATCGACATGGTGCTGATCGTCGAGGCTTTAACGACAGACTTTGCAAAAGCCTTTTGGGCTTTTATTGAAGCTGGTGGCTATCAGGCCAGGCAACGCAGTAACGGTCAACCGGAGTTCTATCGTTTTGTGGACCCAACGAACCCTGCTTACCCCAAGATGATTGAATTATTTTCAAGGCCACAAAGCAATGTGGTCTTGCAGCCAGATACACACTTGATGCCGCTGCATATTGATGATGAAGTTTCCAGCTTGTCAGCGATTTTGCTCAATGATGATTATTACCACTTTCTTCTGGATGGACGAACAGTTACAGATGGTATCTCCATATTAGATGCTGAACATATTATTCCGCTGAAAATGAGAGCTTGGCTGGATTTGAAAAGCAAGAAAGCAGAAGGAATCCATGTAAACGCACGTGACATCAAGAAACACCGTCTGGATGTGTTTCGCCTGTTCCAACTTGTACGGGAAAATCAGAGAATACCTGTCCCGCAGTCTATAATGGAGGATATTACTCGGTTTATAGCACAAATGCGGCAGGAGGACATTCGTTTAACGGATATAGGTATTCGCCGCTCGAAAGACTCTATTCTGGATATTTATAGTCAAATGTACATTACAGAATAAAAGCGCCGCCCCCATGCTGAACATTCAGTGTGGGGGCAGTTTCATGGAGTGGAACAAATCGTCGCAGTGTCGGTCTTGTGTTTGCACTCCTGCATTTTCAAAGAACGAATCCCAAGGGGGCGGCCGGATTAGCCAAAGCCCCGTAAGGATGTTTTTTGAAAGGGATACGGTGTAACCCCGTTTTCGGGGTTGCACCGTTTTCTCTATTAGGCTGTAAGCCTGTATTCCTGCGGGTTTGACTGTATTTTCTCCATCAGGCTTTTGATCTCGTCCTCTGTGGGAATGTCAATCAGTCCGATGGCTGTGAAGTAAATGTCCACCTTCACAGAGCAGTGACCGCTTGACTTGTCGTTGTTGTGAACCTCAATCCTCCGTATCAGCGAGTTGACAAGCGTTGGCGTCAGCTCCTCAAATGCCGTGCTGCTTCGCAGGACTTTCAGCAGGGTTTTCAGGTCAAGGCTTGTCTGTTCTATACTGACAAGCCTTTTCTCGTCCTCATCGACCCTTTTGACAAGCTCCCTCTGCTCGTTTTCGTAATTGATCGACATTCTTGCATAGCGTTCGGCTGAGATGTTGCCGAGGACCTGATCCTCATAGATGCGCTCTATCAGCTTGTCAAGGTCTTGAATACGCCGCTTTCCGCTTTCAATGGAGGACTTGAGCCTGTTTGTTTCCGTCCGCTTGGATACGATGTCTTTCTGCGCCATCAGGTATAGAAACACCGGTTCATAGCATCTAACGAAGTCCGCCAAGCTGTTGATAGCTTCCAGCACGATCTTTTCCAGCACTACATTGCGGATATAGTGTATCTGACAGTTTCCTCTGCCGCTTTTGTAGTTGGCGCAGCGGTAATGCTCCTGATTGGCGTTAAGGCTCTTGGCGGCACAGAAATGGAGCTTTGAACCGCAGTCCGCACAGAACACTTTGCCGGAAAAAAGGCTTGTCCTACCCGTTGCTGTCGGACGGATGCGGTTCTCACGAAGCTCCTGTACTCGTTTCCAGGTGTCCTCGTCGATGATGGCAGGCTGAGTGTTCGGGATGATCTGCCACTCGTCCTTTGGATTATACACGGTCTTGTGAACCTTGTAGCTGACCGTGGTGGTCATAAAGTTCACGGTGCAGCCCGTGTACTGCTGATTGGCAAGAATACCGGCGACGGTTTTCTGATCCCAAGCGTATGGGTTGGTATACTGCTTTCTTGTTTTTCTGCCAAGCGAAGCGTAATAGGCGGAAGGGATGAGAACCTTTTCCTGTTCAAGCTGCTTTGCGATCTGCAACGGACCTCGCCCGTCAAGGCAGAGTGCGTAGACTCTCCGCACAATATCCGCTGCCGGTTCGTCTACCAGCCAGTCCTCCTTATCCTGTGGGTTCTTGACATAGCCGAACGGGACGGAGGAACTGACCCGCTTGCCGTTTGCCGCCTTGTTCTTCCATACCGCGCGGATTTTCTTGCTCGTTTGAGCAGCATACCACTCGTTAAATATGTTGTTGAACGGCATCATCTCCGTGCCTGTTTCCTTGAGGGTATCTACATTTTCCTGAATGGCAATGAACCTGACGCCGAGGGTCGGGTATTTGATTTCAAGGTAGTTGCCCACATCAAGATAATTCCTGCCAAAACGACTGAGATCCTTTACGATGATGGTATCTACCAAGCCCTGTTCCACCATGTTCTCCATTTGGATGAAACTCGGTCTGTCGAAGGTCGTCCCCGAAAATCCGTCATCTGTGAAAAACTGAGGGTTCGGAAAACTATTCCGCTGTGCGTATGCAAGTAAAATCTCCTTTTGATTCGATATGGAGTTACTGTCGCCTTCCCGCCCATCGTCTTGAGAAAGACGGCAGTAGAGCGCCGTGATTTTGGTTTCGCTTTGCCCTTTGATATAGTTTGCTGTTGCCATTGTCATATCTCCTTTCCGACAACCGGGCATTGCAAAGGCACTATTATTTTACTGTGCCTTTGCATTTTCCGCAATTATGCGATTTTCCAGTAATTCCTCTGAGAGTATCAGGTCACGGAACTGCTGTAATACGCATCGGCTGCCTTCGGGATCAAAGTGGGTAGACACCTCATATACCGTGCCGCCGATCTTCATCCTGAAATCGCTGTTGCCAAAGCCGGAGAAAAGCTCGATGGCGGCATTTTCCTTTTTCGGAGTATTGTTCATCATCACCCCTCCTTGCTTCTTTCAATCACAAGATAGTCATAGCCGTAGCTCTGACACTTATCGCATTTGTCCTTGGCTTTCGCAAAGGGATCAAGCCGCTTTACGATGTAGTTCGGGCTGTTCTTGTAACTCTCCAAGCATTTCACGCACAGGCAGCGCATATCGGCAGGCTTGCGATAGGGCTTATCCACCCAAAGCCCCAGTGCCTTTTTGACACCGATATTGATTTTCTTCATGCAATGCTCGTCGTCAATCCTGCCGATGTACTCCAAGAGGTCGGCTTGGTTGACCGTTCGGAGCTGCTCCAGCATCACCATTGACGGCTCTTTCAGCCCGAAGCGGTCGCCCAAAATGATGTGGGACGGGAGATACCGCTTCTTGATTACCGTGGTCATTGCCGCGATTACCGTAGTACAGCTTGCCTTATTTCCCTCGTCGCACTGAACAACCAATGCGGGACGCAGCCCGTTCTGAATGGATCCTTCGTTTGTGCCGAAGTCGTAGAGATAGATTTCGCCGCGCTTGACCTTGCTGATGTTTTTGTTTTCCATAATGTAAAACCTCTCATTTCTTTATTTTGAAAGGTGTTTTCCGACCGTTCCGAAACAACCCCCTTCACTTACTCTGAATTAGGAGTCCAAATTTGAGGGTGTTTTCAAAAGCTTTTTCATCTTTTTTATCGCAGCCATGTAAGACTCCTGCACGGTCTTGATGGATTTCCCTTCGTCCTTGGCTATCCGTGTGAAGGTTTTACCTCCGAAAAGGTGCTGTCTTACATATTTCTTCTGCGTGGGCGTAAGACGGGCAAACGCCGCCCAAACTATGCGGCTGTCTTTCTCTTCCTCAAACAGTTCCCCGGTAAAGTCGGGAACACAGATTCCGGCGTTATACAGCTCCGTTGTACCGTCCTCAAATCCATAGCTGTCATCCCGCTGCATCCGCTTGAAGAACTTGTCCTCGTTGCGCTTAAACTCTGCAATGACCTCGCCTGCGGCTTTGCTGAGCAGCAGGAAAGGAATATACGGTTTCACGACAGGAGCGTGTTTTTCAACAATCTGCTCGTAACTCAAGTCGGAAATAATGGCATACTTCTCTGTACCCGTGTAGCCGGGGTATTCGTATTTCAGCCTGATCACCTTGCAGTCAGCCTTAAATGCTTCTGTCAGGGCGTCAAGATTTAATGTGTTGTCAGTCATTTTCGTAATCTCCTTTGAATTTTGAATTTTTGGTTGAACTCAAAATTCGGAGATCACGGGTATTTCGCTATGTAGCAGAGCCAGTTCTTCAACATAAAAAGAGCTTCCTTTCAGAGATTTCTCTGCCGGAAGCTCCTGCTCGGTTGTCCTTGCCGAAAAAAGAAGCCACCGGCAAGACAGAATTAGCCTGTGGCTATCTGTCTTGTCGGCGGCCTCTCATGTCTGCTGTCAGCAAGTCTGGCTTAACACACCGAAGTATTCAAAGCGTGTGACCTGATAAGGATTTAGTGCGGCTCTGTTTCAGCCCGACCTTACCGTCGTTACGCCGTATTCAGTTTTGTATCGCTCCTACATCAGAGCCTCTTGCCCCTGTGCGGCGAACAGCTCAATCGTGTCGTGCCGCCTGCCTTTCGGTACCCGGACAAACTTTACGGTGCATTTTCTGCACTCATAGCGGATCTTCTCATCTTCGCTTTTGTGTCCGTGGTTTATTGCTCCGCAGTTCGGGCAGAACATCGGGTAGGTTTTCCATCCTTTTTTCAATCCTCAGTCACCTCGTTCTTTCTGTATAATATTCGCAATCTTGCGAATACTAAGGGTAAAAAAATCCCGCAGGATTTTCATATCAGGGCAAACTCCTTCAGGCGTATCTCCATTGCCTGTTTGGACACCTCAAAGATTTCCGCCATTTTGCAGACAAACTCGCTCTTTGACCGGCACACGGGTCGGAGTGCGTAAAAGCAGCGTTTGACCTGTCCGTTTGGCATCAGGATGGCTTTGGCAAGGTAATTTGCCTGCCATTCCGTGGCGTCCTCATTGGCATCGTGGTTATACAAAGCGGCGGCAACGCCTGTTCCGCTGAAGATGCGTTTATGAATGATGTGATGTGCCAGCTCGTGCGCCAGCGTAAAGCGCAGTCTGCCGTAGCACCGTTCATCTTCAAGAAGCGACGCTTCGATCAGCATGGTGCCGCCCTCCACGCGCATCAGGGCGTAGTCGCCTCTGTCACGGTCATAGTAGGTAGTGATGCCGCTATCGTAAATCATTCTGCCAAGTTCACGGGCATCATTGGTTAGATATTGGTATTCGATTCTTAATCCGAAAGTCTTTTCGATGATTGTTTCAATCGGCACTGCACGGGGACTGCCGTTCAGATACATTGGATCATATTCATTTAATGTACGGCGGGCAATCGTTTCAAGCGCCTGCGGTCGATAGAATACTGTTGCCACTGCTGCGTCCTTTCTGTCCGAAAGATTAGTCGGACTCTTTTGTAATGCGGCGGATAAAATCTTCCCATTGCTTATCCGTTACATTATGCTTTTTGGCTGTTCTGAGCGCAGCACGAACGATGTCCTTTTCCATGATGTATTCGGGCAGGTCTGCGCTCACCGTATGCCGCGATCTTGCGGCAAGGTCGTACATTTCCTCCGTTTCCGCTTCCGAAAGCAGAAGCAGGGAGGGCAGCTTTTCCAGAATCTCATCGGGAACGGGTCTGCGGTTCTTTTCAATGTCACAGATATACACGGCGGAGTAGTCCAGTTTAATGGCAAGCTGCCGTGCGGACATTTCCCGTTCCATACGCTTTGCGATCAGAAAGTCCCCGAAGGTCTTTGCTCTGTTCATGTGGCGGCTCCTTTCGCGGTTCGCTCTTTTGCGAACACCGTAAGCATATTATATCCTGAACTTTTTACGAATACAAGGGGTTTCGGCAAAGTCAAAACGAGATGGGCGTTTTTGCACCCATCTCATTTTCCGAACAGCGGCACAGCCTATGTCTGCAAAGCATTTTTGAGCATTTCCCCATACTGCAAAACAACCTCTTCGGGAGCTGTGATCCGTATATCTCCGTTGAACTGAAACACCCATGCGAAAAAAGTCTGACTGACGGAAACCTCCGCCACAGCCCTAAAGTGTCCGCAGTCACCCGGAACGGTATCTACCTCATCACCGAAGCGGTCTACGATATAATTCATCAGATCGTTTTTGCAGACCAGCGTAACCTTTTTGGTTTCACCGTCGTACATATCGAACACACGGCGGGTAAATTCCGGCAGGTTGAAATCGGCGGGCTTCGCTGCGGCGTCGGCGGAAAGGATTTCCACCTCCTTCATCCGATCCACCCGGAAGGTGCCGAGCTTTCGGTGCTTTTCGCTGTAACCGATGGCATAGTAATGATCCTCGTTCCATACCAAACAGTAGGGGGAGAAGAAATATCGCTTTCCATCGTTATTGGGGACTTCTTTTCGATGTTGGTCGTAGTGAAAGTACCGGAACGAAATCTGCTTCCCTCGGTTGATTGCCGTATTGATATTATCTACCAAATAGTAAATCTGCTCGTTCAGCGGTTTTACTCTCTCGGAAACATACAGATTGCTTTTCAGCTCCGCCGCCTGATGGATGCTGGTCATCTGCGACAGCTTTTCGATCAGCTCCGCGCTTTTCTTTACCGTGATGAATTTGGACGATTCCACCGCATCAATCAGCAGTTTCAACTCCGGCAGAGTAAATAAATGACTACTCAGGGAATAGCGGTTCTCACGGCTTCTTTCTTCTTCAATATCAATGCCAATATCACAGAGCTTCGCAATATCGCCCGGTATTGTTTTTCTGTCGCAGGAAATGCCGTTGCCCTTCAGAAAAGCGAGGATGTCCGCCGTTGTTGCATAATGCTCGGCATCCGTGTTTTGCCAAAGGTATTTCAATATGTATAACAGTCTGCTCTTGGATTCTGCCATAGCGTCACTCCTGTTGTTTTTTGCGGAAGCCCTTATTTCTTTGAGCTTCTTTTCAGCTCGTATGTCCCGCCGACCGTGCCCTCGCCACCGATCAAGGTAAGGGTATTTCCGTCAACGGTAAATTCATATTCGGAATCCCGCACCGACTCGTTGGCGTAATCGATCATGAGCTTGTTGCCGTCGATGGTATAGGTGAAATCGTAGGATATGGAGGGTAGCTCCATTGCGCCGCTTCCGCTGCCGTCAAAGGAATAGGTGGTCGTTCCGTCGAACTCCCATGTGCCTGCAAGTGCGTCCGTTCCGCCGGAGCAGCCTTTTGCCAGCAGTATAATGCCAACGATGATTACCGCCAGTGCGGCGATCGCACCGCAAAGCACCATACGGCGCTGCGTCTGTTTTTTCTTCCTTTTTCTGATTCTCTCTACCGTTCGATCTGACTCGTTCGGGAATCGTCCCGGCGGTTGCTGCCTGACGGGGCGGTTCGATTGATAATCCTGCATCATGTGGTTCTTCTCCAGTCCAAGCGAAAGGGCGATGACGGCAATGTCCGTCACCGCCCTTTGCTCAAAGGTTCGCAGCTGATTTATTCAGCGTTTTCTTTCTTCTTTTTGCTGTAAACGGTGATGCCGATCACTACGCCGCCGCTGACAAACAGCAGTGCGATCCAGAGGATCATATTGCTGTTGTCACCGGTCTGCGGAGAATCCGAATCGGTCGGCTTGCCCGGCTCAGTCGGTGTTCCGGTAGCCGGAATCTCAACTGCCGCCTTCTTGTAGCCGCAAACCCTGCACTCCTCATGCTTGGAGCCCTTTTGCGTTGCGGTCGCTTCCTTGTCAACAACCCACTTGAAGTCGTGTGCCGCCTTATCGGCCTTATCTCCGCAAGAGCACTCATGCCAGTGGTTCGTAGCATCGTTCTTCCAGTCGGAGCCGTAGCTGTGAGTATGCTCGCCGCCGCCGGTTGCCGGGATAGTTTCGATTGTCATCGTATAACCGCAGACGGTGCATTCCTTATGCTTTGAGCCGTCGGTTGTAGCAGTTGCCGGGGTGTCGATGATCCATTCGCCGGCGGTATGCGCTGCTGTATCTTTCTTATCGCCGCAGGAGCACTCATGCCAGTGGTTGTCGGCATCGTTCTTCCACTCGCTGCCGTAGCTGTGAGTATGCTCACCGCCGCCGGTTGCCGGGATGGTTTCGGTTGCCATCGTATAACCGCAGACGGTGCATTCCTTATGCTTTGAGCCGCTTGTGGTAGCTGTTGCCGGAGTGTCGATAATCCATTCACCGGCGGTATGCGCCGCCTTGCTGCCCTCGATGATCACGCCGCAGCCGACAACGGTGCACTCTTTCCAGTGATCGGTATTATCGGACTTCCAGTCGGAAGCGCTATGACCTGTTGCCGCAAGGACTACGCTTGTCTTGTCGGTAATTTCGGATGCACCGGTTGCATCCTCAAACCACTTGTCACAGCCGTCGCAGGTGTAATATGCCGTGTTGCCTTTCTCCGTGCAAGTAGGAGCCTTTGCGGGAACGAGGGTCAGATTGTGCGTATGCGGTACGGTCTTGTCATATCCGCAGGTGTCGCAGATGTTATCGCTACCGTAATCGTGAGCCGCCTCGTCCTTCTTTTCGTGGCAGCGAGAGCATTCTTTCCAATGATTGTCTGTGTCCTTGCTCCAATCGCTTGCCCATGCGTGCCCGAGCTGTGTACCTGCTGCTGTAAAGGTTTCTGTTGTGCTGATCTCTCCGCAGGAGCAGCTCTTGAAATATACTGCATCGTTGGTGCAGTCGGCAGCCGACTTGAGGGTTTCCGGCTTCTGAATTTCCTGATCGTAGGTATGAGTATGGGGAATTGTGTAGGTCGCTTTCACGCTGACTTCACTGTCAGGCATTATGAAAGTAGTGGTTTCACTGTTCGCATCTTCAAGAGTAGTGTTGCCGCTTTCTACTACCCACTTATCAAACACCTTACCGTCAGGAGCCGCATTTGCGGTCAGAGTAATGGTTGTGCCTTGCGCCGCTTTACTGATTTCGCTTCCTGCACCGATTGTCGCTTTGCCGTCCGTTACGATGATGGAATACTCTTTACTCTCCCAGATTGCATAGAAGGTAGTATCCGAGCTTACTTCATAGGTCGTGCCGGAAATAACCGAACCGTCGGCACTGGTTGACCAGCCCTTGAATTGCTTGCCTTCCGGTTCAGTAAAACCGCAGGCGGGCAGGGTGTAGCTGCCGGAAATACCAGTGACATCTGCCATTGTGCCGCCGCCACCGTTGGCATTGAATCTGACGGTATACTCGGCAGGCGCGGGAGGTGCGTCCTCCCACAGCGCCTTGACTGTGATGTCAGCAGTGACGGTCACAGGGGCGTTCACCGGATACTCCGCACCGTCTATCTCCCATGCCTTGAACTGCTTTCCTTCGGGCGCAATAAACTCGCACTCCGGCAGATAATACTCGCTGCCGTGCAATACCTTCTTGGCGGGCATTGCGGTGGTGACCTCCTCTGGCAGATCCTCAGGCTCGGAGCCGCCGTTCGCGTCAAACGTGACGGTATGCTCGTTGCGCTTTTCAAACGTTGCGGTTATGGTGACGTTTTCCTCCGGCTGGGCGAAGGTATAGGTATCGTCTCCAACCGCAACGGTGGCGGGGATACCGTTAACGGACAGCGCGCTGAGCATATAGCCCTCGTCGGGGGCGATGAAGAGCATAACAAGCTCGTCCTTAAAGAACAGCGGCTTGCCGTCCTCGGCGGTTTCTGTGGCATTTACCACCGTTATACTGCCGTTTGCGCTATCCGCTATCGTCAGCGTGTAGCGCGGCGCGCCCGCAATCGTCACGGATATCTGGGCTTTTCCAAGCTCCGTCTTATCCGGATGCAGCACGATATCCGTACCAGACAGGTCAAGCGTTCCGTTCACGGTAAAGCTCTGCTCCCGCTTTGACGCCTGCTCATACGTCTCTGGTATTTCCCATATCACAGGGATATTGGTAAACATAGAGCTGTCTCTTGCCGTGAGAATCCGAACCGTCTTCGGGAGACTTTCCTCCAGATTCGCGCCGTTCGGTAGATTCAGGGCAGAGGGATTATCCCTGCGGTCAAGCGTGTTCATACGTATCTCGTTGATATACGCAGTTCTATTGTTGCCGGCGTCCATGATAACGATCTCGTGCTTTATGCCCTCGTCCATGTCCGCTTTTATCGTATAGACGCCATTCTCATCCGGCTCCAGAGGCGTACTCCCGTCCTTTACGGTGAACTCCGATTCATCAACCACGGTGAATTGCAGATCGCCCCAGTATGTACCGCTCTCGGTTTGCCCATACTTGCCGGTAAGTTCCTTGCCGGAGGGATATTCCAGCGCCACCGCCGGGTCGGCGTCTATGATGATGTTCGGCGTTGAAACGTATCTTGTCCCCACCTCGTTTGTCGCTTTCGCATAGTAGTACCAGCTTCCGGTATATTCCTCATAGGAAATCACATCGAATGTCAGGAGCGAGGTCGTGTCGAACTGCGTCCACTTGATTTTGCCCTCTGCATCCAGTGCTTTCAGCTGCTCCTGCGTGTAGCGTACCGGCGATCCGAAGTAGTAGCCGATTTTGTTTGATGTGACGCGGATATCCATAAGATAGCCTTCCTCAGTCTTTGACGGCATATCCGCGTAGCAGAAATCGCTCTCCGAGTCTGCGTGATAGCCCCAGAAGCGCCTGCTTCTGAGCCCTAACTCCAGCGTTGGCAGTTCAGTCTCCGGAATCACCTGAAGGAACGTCCGGTTCGAGCTGATGATGCCAAAGTTATAGTCATTATTCTCCCCGCGGCTTATTTTGATGTCCTCGTTATCCCAGTCGACAAAATACGCTTCCTTCGGCAGATGATCGAACGGCAGTTCCAGTTCAAACCCGTGCGGCACGCCAAGGTGGAGGATCGCGCTGCTCGGGTCGTTTCTGTCACTCAGGATCAGAACCCGGTGTCTTCTGTACAGCCTTATCGTTGTCGTGGTGCTGTTGCCCGCATTATCCGTAGCAACGACCTCATACACAAGTCCTTCGTCATTGTTGCCGCCGTCCGGCGCGGTCAGCTGATAAGCCTGTCCGGTCTGCACGGTCTGCTTCTCACCGTTGATCATCACAGACTTGACGCCGGAGGACACCTCCTTGTCTCTCACCGGGTCGCTGACTGTGAAGCTGATCGTGCCTGGCTGCCCGTCATCGGTGTCGTCGGCGGTATACTCCATTCCATTCGTAATTCCCTCGATCACCGGCGGGGTCGTGTCCTTCATCAGCTTATGCCCGCACACAGTGCACTTCTTTTCCTGGCTTTCCCATTCTCCGGGAATATGTTCACCATCCGGCGCAGGTCCACTCTTTAGTGGATCCCGAGCCGGGCAGCGTGTGCATCCCCAGACATGACAGCCATTCCAGTCTTTCCAGCCGTAGGTATGGTTTCCCTCGCAGGAGGTCTCCATCATTTTCACATCAAGATCAGTGATCGCCCATCCGTAGTTCTGCGTGTATGGCAGAGTCAGCAGCGACAGGTCAATCATTCCGTCGCTGTCCGGAATCAGGAAATCAGTGAGATGCATGAAGTAGCTCGGTTTCCCATCCGTTCTGAGCGCGTGACCGTTAGCCGTCAGCATGACGATCTTTCCATCCTTTGAGCCGACCTTTATCCGGTCGTTCGTCGCGATCGACGGATCCGCCACGAGCTGCTCCGGTTTGTAAACAATGTCGCCGTAGCCGACAGCCGCCGCGTCCGAGCCGTTGCTGCGGTAATTGGTCGACAGATTCAGGGTAGCATCGGTAAGGGTTATGTCCATTCCGCGGCACCAGCGGCCGCCGCCTATCGCCGCTCCGTAGTGTCCCGTCGCCGTCACAACGCCGCCCGTCACCGTGATATTACGGGCGGGGACATACTGCCCACCGCCGATACCCGCGCCGTTGTAGCCGCCTTTGGCCGTGACCGTGCCGCCGGAAATGTAAATGTCGTGGGCGGCGTTGATGCCATTCATATCCTGCTCCGTTTTCCAGCAGCCACCGCCGATACCAGCGCCTCCCTCACCGCCTTGAGCGCTGACTGTGCCACCATAAATATAGATCTCACTGCCGCGACCCTCATAGCTGCCGCCAATACCGGAAGCAAATCTGTCGCTGGTGGCTTGTATCGTACCGGAGTAGAAATACAGCTTTTCACCGGCACCTCCCTGGCCGCCGCCGATGCCTGCGCCGCCATTGCCGCCGATGGCCGCTATGGTGCCGCCCCAGTAGTCAGGATTGCTCCGAGAGCCAAAGTGCATATTCACGCCGTGGCCGTACATATCTCCGTTGTAATAACCGTTGGAAATATTGCGGGTCGCGTAGCTTCCTCCTATGCCCGCCGCTTTGTCGCCGCCCTTGCAGGTCACCGTGGTGCCTGTGCGCGCCAGAACATAAAGCTGACCCTCGCTGCGGTTTTTCTGTATTGCCGCGCGGCCGTCGGCGCCTTGCAGGGAGCTGTTCTTGCCGATGAAATAGATATATGCCGAAGCCTTTTTGTTCAACTCTATGGCCGGCCCCTTGGAACTGGGACTCATCTCGATATTTACGCCGTCAATAAATACGTGCGGCGCGGTTTTATCTCCCTTGATGAATATCTTCTTATCCCATGCCCATGTGTCCCTGAGCTTATCGGGAACGGACGAGTAGATGTAGTAGCTCCGACTGTCCTTAATGGAGATGTCCGATGTCCGGTTGTACACGTCAATGCTCACGTCGTACTTTGGTATGGTATCCATCGGCCCGTCCGCTGCCAATACTGTTGTCGGCAGCAGCGTCAGCACCATGCAGCACAGCAGCAGGATGCTAAGTATTCGTTTCTTCATTGGCTTTTCTCCTCCTGTTCGTGTCGGTTCGGTTTGTCCGCCCCGCCTTT
>OJOJ01000126.1_pt1 | contig 23081 bp, 23 predicted proteins | sample 1598041 | NCBI WGS metagenome assembly OJOJ01 (sample SAMN01915218, study PRJEB22387) | human gut metagenome | isolation source: stool | host: Homo sapiens | place: USA
AGGGGAAAGACCTGGATGGCAACACGGTGAAGAGCGACGAGCTGTTCTCCGGCAACGCCGTCACCGTAGTGAATTTCTGGTTCACCACCTGCAATCCCTGCGTGGGAGAGCTTGCCGAGCTGGACGCGCTGAATGAGGAACTCGCGGAGAAGGGCGGCTCCCTCATCGGCGTCAACACCTTCACGCTGGACGGCGACGAGGCAGCGATTTCCGAGGCGAAGGACGTGCTGGCCAAGAAGGGCGCCACCTATCAGAATGTGTATTTTGACTCCGATGGTGAGGCGGGAAAGTTTACCACCAACATCTTTGCCTATCCCACCACCTATGTGGTCGACCGCAGCGGCAATATCGTGGGTGAACCCATCGTAGGCGCCATCACGGAAAAGAAGCAGGCGGAGACACTGCAAAAGCTCATCGATCAGGCGCTCGCCGCCGATATGGGTTGACCCGAGATTTAAAAAAGCGCCTGCTGTGCGCCATTGCATTGCCCTCGGCGGGCAAGAGGCGGAGTGAGCCCCGCTTCCCCTGAAAGGAGGAAACGCGATGTATCGAAGCGTATTGGCACTGCTTTTCGCCTCGGTGCTGCTGCTCAGCGGCTGCGCTGTCGGGCAGCAGACTGTGCCGAAGGAAAAGAGCGGACAGGAAACAAACATGGACGGACTGGCTTTTGACCGGTCCGACGAGGAGATCACCTATATGGATACCACAGAAAATGTCATCTATCTGGCGGGCGGCTGCTTCTGGGGCATGGAACAGCTGATGCAGTCCATCCCCGGCGTTATCGACGCCGAGAGCGGCTACGCCAACGGCACCTGCGAGGCGGATGCCGATTACAAGACCGTCTGCAAGGGAGAGACCGGCTTTCGGGAGACCGTGCGGGTGGAATACGACCCCGAGCAGGTGAGCCTTGACGCGCTGCTGCTGGCCTACTTCTACGTCATCGACCCCACGGTACAAAACCGGCAGGGCAACGACCGGGGCAGCCAGTACCAGACCGGCGTTTACTACACCAACGAAAGTGCGAGAGAAACGGTGAAGCGCATCGCGGAGATCGAGCGCGGCCGCAGCGAGAAATTCTTCGTGGAGATCGGCCCGCTCAAGAATTACTATCCCGCCGAGGAATATCACCAGAACTACCTCGAAAAGAATCCGAACGGCTACTGCCACATCCCGCGCGCGGAGATGGAGCTCTTTTCCCGGCTGCGCATCGACCCGGGCGACTATCAGAAGCCCGCGGCGGAGTCCATCCGGGACAAGCTGACGGCGGAGCAGTACCGCGTCACGCAGGAGAGCGGCACGGAGCGCGCCTTTACCGGAGAGCTCTGGGACAAGTTCGAAAAGGGCATCTATGTGGACATCGTCACCGGCGAGCCGCTGTTCTCCTCTACGGATAAGTTTGAAAGCGGCTGCGGCTGGCCAGCCTTTACAAAGCCCATCGAGGGTCCTGCTGTGGTGGAACGGGAGGACTTGAGCCACGGCATGCGCCGCACAGAGGTGCGCAGCCGCGCCGGCGACTCCCATCTGGGCCATGTGTTCACCGGCGATCCGGAGTCGCCCAACGGCGTGCGCTACTGCATCAACAGCGCCGCCCTCCGCTTCGTGCCTTACGCGAAAATGGAGGCCGAGGGCTACGGATACCTCCTGAATTTGTTTGAGGGATAGGCCGGGCACGGATATGTTGACGCAGCAGAAAAGAAAGCCCCCGCTCGACTGAGCATACCACACAAGCCAGCTGACCCTCCGTATGCTTCAGTGCATACGGAGGGTCAGCTGCTGTTCGTAATGAAATCCTTTTGCTCTGAAAGAGCTTTTTCGGTTTGATAAGTGGGAAATCTTTTTGCGTTTTTTCTACCTCTTTTTCACCTGGCATTTGCCGCTGCCTTTTCGCCGTCGAAAACGGAGGGCGGATCATTCCGCTCTGCCGCAGCCCATTTCAGCGGAGCGGGCACTATCCGCGCTGACGGCTAATTTGCGACGAATTTGCATATTGACATCAGGGCGGCGTCATGTTATGCTAATTTGCGAATGAATTGCAAATTGGAGGCGTGGTGACTTGTCCAGTTACAGCACGCAGCAGAGGAAGGCTCTGCTTGCCTATTTGAGCCGGCACCCGGATGAGCTGCTGTCCGCACGGCAAATTGCGGACGCACTGGCGGATGAAAAAATCAGCCTCAGCGCCGTATATCGGAACCTTGCACAGTTAGAGGCGGAAGAAAAAGTGCGGCGCAGCAGCAAGAGCGGCACGCGGGAGGTCTACTTTCAGTACCTTGACGCCGAAAGCTGCAAGGGTGCGCTGCACATGAGCTGTGTAAAATGCGGCAGAACCTTTCACATGGCAAGCGGCAACGCCGCCCTGTTTGCAAAGCACCTGGCGCAGAGTGAGCAATTCACGCTGGACGCCGCCGACACGGTTCTCTATGGCACCTGCGCGGATTGCAGGGAAGAATAACATTCGGAAGGAGGACAGGCTATGACAAAGAAATCTCGTTTGATCACAGGCTTGCTGGCAGCCGTGCTGGCGGCTGTCATGCTGTCCTCCGCTGTCTATATTGCGGTCGAAGCCAACCACAACTGCTCCGGCGAGGACTGCGCCATCTGCCACCAGCTGCAGGTCTGTGAAAATCTGCTCAAGAGCATTGGGCTTGCCGGTGCTGCTGCGGTTTTCGCCGCGGCGGTCAGGTATGTCCCGTGCAGGGTCATTCCCTCCTGCGCGGAGGTTGTCCGCACGTTTACTCTGGTTTCACTCAAGGTCAAGCTTTCAGATTAAATAAGAACTATTTACAAGGGTGTAGTCTATCCGTTTTCGGATAGGCTTTCGCGGTGTTGCCGTCACCCTTGTATTTTTGCGCCCAATTTTACGTTCTTATCATAATTTGGAGGTACATATAGTCTATGAAAAAGATAACTGCGCTGCTGCTTGCGCTAATGATGTTGACCGGCGTCCTTGCCGGCTGCGGAAAGCCGAAGGATACCGGAAAAGCCGGCAAATTGAAGGTCGTCACGACCATCTTCCCCGCATACGATTGGGTCAGGGCGATCCTGGGCGACAAGGCGGATAACGCCGAGGTCACCATGCTGCTGGACAACGGCGTTGACTTGCACAGCTATCAGCCCACCGCCGATGATATTGTCAAGATCTCCGACTGCGACCTCTTCGTCTATGTGGGCGGCGAGTCCGACGGCTGGGTGGAAAATGCTCTGAAAAACGCCGCCAATCGGAATATGAAGGTCATCAATCTGCTGGAGGTCCTGGGCGACTCCGTGAAAACGGAGGAGACCGTTGAGGGTATGCAGGAGGACGGTCACGACCACGGTCACAGCCACGATGAACAGCTCACAGAGAATGACATCAAGGATCGCACCCTCTCGGATTTCGCCGGTGCGTGGAAGTCCCTGCACCCCTATCTGCTGAACGGCGACCTGGACAAATTCTGCCAACACAGGGCGGAGGAGGACGAGGACAGCTCGACCACAAAGGACACCTATTTGGAGAAGTACAAGACCTCGTGGCAATGCGACGCCGAAAAGATTTCGATTGAAGGAAACAACATCACCTTCACTTATGCAGACGGAAAAACCGTTTCCGCTGAATACACCTATGCCGGCTATCAGCCGAAGCGGAATGACGAGGGTAAGATCCGCAGCGTCCGTTATCAGTTCGAAACCACCAGTGCCGATGCACCCAAATATGTGCAGTTCAACGACCACGGCCACGAGCCGGGCGAGGCGGAGCATTTCCATATCTACTTCGGCAACGACGGCTTCGATGCGCTGATGAGTGGCAAGACCAATCCGTTTTTTGTGAAGGACGCGCTTTCCGCAGAGGACATCCTTGACGAGCTGATGGGGCATGACCATGGGGAGGAAAAGGACGAGCATGTCTGGCTGTCCCTGAAGAATGCCCAAGCACTCTGCGTGACGCTTGCGGACGCGCTGTGTGCCATCGACCCGGACAACAAGAACACCTATATCGCCAACGCCGCGGCGTATAGGGACAAGCTGGCCGCTCTTGACGCAGACTATAAGGCGGCTGTGGACGGTGCGGCCCATAAGACCGTTTTGTTCGGCGACCGTTTCCCGTTCCGCTATCTGGTGGATGATTACGGCCTGCGCTACTATGCCGCCTTTGCGGGCTGCTCTGCCGAAACCGAGGCCAGCTTTGAAACCGTTTCGTTCCTTGCCAAGAAAGTGGACGAGCTGGGACTTCCCTGCGTGCTGACCATCGAGGGCGCACAGCACAGGATCGCGGAAACCATCGTCCAGAACACCGCCGGGAAGAATCAGAAGGTGCTGACCATGGATTCCATGCAGTCCACCACCTCCAAGGACGTGGCAAACGGCGCCACCTACCTTTCCGTTATGGAGAAGAATCTCTCCGTGCTGAAGGAAGCGTTAGGGTAAGGAGGTAGGTCTATGGCTCAGCTCACTTGTCAAAATCTCTGTGCCGGCTACGATGGACGACCCGTTCTCCAAGACCTCACCTTTGAGCTCTTGGCAGGCGACTATCTCTGCATCGTAGGGGAAAACGGCTCCGGCAAGAGTACCCTTATGAAAACGATCCTCGGCTTGCAGGCCCCCATCAGAGGCAGAATTTTGACGGGCGATGGGCTGAGGAAAAACGAGATCGGCTATCTGCCGCAGCAGACAGTGGTACAAAAGGACTTCCCGGCAGCCGTGAGAGAGGTCGTTCTCTCCGGGTGCCAGGGGCGCTGCGGCAGCCGCCCTTTTTATAACAAAGAAGAAAAGCAGCTTGCATCTGATACGATGGAGAAAATGCAGATCACCCGGCTTGCAAGGCGGTGCTATCGGGAGCTGTCCGGCGGACAGCAGCAGCGGGTGCTGCTTGCCCGCGCGCTGTGCGCCACACAAAAAATGCTGCTTCTTGATGAGCCTGTTTCGGGACTTGACCCCAAGGTGACGGCGGAAATGTATACGCTCATCGAAAAGCTCAACCGTGAGGACGGCATCACCGTGATCATGATCTCTCACGATGTGGCTGCCGCCGTCCGATACGCCAGCCATATTCTGCATATTGGCGACACCGTTTTCTTTGGGACAAAGGCAGACTATCTCCAAAGCCCGCAGGGGCGGCTGTTTGATGTGAAGAAGGGCGGTGACAGCCAATGACCGCTATCTTGGAAAAGCTGACGCTCTATTGGGCATACCCCTTTGTCCGCTATGCGCTCATTGTCGGTGTGCTGATCGCGCTTTGCTCCTCCCTGCTGGGTGTGACGCTGGTGCTGAAACGGTTTTCCTTCATCGGTGACGGTCTGTCCCACGTGGCGTTCGGTGCAATGGCGATTGCCGCCGTGCTGCAGATCACCAACAAAATGCCCCTTGTAATGGTCATTACCATCCTCAGTGCCGTGCTGCTCCTGCGCACCGGGCAGAACACGAAAATCAAGGGCGACGCCGCTATCGCCATGATCTCGGTGGGGGCACTTGCTATCGGGTATCTTCTGATGAACATTTTCTCCACCTCGTCCAATCTTTCCGGCGATGTGTGCAGCACGCTGTTCGGCTCCACCTCCATTCTGACGCTGTCCCCCGTAGAGGTATGGCTGTGCGTGGGAATGTCGGTGCTGGTCGTGGCGGTGTTCATCCTGTTCTACAATAAGATCTTCGCCGTGACCTTTGACGAGAGCTTTGCAAGGGCGGCCGGCACGAAGGCGGGGCTTTACAACCTGCTGATCGCCGTCGTCGTTGCGGTCATCATCGTGCTGGCGATGAACCTTGTGGGTTCCCTGCTGATCTCCGCACTGGTGATCTTCCCGGCACTGTCCGCCATGCGGATGTTCAAGAGCTTTCGCAGCGTGACCGTCTGCGCGGCAGTCCTTTCGGTTTTCTGCGCGCTGCTCGGCATTCTGGCGTCCATTCTCGCCGGTACGCCGGTAGGCTCCACCATCGTCGCCGTTCAGATCGGTGCTTTCGGTCTGTCGTGGCTGGCAGGCACGGTGTTGGGAGGTGTTCGCAGATGAAAAAACTATTATGCGTTTTGCTGATTGCCCTAACTCTTGTACCTCTCGCCGCCTGCGGCCATGAGGACACCGCACAAAAGCCCGCTGCGGAGGATGCAGAAGACACCGCCGCGCTCGACATTGACCTGACCGCACTCAGCGGCATCATGGTCTATTCCGAGGTCAACAGTATGATCTCCTTCCCAGATAACTACATCGGAAAAACCGTCAAAATGCAGGGACAGTTCAACATATACCAGGCCACCGACGAAAACGGTGCTTTTATCCCGGACAAAATGTTCTTCGCCTGCATGATCGCCGATGCCACCGCCTGCTGCGCACAAGGGCTGGAGTTTGCCCTCGCCGGAGAGCCCGTCTATCCCGATGAGTATCCGGAGCTGGGGGCAGAGATCACCGTGGTGGGTACGTTTGAATGGTACGAGGAGGACGGCTGCCGGTACTACCGGCTGGGCAACGCGGCATTTGTGAGTTGAGGCAGCGTGGGCTGTATCAACCGGAAATTCCGTGCCGCGCTTCGATTACGATATAAGCAGCAGTCCCCCGGACAACGAAACGTCCGGGGGACTGCTGCTTATCGTTAGATATCCATTGTCAAGAGGTATGCGGCACCCGTCGCCCCATCGTATACGCACAGGGAAACATTTGTGTATGCGCTCGTTCCCGGGTTTCGATCTACCATTTTCCAGTAGCCGTCCGCGATCGGGGGCAGCTCCACATAGGCGGAAAGGCTCGTATAAGCAGTAACAACACCGTCGTGGCAAGCAACGCAAAGTAACATTCGTGCATTTGCCCCGTTTTGGCTCAATGGCAAAAGGCATTCACTGTACCTCGCCGGGCTTTGTACCGACCTCCACAACGGTATCGCAGCAGCTCTCGATCAGTTCCCTGTCGTGGGTGATCACGAGAATGGTTCTGCCGTTCCGCGCTTCGCTTTTCAGCCTTTCCGCGATCAGGCGCATATTCTGCCCGTCAAGGCCGCTGGTGGGCTCATCGAGTATCAATATCCTGCGGCCGGAAAAGATGGCGCAGGCAATGGCAAGGCGCTGCTTCTGCCCGCCGGACAGGGCAGACGGGTGCGCGTCCCTGTACTCATAAAGTCCAAGCTCTTTGAGCAGGATCCTTGCACGGTTTTTGCTTTCTTCCGTCAATCTGGTATTCAGCAGCAGCTCCTCCGCCACGCTCGCCGTAAAGAACTGCGTTGACGTGTCGTTGCCGCAGTAATAGATCTCCCTGTGCCGGACGGCCGCTCTTGCTTTTTTTCCGTCTATCAGGATATGTCCCCTTGTCTGCTTCGCCAGCCCGCAGAGGATCTGCGCAAGGGTGGTTTTCCCCGCGCCGTTTTGCCCCGTTATGGCGGTCACCTTGCCTTTCGGAAAGGAGAGGGAAATATCCTCAAAAATAACTTCTTTGATTATTCTTTTCGAGAGCCCTGCTGTCCTCAAGACGGCAGGGCTTTCGTCTAATACGGAGGGAGCGGAAAGACACTTTTCTTCGTGCGGAGAGCGCAGACCCATGCCCAAGATGTCTGCTTCCGGCAGAAGGAGTAAGTCCTCCGGTGTATACTCGGCCGCTATTCTGCCGTCTCGTAGATATAAAAACCGGTCTGCGATCCCCATCAGCCAGTCGATCCGATGCTCCGCGATGAGCAGGGTAAAGCCCTGTGCCTTGAGCTGCCGAAGGGTCTGCGCAAGCTGCCGCGTCCCGGCGGCATCCAGGTTGGCCGTCGGCTCGTCGCACACAAAGACCTTTGGCTTCATGGCATATACGGACGCAATGGCCGCCCGCTGCTTTTCTCCGCTTGAGAGGATGTCAACTGCCCTGTCTTTCAAATGGGACAGCTTCAACGCCTCTATGGCGGCGTCCGTCCTCTCCCGTATCTCCCGGGCGGACAGGCCGTAATTCTCGCAGGGAAAGGCGACCTCTCCGGCAAGCTCGGAGGAAAAGAACTGGCTTTTGGGGTCCTGAAAAACGCTTCCCACCAAACGCCCGATCTCCCATGTGGAAAGCCTTGATATGTCCTTGCCGTCTATCTTTACGCTCCCGCTGAAAACTCCGGGGTAATAGGACGGCGCAAGCCCGTTGACAAGCCTTGTCACGGTGGTCTTGCCGCAGCCGGAGAGCCCCGTCAGCACGACGCATTCGCCGCTTTTTACCGAAAGGGAAATGTCCTGTACGCCTCTGTCTGAGTTTTCGTATTGAAAAGAAGCGCGTGTAAGCTCGATCATGCCATGCTCCTTTCCAAAACCAAATAGGAAGCCGTGACTATCGCACATGCGGCTGCCGCGATGTGATCCCGCGCCCCGGCCCTTTTCTCATAATAGCTGCCGCGCACGCCCGGACGCTCCGCGCCCCTTGCAACGGCGGAAACGGAAAGCTGATCGGCAAGCTGCAACACCCGAAGAAGAAACGGAACCAGCACATACTCCATGCTCTGCACGGGATGTGCGAGCAGCTGCCCCGCCGCGGTCAGCCCTCGGTTTTTCATGGACCTGCCTACGCCTTTCAGCTCCGTCCGCATGGTGGGGAAGAAGCGAAAGACCACAAGAAGCCCGAGAATGAACGGGGTGGGCATACGGAGGCGGGATAAAAACGCGGAGAGCATCCCCGGCGGCGTGGTGATCAGATCCCATGACACCAGAAAGATCGGTGACAGATTCCAGAACATCAGAACATAAAACTCCGAAAAGACCGGCATGCGCAGCCCGTGGAAGCGGATGCCGTACAGCAGCAGCGCCAGCAGCAGATAAAAGCAGCCATAGGACGCGGCAAGGCGGAAGTTCCGCTGTAAGACGAGATAAAGAAGCGCCCCGCCGGTCAGGATGCAGGTGAGCAGCACATTCCCGCCGATGGTTACTCCGGCAAAGACGCACAGCAGCGCCCACAGCTTGACCGGCACCGCAAAGGATGCGTCCGCTCTCATAGAACGCCGGCCTTCTTAAAATGCCTGCGGATCAGCCGACTGCCCACCATGCAGCCTAAAAAGCCCATCAGCGTCGTAAACAGCAGAATAAAGGCCAGCCAGCCGGGAGAGGTGTAGTAACGCACATAGGAATCGATGTAGCTCTGCTCCATACCGCTTGCCAGCGCAAAATCGTAGTAGGTGTCCCAGAAGAACCAGATGGGCAGCAGATTGACCCCGTTGTATAAAAGGCTCGCCGCCGTCCAGGCGGCAGTCAGCCGTTTCGGCTTTTGGCAGGAGCCTTCCTTCCAGAGAATCGCCTCGCAGAGGATCCCCACGAGAACGTAATAAGGAAGCAAGAACCAGTTGCCCATCAGCAGGAAAATCACGCCGAGGATCGTCATATAGATCAGCGTCACAAAACGCTTTCCGATCCGGCTGACCATGAGCATATAGACCGGCGCGCAGAGGAACATGGTGATCCCCACCGACAGCACCATGCTGACAAAGTCGTTGGCCATGCAGACCATATTGATAACGAGCTGGATCACGATCAGCACCGCCGAAAGCAGCACCGTGGTGATCACATCCCTGACAGACCATTTATTTGTTTCTTTCATAAACGCCTCCTTGTTTTCGATACTTTGTTTTCCAATATTGCATTCGGAATCCTGTTTATCCCGCAACTTTCTACGCCGTCCACTCCATGCTCTCGCTCTGGAGCTGTGCCATGTGGCGGAACAGGCCGTTCTTTTTCAACAGCTCTGCCGGAGAACCCATCTCAACCACGCGGCCGCCGGAGAGCAGGACGATCTGATCGGCGTTCATGACGGTACGCATGCGGTGCGCAATGATGAGCACCGTCTTATCCCTGATCAACCCGGACAGCGCCGCCTGCACCGCCGTCTCGTTTTCCACATCCAGCGAGGCCGTGGCCTCGTCCAGCAAAATCACCGGCGCGTCCTTCAAGATGGCGCGGGCAATGGAGATGCGCTGCCGCTCACCGCCGGAGAGCCGGGAGCCGTTTTCCCCGATCAGGGTATGGTAGCCGTCCGGCAACCTGGATACAAAGGCGTCGCACTGCGCCGCCTTCGCCGCCGCCAGCACCTCCTCGTCGGTGGCGTCCCGCTTGCCGAGGCGGATGTTTTCCATCACGGTGTCGGCAAACAGCACCACATCCTGAAATACGATGGCGTAGTTTTTCAGCAGTGCCTCGCCGTCCACCGTGGACACGTCCACGCCGCCCAGCCGCACCGTTCCCTCCGCCGGATCCCAGAAGCGGGCCGCCAGCTTGGCTGCCGTGGACTTGCCGCCGCCGGAGGGGCCCACCAGCGCCGTCACCTGCCCCTGCTTCGCCGTAAAGGAGACGTCTCTTAGCACGTCCTCTTTTTCCCGGTAGGCAAAGGTCACATGCTCAAAGCGGATGTCGTAGCCGTCGGGATCATATTCGGTCATGCCGGTCATGCGCTTTTCGTTCTCGATCTCCTGCATACGCTCGATGCGCACCTCGCAGGCGAAAACCGCGGCCATGTTGGCAAACATGGAGCCGATGGGGTCATATACCCGGGTGGCGGCGATAAGGAACATCAGAAACGGGATCAGCGACAAGTCGCCGCGGCTCATCAGCGTTACCCCCGTGAGGACGGTGGTGGCGATGCCCAGCTTTAGGAAGGACTGTGCCGCCGTGACCACGGAGCCTGTGAACAGCTCGCCCCGGATGGTGTCCTGCTCCGCCTCATCCAGCCTGCGGTTCAGGTCAGCGATATACCGCGTCTTTTGGTTGCACGCCTTGATCTCCGGCGCGCACTCCAGCACCTCCTGCATGGCGTCGGTGGCCGCGCGGCGGGTGACAAGCCCCTTCGTTATATGCCGCTTTTCCATGCGCCGGGAGAGATAGACCATCAGCAGCGACGCAGGCACCACCCACAAAAGAGCCAGTGCCATCCGCCAGTCGTAAAGCAGCATGCCTGCGGAAATCAGCGCCGTGGAGATGAGCGCGCCGTGCATGGCGGGGTAAAAGTGGGAGAATGCCTTTTCCAGCGTCTCCGTATCCCCCATGATGGTGGTGGTCAGGTCGGTCAGGTCACGGTTTCCGAAGAAGGACAGCGGGAGCTGGCGCAGCACCTCCGCCAGCCGGATGCGGCGGTTGGCACTCTCCCGGTAGGTGGCTTCGTATAGGGCCTTGTACTGGATCAGGAAGGTCACAAAGAGCGCGGCGAGGGCAAGGACGCCCGCGACCAGAAAGCGCGTAAGCCCCGCCCTTGGGTCGGTGCCGTTTGTCAGCGCCTCTACGATGCCGGAGAGCGCCGTGGCCAGCACGCCCACCGGCAGCATTTTGCTGATGTTGACCAGTACAGACCAGAACACGGCGGACACATAGTCCCTTGCGCCCTTCTCCGTCATGGCGTATTTTTTGCGGATGCGTTCGATCATGCGGCACCTCCTACCTTCCACTGCGCGGCCTTTTGGTATTCCTCCCACATAGCGGCGTATACGCCGCCCTTTTCAAGAAGCTCGTCGTGCTTTCCTTCCTCGGCGATCTCGCCGTCCCGGATGACGAGGATGCGATCCATGTTCCGCACCGTGGACAGACGGTGGGCGATCATCAACACGGTTTTGCCCTTCATCAGCGCCTCGAAGGCCTTTTGTATCTTCGCCTCGTTCTCGGGGTCTGCAAAGGAGCTGGCCTCATCCAGCACCACGATGGGCGCGTCCTTTAAGATCGCCCGGGCCAGCGCGATGCGCTGCATCTCGCCGCCGGAGAGGTACACGCCCTTGGCGCCGATCACGGCGTCCAGCCCGCCCGGCGTCTTTTCCAGAATATCGCCGCACTGGGCAAGCTGTGCCGCGTGTAATATCTCCGCCTCGGTTGCGTCCGGCCGGGCGGCGCGGATGTTGTCGCGGATGCTCTTCTTAAACAGGCGCACCTCCTGAAAGACGAAGGATATCTGCTCCATCAGCTCCGCGGTGGGGATGCTCCGCACGTCCCGTCCGCCCAGGAGCACTGCCCCTGCCTGCACATCGAAAAAGCGCGGGATCAGCCGGGCGATGGTGGTCTTGCCGCCGCCGGAGGGGCCCACCAACGCCCACGCCTCCCCCTGCGGCAGATGGAAGCTCACATTCGTCAGCGCGGGCCTGTCCGCGCCGTCATAGGAAAAGGTGACATTCTCAAAGGAAATGCCGTTGTCCGCGGGCTTGCTTCCGCTGTCCGCCGCAGGCTCGGGAAGGGGGGACTCCTTCAATATGGCCTCCAGCTTGTTCACCGCCTCGGCGGCCTCCATCTGTGCATTGACCGCGTACATCAGCCGCTCCATCATAAAGGCCAGCTGGGGCGCGAAGAAGATGTAAAACACCAGATCGGCCAGCACTGCCCAGCCGTCTGCCGCGCCGCCGATGAGAACCATTCCCAAGGGCATGAGAAGCAGGAACATGGCGTTCAGTACCACTGTAAGCAGGGTGTAGGGCATACGGCACATCATGGCGTAGCCGCTGGCAAGGTCGCGGTAGCTGAGGATGGCGGCATGAAAGCTCTTGAAGGAGTAAACCGTCTGCTGGAATACCTTCACCACCGGGATGCCCCGGACATACTCCGTGGCCTCGGCGGAAATGCGCTCTCCTGCCCGCTGGTATTCCTCAAAGAACTTCATGCCTCTCCCGGTCATCATGCTCATCAGGCAGACAAGCCCGATGATCATGGGGATCAGGCAGGCAAGCCCCATGCGCCAGTCAAAGACGAAGAGCAGTCCCACCGCCAGTATCGGCGTTACGATCCCGCCCACCGCGTCGGGGATGGTGTGGGCAAGGAGCGTTTCTGTCAGCGCCGCGTTGTCGTCGATCTGCTTGCGCAGCCGTCCCGTGAGGTTGGCGTTAAAGTACCCCAGCGGCAGGTCAATGAGATGGGCGGCCGCCGCCTTTCGCATATTCGTCGCCACCCGGAAGGCCGCAAGGTGCGTACACATGAGCCCGGCGAAATAGATCGCCGCGCTCAGAAGTGCCGCCGCCAGCGCGTACCAGCCGTAGCGGGCAAGCCCTGCCGAAACGCCGCCTCCCGGCGTTAAAATGCCTCGGGCCGCGTACCAGACAAAGACGAACGGGAAAATGCCGGCCGCCGCCGAAACGCCGGACAGCCCGCAGCCCAAGATGGACAGCCACTTATGGCCTCCGGCGTATTCCAGCAGCCTGCCCAGCACCGGCGGCTGCTTTGCTTTTTTCTGTTTGCTCATATTCCGTGTTCCTTTCTTAAAATGTATGGATTTGTTGGAGGATGCGCCGCATCGGTTAGAGGCAACTAACCGACAGTTATTTTTTAAGGCTCATTCGAGCCTTAAAAGTCCGCTCCAGCCGGAGTGGAAAAAGATAGCCAGTTCATCGACATATTTCATGGCTTCCTCTCTCGGCATATCGTGGACGATGGTTTCACACACCGCCGTAAAGTAGGCTCTTGTGATCATGTGATGAAGCTGACGAGTCATGCTCCCGGAGAGCATACCGTTTTTTCTGAGGAGGGCGTAGTATTCTTCGGATCGATCGACCTCCAGCTCTACCAGCACCTCGATGAAATCCGCATAGCCCGTTCCCTCCGCCCGGCAGAGAATCAGCTTGAATTCGTCGAAATGGTCGTACATGAACGCGACAAGCTCATGCAGGTGCTGGGTGGAAAGCTCCAGACTGTCTTTTGCTTTTCCCTCCGGGACAAGGTCAAAATAATCGTCCTGTGCTGCCTTGAAGCGGGTGAGCAGCTCGCTTGCGGTCTCGCCCACAAGGTCTTCAAACAGAGCGGTCTTATCCGGGTAGTAGCCGTAGAAGGCACCCTTCGTGAAGCCCGCCTCCGCGACAATTTGGTTCAGAGACGCGTCCTTAAAACCTTTTTCCAGAAATTCTTTTTTCCCAACTTCGAGGATCCTCCTCTGGGTTTCCGTTCGTTCCATGTCCTACGCCTCCTGATATACCGCCGGTATATACTACTGGTATATTATAACCGAGCATAGTGGGTTTGTCAATGGGAGTGACACATTTTATACTAAACACATATACCCTTGCCTGGAGGATTCGCGATATTCTTTTGCGCATGGAAGGGAGTTCATACAGCCATATATGGAATCTCCAGCGAAATGCCTGCGGCACTTCGCTGGAAAAGCACTTAAAACAGCAGCTATGGCTGATTTTTTGACTTGCCCTTCATCTCACCCATTCTATCACCGCAAAATATCCTTTGCAACGCAAATGGTTCATCGGAGTGCCGCCTGCGCGAGGCAATCTCTGACCGCTTCACGAATGGCATCGCTGGTAAATGTTGCGGATGAAACGGCATCCACATCCCAGGTCTGCGCCTCCACGATCCGGGAAGGGAGTTCATCTATTGCGCGGTCTGAGATATTTACTGTTTCGCTGTGAGATAGGACATGTACAGACAATATGCTGCTCCCGTCAAACTCTACCTCTACGGTAACCGGACCGGAATAACCTTCAGCGGAAGCCGTATAAACGCCCGCCGTGTAGATGTCTCCCGATTTGCCGCATCCTGCGCACAGCAGCAGCGCACCCACCAGCACGGAGAACAGCACTGATTGCACCCCTTTTTTCATGTGTTCGAACCTCCTGTTTTTTTGTTCTGCTCCGTTATCCTGAAGGGGAGGCATACCGGAACGTTTAATACCGGATGTGTAATGACCTCCGCTTCTACGTCAAAGATTTCCCGCAACGCCTGCTGGGTAATAACCTCTTGCGGCGTACCTGCGCTGTGCAGTGTCCCGTCTTTGATCGCCACCAAATAGTCGGAAAACATGATGGCATGATTTAAATCATGAAGAACCATTACGATGGTAACACCATTTTCCCGGTTGAGGCGGCGCAGAAGGTACAATATATCCAGTTGGTGCGAGATGTCCAAATAGGTCGTGGGTTCATCCAGAAACAGCAATCCTGTTTTCTGAGCCAACGCCATGGCGATCCATGCCCGCTGTTGTTGACCTCCCGAAAGCCTATCCATTTCTCTATGTTCAAGGGAACTCATGCCTGTACTGGCAAGAGCCCACTGAATGATCTCCCGATCCTTTTCGCCGAGACCGCTTAGCGCCGACCTGTAAGGAAAACGCCCGTATTCCACAAGGTCGCCGACTGTGATGCCGGCAGGGGCTTGCGCTCCCTGCGGCAGCAGCGCAAGTCTCTGGGCAACACGCTTTGTCGGCATTCTGTGGATCGCTTCGCCATCAAGGTATACTGCGCCGGAATCCGGGGAAATGATCCGGCACAGTGTCTTCAGTATGGTGGATTTTCCAGAGCCGTTGGAGCCTATCAAGGTGGTTATGCTGCCTTCAGGGATTTTTAAGTCAAGCCCCCTGAAGACGGCCTCCCCGTTATATCCGGCAGACAAACCCTTTGCCTGCATATGTGAAAGCATAGACATCCTCCCTTAAAAATATCTGCGGAGCAGGAACAGAAAATACGGAGCCGAAAGCACGGAGATCACGATACCAACCGGGATCTCCCTCGGCTGAAAGGCAGACCGTCCCAGCGTGTCTGCCAAAAGCAACAGCAGCGCCCCCAGCAGCATGGAGGCAGGCATAAGGGCGTGGTGTCTGCCTCCAATCAACCTTCGTGCTATATGCGGCGCTACCAGTCCCACAAAACCGATCCCTCCGCTGACGGCAACGCAGGCAGAGGTAAGAGCCACCGATGCAATCAGGAGCAGTCTCAACTCCCTCTCTACGGCTATCCCCAGAGAAATGGCAGTATTCTCTCCTAAGAGCAGAATATCCAGTATGTTCGTCTTTGTAAGAAGAAAAGGAACCAGTATAAGCATATAGGGCAACAGGGCAAGAACCTGATGCCAGCTCGTTCCCCAAATATTTCCTGCCAGCCATCTTGCCACGAGCTGATAGCTGCTGTTGTCCATGTTCGCGGCCATGATCAGCATAAAAGAAGAAAATAGGGACGCAAGACCGATGCCGCCCAACAGAAAATATATCGGGAGGAGTTTTCCGTTCCTCTTTGCAAAAAGATACAGCAGTCCCGTTGTGCAAAGCCCGCCCGCTATGGCAAATATCGGCTGGTATGCCATGGTACGTATATGCAGTGCAGGGAAAAATGTCAGGAACAGCATAACGGCAAATCCCGCCCCTGCGTTTATGCCCAATATCCCCGGATCGGCCAGCGGATTCCCCGTGACAGTCTGCATAACGCATCCGGCAAGTGCCAGACCCATCCCACATAGAACGGCGAGGACGATCCTCGGAACGCGAAACTGCGCTACGACTACGGAGGTTCCCTCCATATGCGGTTGGAATATGCTGTGAATCGCAGTCGAGAAGGGAATTCTTGCGTAGCCACTGTTAACGGATAAGATAGCCGCAGCCACAATCAGGATAAGAAGACCGTTGAGGATAAGGAGCTGCCTGGTTTTCTTTTTCATAAGACCATGCCCTCCTTCCTGAAAGTAAGCGCAAAAAAGACGGGCACGCCGAGGATGGATACCAGTGCGCCGACAGGCGTATCAAAAGGGGCGTTTATCATGCGCGCCGCAATATCCGACAGCACCAGCACAACGCCGCCCATGAGCGCAGACACGGGAACCAGCCTGCGATAATCACCGCCCACAAGAAGTCGGGATATATGCGGCACGATAAGACCGATAAATGCGATGCCTCCCACGAGCGATACACTGGCTCCCGCAAGCAGCAACACCACAAGCATACCGAAAAGCCTGATTGTGCGGACATTTACGCCCAAGCTGGCGGCGCTATCTTCTCCCAGTGCCAGAGCTGATAGCCGGCTCGATAAAAGCAAACCAAGCGCACTGGCTGAGAGGATCACCGGGGATAGCATTTTCAAGCTTTGCCATGTCACACCGGACAAACTTCCCGCGCTCCAGAAAGAAAGGGATTTCACGATTCCAAACGCCAGAGAAACCGCCTGACTCAACGCGGTAAGCAGGGCTGATACAGCAGCGCCTGCCAGAATGAACCGGAAAGATTCGGATCTATGTTTGCCGGCGCCGAAACCGTAGACCATGAATACCGCAAGAGCGGCTCCGGCAAAGGCGGCGCATGTTTTCACGATGTCTGGTGCGGCTGGAAACAGAATTGCGGACAGTGCAACAAAGAAACCGGCTCCCGCATTGATCCCCAGAAGACCGGCGTCCGACAGGGGGTTTCTGGTAATTCCCTGCATCACAGCGCCGGAGAGAGCGAAGGCCATTCCTGTCAGCCCGGCAGCCAGCGCCCTGGGCATACGCATTTCCAACATAATCATTCCAACGCCGGAAGCCTTGGCGGGGTACATAACCGTTTCCGCAAAGACCTTAAAGCTACCGCCGGCAATGCCGGTGCAGACGGAGAGAATCATTGAGAACCCAAGCAGCAGCACCAATGCGGCAAGAATAATCAGAAAAGCCGGCGCGGAGCGTTTGTATCGCCCTTGTCTCTGCGATATTCCCGCAACCGCGCCTGTTTCCTTACTCAACGTTCCCATGGTTCAGAATCGCGTTCGCGAGTTTTTCCAAATAGAGTTCCTTTCCCATCGCCGTAAAAGCCATATTATACTGCTCCTCATTGATACCAAAGTAAACGTTGCCGGCTTTGACAGCTTTCATATTCTTCCACACGGCAAGGTTCCCCGTGTCTCCAGCTTTGCCGTCGTCGCTAAAGAAGAAGATGTGATCTGCATCGACCAGGGAAAAGTATTCCGCATCGACCACTTCACCCCAGACATTCTCCGGTACGCCGGCTGATGGTGTGAGTTTCAGCTCATCGTAGACAAGCTCACCCGGCCCGCCGCTGCGATAGATGTAATAGGAACCAAAATGAACGGAATTGGCCTCCAATACAGCAAAGGTTTCGTCCCCAATCATATCCCTGATTCTCACCGCAAGCTCCGCAGCTTTGGCGTCGTAGTCGGCAAGCCATTTTTCTACGGCTGCTTCTTTATCAAACCACTGCCCCAGTTGCTTAAATCTTCCGCGCCAGTTAACATAGCTTATGTCATCGTCGATCATGACCGTGGGAGCAATAGCCGCGAGTTGTTCATAAACCTTCTCGTGGCGAATATTCATAATGATCAGATCGGGCTTTAACTCCGCGATCTTTTCGAGGTTCAGGTCTCCGGTAGAAGAAGCCCCGGAGTAATTGCCGACAACCTCAATACCTTTTTCGGCAAAAAGTGTTGCCAGATGTTCGGGGACAGACACCCCATCGAACATGCTGGTATTAGCCGAGGCAATTACCTTCATATCCAGAATAAGAAGTTCCTCTGTCAAGCCAGCTACATCAACGATGCGCTGTGGATTTGCCGGGATGGCAACCTCGCCCTTCATATCCGTTACCGTGACGGTATCCGAGACCGATCCCTGCGGCGTGGTATCCGTTCCAGCACAGGCTGCAAGAGCAAACACAAGCACAAGGCACAACATGAGCATTGCGAATTTTTTCATTCTGATGACCTCCTGAGTAATAAATCTTTAGTTAGAGCAAGCTAACCAACGGGCGCGCATAGCGAAATAACAGAACAGCTGAGTCTTTTAACCGTGTGGGGTCAACCTTTTCTATCCGCCTACCATTATACAGTCGGCGAAAGGAAAAATCCCCCCGAAAACGCCATGTCTTTCCCCTAAAGCGCCATGATGCTCAGTGCAGTAATAGAATAATTCATAAAGCTATGCTATAATTAGAATTGTTGCTCAATAGACAAACCGAAATTTATGGAGGTGTTTTTTTTGCGAGTATACAAAAGTAAAGAAGAACTCAAAGCTGAAATCAATAAAACATTTGATAAATATATTTCGGAGTTTGATTGCATACCAGAAGCCTTAAAAGATAAAAGGGTTGATGAGGTTGACCGGACCCCAGCAGAAAACCTTGCCTATCAGGTGGGTTGGACAACATTGGTTCTTAAATGGGAGGAAGATGAAAGAAGGGGACTTCAAGTAAAGACGCCGTCAGACGAATTCAAATGGAATCAACTTGGCGAGCTGTATCAGTGGTTCACGGATACCTACGCTCATTTGTCTCTTCAAGAGTTGAAAGCCGAACTGAACGAAAATGTCAAGTCTATCTGCGCAATGATTGATTCGCTCAGTGCGGATGAATTATTTAAGCCGCATATGAGAAAATGGGCTGATGATGCTACAAAAGCAGCTGTATGGGAAGTTTACAGGTTCATTCACGTTAATACTGTTGCTCCTTTCGGAACTTTTAGAACTAAGATCAGAAAATGGAAAAAGGCGGCGCTGTAACTTCCGGTTCATCAAGCCAACACGCCCTTAAAACACGAGCGGCGGGACAGACTCTATCTGTCCCGTCGCTCTGCTTTTTCAGCGGTCAAAGTTTTACTTGTGCGTAGGCTCGTTTTGCAGCCCCGCGCGAATGGTTAATTCCGCCCAGCACTAACATCAATGTGTATGCCGCTGCTGAGCAACTCACATTTCAAATGATATAGCTTCCACTGGACAAGCTCTTCCTCGAAATGTGCTGCCTACTATTCTGGTTTTTCAAGGGAAGATGCAATCTTTGTAATTTCCATCCAAGTAACCATAAAAGAATACACCTATTCCTTTGCTTTTATGTTTCAGAATGGCAAGCTCCGCTTATATTCACTCGGAGTGCATCCAAACTTTTTTCGGAAGGCGTCGCTGAAATGGCTGATGTTGCTGTACCCCACCAACCCTGCTATGTCTTTCACCCGAGCGTCGGGCGCAGACAACAGTTCGCAGGCGTGCTCCATGCGGCGATTTAACATATATTGATATATGGTGATTCCATAGTGCTTTCGAAATATCTCACGAAGTTTGGATTCACACATAAAGTGCTGCTTGGAGAGCTCCGCGATGGTCACGGGTTCCAGAAATCCCTCATCTATCTGTCGCCTGACCCGAAGTAACGTCTCGCTATCCGCCCGGCTCAACGACCCCTTCACAGCAGCAGAATTCTGATTCATCATCTCGTTCGCAAAGGCTGCAACAAGTTCCAGTATCTTTCCTTCTTGATACAATGACTTTGCACAGTCATTGTAGTTACACTGCAATATCTGGCGTATTGTAGCTTCTATGGTAGCGGTGATTCTATGTTTTGGCGGGTTTTTCCCCCCGCTAAAGGCGGTGCAAGCCTTTTTCTTCTGCAAACCATCCATCACAGACCGAAACCGACAGGGATGCAGGTTCAGCCCGACGCCTATATATCTCTGTCCTGCCTCATAGATATTTTCCGCATCAAACAGACCGCTGCCGTATACGCAGCAATCTCCCTTTTCCAACAACGTTTTTTGGTTTCTGCCCGAAGACTTCCACTCCAATGCGTCGGAAAGAGAGAAAATGACGGAAAAAGAATCCTTATACACTTGCTCCCGCAATACTGTGTCCCTGTAAAACATTACATCGCAGATATACATCTCGATATTGGGGCACGGTGAAATATAGCGGAAATATCCTTCTCCAATATCGCTTGGCAAAGCAACCTGATTGTCTTTCATAATACCACAAAGCTGTTGCATTGCGGGGGAGAAAAAGTCGCTGCGATCCGTTTGCCCATGAAGAAAATCATATTGTGCTTCTTGCATACCAAGCCACCTCCTCCGACACATGATTAGACACTTTTATGCAAATTGGTCCATTCCACCTTTCCAGTTCTGCGCGCAGGTTAGCCCACTCTAACCGACGGATGAAAGAAAAGGCAGGCTGCCTGTGCGCAGTTTGCCTCAAATCCGACGGCACAGTGCCCACAAAAAATATTTTACCATAAGCGCGCAGGGATTTCAATGTAGAACACCAGGCATCCCTGCTTTTCCTGCGAATTTTCCGTTTGCCCAATGTCATCCGTGTGCCGAGAGGGAAGCCCTCAGTACTTTCAGCGAAAGATTCAATCAATTCAAACACGGTTTCTTATTCGGCTTTACGTCTACTCAACACAGTGCCTCTCTGTTCACCTGTCTTGGATGCTTGAGCATATTCTTTTTCAATAATCGCTATACAGCGCAAGGCAGGAACACCGCAAGAGGTGTCCCTGCCTTTTCGGATAGGCTGTTTGGCAAACGCAAACCGCGCAATCTGCCGCTAAAGTTACCGTCAATGGCAGGCATCATTTTTCATTCCACCAACGCCTTACCCAAGGCGCGGCAGGCTTCAAGTGCCGCGTCGTCGGGCGTCTCCGTGCAGATCACGCTCTCGCAAACGAGGTTCACCCCTGCACTGTCGCAGTCGCTCTCCCAAGTGCGCATCCACTCGCCATCACCCCAGCCGTAGGAGCCGAACAGTGCCACGCGCTTCCCGCCGAGGCTGCGCTTGCACGCATCGAACATGGGTTGGAACTCCATTTCCTCCAGCACCTCGCTGCCCATGGCAGGGCAGCCGAAGGCGATGGCGCCGTAGGCGTTCAGATCGCCGGGCTGCACCTGATCGGGTGTGAGCAGCGCAGCCTCTGCGCCCGCGGCGGTCATGCCCTCGGCAACGGCACGCGCCATCGCCTCCGTATTGCCCGTACCGCTCCAGTAAATAACAGCAGTTTTCATGTTTGTCAATTCCTTTCTTTTGATGAGTTTATATGATCAAACCGCGACGGCAAGCTGCTCCAGCTTCGAGCCGCTTTGCCAGAGTGCGCAGTAGATCTCCGTACATTTTTTGTATTTTGCGAACAGCGAGCGTGCTTTTTCCTCGTCGCCGTAGACCTTCCAGAGCCCCGCGCACTTAAAATTGTTCGCGCGGTGGTCAATGAAGCCCTTCACATCCTCCGGCGGATAGCTGAGAAACAGCCCCACCTCGTGCGGAAACTCTCCGCTCTCGCCTCCTTTGAACGTTTATTGGTTAGCATGCTCTAACCATATAGCCCTTGAGAAGCCGCCCGAAGGCGGCTCTTCAAAGATCACCGACTGGCACCGTGAACGGGCGTCATGGTTCTCTGCCAAGTGAGCCTCGGATGCAGACCGGCATTGCTGCGGCACCTCCGCGCCTATCCCAACGCCACATCCAGCGTCATCATGACGCTAAAGCCCACAGCAAAGAAAATCGTGCCGATGTTGGAGTGCTTCCCCTGCGACATTTCCGGAATCAACTCCTCTACCACCACATAGAGCATGGCGCCCGCTGCAAAACTCAGCAGATACGGCAGCGCCGGGATCACAAGCTGCGCCGCGAGAAGCGTCAGCACCGCGCCGATAGGCTCGACAACGCCGGAAAGCACGCCGCCGAGAAACGCTCGGCCCTTGCGTTCCCCCTCCGCCCGGAGCGGCATGGAGATGATCGCACCCTCGGGAAAATTCTGAATGGCAATGCCGAGGGACAGCGCCAGTGCGCTTGCCGCAGTAATCTGCGTATTTCCCGAAAGAAAGCCTGCATACACCACGCCGACTGCCATTCCCTCCGGGATATTATGTAAGGTAACAGCCAGCACCATCATGGTGGTGCGCCCGAGCTTGCTTTTCGGACCCTCGGCCTGTTCACTTCCCACATGAAGATGGGGAATCAAACGGTCAAGCAGAAGCAAAAACAGCACGCCGCTCCAAAAGCCGATAAAGGCGGGGAGAAAAGACAGCTTCCCCATATCCTCCGACTGCTCAATGGCGGGGATCAGCAAGCTCCAGATGGACGCTGCCACCATCACACCGGCGGCAAAGCCTGCAAGTGAGCGCTGCACCAGATCTCCCAGAGCGCGCCGCATAAAAAACACGCACGCTGCGCCCAGCGATGTACCCAAAAAGGGGATCAGAATCCCCCAAAAAGTTTCTGTCAATGAAATCGCCTCCTTTTATGGTATATACACAAAAACACAGGTACTTTATACCCCCTGTTCAGTGATGCTTTTGACAAGCTGTGCCCATTTGTAAGGGTAACAGGCCAGCAGCTCCTCATGCTGCAGATCCTGCTCATGAATTACGGGGTGCGCAAAATGCTGCTGATAACGCGCGCGATACTTCGCTCCCATTTTCAGCGCGTAGAAAATATGAATCTCCGTACCGGGAACATCAATTCCCTCCGGCAAGGGCGTGATGAGGTCGGAATAAAATTGGTTTTTACAGCTTTGCATCGTCACATAGGGGCGTGCAGCACCGAACATCGCCATAAAAGCGCGGACATAGTCCCCCTTCTCCGCGGAGCACTTTTCTAATCGCTTCTGCAGAAAGCAACTTTTGAACTGCCCGTCCCGAATCAGCGGATAAATCAGCGGCAGGAGAAGATTCGTTTGTAATTTGGCCGCGAGCTTGGAGCATTGGTCAAAGATCGG
>OJOJ01000155.1_pt1 | contig 20696 bp, 17 predicted proteins | sample 1598041 | NCBI WGS metagenome assembly OJOJ01 (sample SAMN01915218, study PRJEB22387) | human gut metagenome | isolation source: stool | host: Homo sapiens | place: USA
TCCGGCAGTATCCCAACATCGCATCCAACTTGATGCGGCAAAGATATTAAAAAGTTTCGGAAAATTCGTGCGGCAGGCCTCTCTTCGAAAACAAAGGGGACCGGACGTCTGTCCGATCCCCTTCGAAAATCAATCCTCTAAACATCGGATCGAGGTCCTCATCAGATAAACATTGTACGGGACCCATTCCGACATCGTATAGTACAGCTCGTCGGAGTCTGCCGAGGCCGGATGGATGTAGGAGCCGTACAACTGAGGATAGTCGGCGCCGGAGACCAGAATCCGCTCCTCCGACCACTCCCCGTTGATGCGAGCCGCCGAACGATAACAAATGGCGTACTTCTCCTGGTCGAAATAGAGAACAATCCATCGTTGGTACTTCTCGAGCCACATGACCGAAAGTTCCCCTACCGTACCGTTCAAAACGACCGTGGCCTCATGTTCATCTCCCTGTACCCAACGCCGGGTCGTGCCGTTCCAATATTCATAGGCCGAGCGATCCAGGATGTCGCCGTACCGGAACCGGGCCAGGTATGCACTCCGGGACCGGCCGATATGCGTTCCCACCATGTAACAGTAAGGATCTCCCTCCCGAGTTGCATAACCGACCATCCCGAAATTCGAGTCCTCGTCGAATTCAATACGGTCGCGGCAACTCTCCCACGTTGCACCGTCGTCCAAGGATCGATAAATGGAAGAGTAGTTCAGCGGATCGAAATCGGTCCCGACCTGCCAATACATGTAATGGACGTATTGCACCCCATCCAACGCAATGGCCGCAGTGGGGATCGAGGTGAAGAGCCTGTAGTTCTCCCGGGGGATGATCTCCCGGGCTCTTCCGGCATTGTTCGGATCGGCAGCCATTCCGCTGAACGTCAGGCCGTCGGACAGGTTCGAATCTTCGGAATAGGCAAGAACATTCGATCTCCAGTCTCCGGCCGGGCCCGGACCGCCTCCGGCAACCGGGACGAAATCGGGGCCATACGAATCTCCGAAGAAGAGGCCGTATCTCCCGGGAGCGATCTCCCAGATGATACCCAGATCCGTACCGCCGAGCCCCCAGCGCACGTCCGTCTGATTGGGATTCGGCAAGTGCCGCTCCTCCTCGAGACTCCGACCCGTAACCCGGGCCACCATCCCCTGGTCGATCAGACAGATATCCCGGGAATAGGACGCATACAAAGTGAGCGGTCCGGTTACGGGCTGATCGAAATCGAAAGGAGCCGTGCAGGCCGGATCGACATGCCATCCGCCGAATGTGCATCCGGCCGGAGAGGCGGGAATCCATTCGGGTTCCGGCATGCGTTCCCCTCTTACCACCTGCATTTCTCGGCTCTCACCGGGATCACGGTTGTCCTTGAGCGTTACGGCAACGGTTTCGGCCCAACGCGCATAAAGCGTGATATCCGCATCGATCGCATAACCGAAACGATAGGGTTCGCCATCCTCCGTCTCCCAACAAACAAAAAGGCAACCCTCTTTGGTCGGGCAGACATCCGGAGCCCCGAACGGCCCGTACACGACCCGCGGCGGAATTTCGGGCTCCCCTCCGCGACAGTCGAAACGGACGGTATACCCTTTGCGCTCAACCTCCGGAGACTTTTGTCCACATGCGGCCCCCATCGGGCCAAGTATCAAAAACAGACAGACCCATGCCACCAAACGTCTCGGGGCATTCACAGTTTTGCCGATTCGATCCATTTGCCCAACTTCAGGTATTTTTCATAACGTTCCATATACAGGCGATGGTTGCGGGGATTCGGTTCGTACCGCTTGCCGACTCCGGAGCCCATGGCGCATTGCGCCGCATGGATGTCCGGATACAGTCCGGCCGCCACGGCAGCGAACATCGCGGCACCCAGCGCACAGGCCTGATCGGTACGCGACACGTCGATCGGCATGTTCAGCACATCGGACAGGACCCGCATGACAAAAGGCGATTTCTGCGAGATTCCGCCGATCGCAATGATCGCATCGACCCGAATCCCCTCTTCCACGAACCGATCGACGATCGCCTTGGAACCGAACGCCGTTGCCTCGACCAGGGATCGAAAGATCATCGGGGCCGAACTGCCCATCGTCAGATTGCAGATCGCCCCCCGGAGGTGCTGATCGGCGTCCGGCGTGCGCCGCCCGTTCATCCAATCGAGTGCCAATACGGATGCGTCCTCAACCGGAACAGCCTCGGCCGCCCGGCTCAGGCATTCGATCACCCGGTCTCCGATCGCCCCGAGCTCCCCGGGACAAAGTTCGCCGACCGGCCACAGCAAAAGATCCCTGAACCAGGCATACAGATCACCGAACGCCGATTGTCCGGCCTCGAACCCCACCAGACCCGGCACCACGGATCCGTTCACCTGACCGCATATGCCACGGACCGGGGCAGGGGACAACTCGTCGGGAGGACATACCAGGATATCGCAGGTGGAGGTGCCCATGATCCGGGTCAGGACATGGGGCTGGATACAGGCTCCGACAGCCCCGGCATGGGCATCGATCATGCCTACACCCACCACCGTACCTTCCGCCAGACCCAGCCGCCTGGCGTATTCGGGCGAAATCACGCCGACCGGGCGGTCGGCCGTAACGGTTTCACCCCGGAAACGGTCGCGCCACCCCTTCAGCAACGGGTCAAGTGCAGCCAGGAAGGATTCGGAGGGCAGCCCGTTCCAGGACTCATGCCACATAGCCTTGTGTCCGGCCGCGCAACGGTTCCGCAACACCTTCTCGGGACACGTCTGGCCGGTAAGCAACGCACCCATCCAGTCCGAATGTTCAATCCAGGCATAGGCGGCACTCCTCACCCGGGGATTGCTCCGCAGCACATGCAGAACCTTCGCCCAGGCCCACTCCGCCGAATAGGTTCCTCCGGAATAGGCCGTGAAATCGACGTCCCACCGATGGGCCAGCGCGTTGATCTGCTCCGCTTCGTCCTTGGCCGTATGGTCTTTCCACAAAACGAACATCGCATCCGGATCGTCTGCAAATCCGGGGCACAGCGCCAACGGCACTCCCGCCCGGTCGGTAAGCACCGGAGTGCTCCCGGTCGTATCGAACGAAATGGCCCGGACCTTTCTGAACTCATCCGCCCCCACCCGGTCCAAAAGATCCCGCATGGCAGACTCGAAGGATTCGACATAGTCCAGAGGATGCTGCCTGTAGCGGTCGGAAAGGGGATCGCAATACAGCCCCTGTTTCCATCGAGGATAGGAGGCTACGGAAACGGCCGCCACATCCCCCGAAGCGGCATCGACGAGCAGCGCCCGACAGGAGTCGGTGCCGAAATCGACGCCGACCACATAGTTTTCAGTTCTTTTCGGGATCATATTTCCGACAGATTACGAGTGCGTAGAAAACAACAACGGAGAATGCCACGGCCGGAACCCAATAGGCCAAAGCGATGCTTCCGGCCTGGTCCGACACGATCCCCTGAATTTGCGTCAAAACGGCTGCTCCGGCAATGGCCATGACCATGCCCGAGCCCCCGAGCTTGGTGTCTTCGCCCAGACCCCGGATCCCGATTCCATAGATCGTGGGAAACATGAGCGACATGCATCCGGATATGCCCATCAAGGCATAAACGCCCCAGGCTCCGGTCCCGTAGACCGCTCCCAGGCAGCAGGCAATGGCGATGACACCCACCCCGGCAAGCAGGTTTCGGGGCCGGATGTACTTCATCAGGAACGTGCATACGAAACGGGCACAGACAAACAGAATCAGAGACAGGATATAGTAGGTCGCTCCGGCCTGTTCGGCGGTCCGGGGAAGCAGGGCATCCAGCCCCATGCTCTCGGCCAGGGAGTAAAACCCTCCGGCAACGGGTTCGACATGCCGCAGGGCATCGGTGATCTGGGCCGAGGTCGCCCCATCACCCAAAGCGGCAACAATCCGGTCGAAATGCAGCGCATGCATGGCATAACGGATCACGAACGACCAGGTCGCAATCTGGGCTCCCATGTAGAAGAACTGCGCGACAACGCCCCAGACATAGTTCCGATTGTGCAGCAATCGGCGCACGGACCCCTTGAAATCGATCGTCTTGTTCTCCTCCTTCAGATCCGGCATCCGGGTCAGATAGATGGTGGCCAGAATACAGACCATCACCAAACCCAGAACCACATAGGTCATCGTCACGGCATTGAGCTCCTCGCCCTGAATGCGCGCCAACTCCTCGGCAGGCAGAGCCATACGCTCTGCCGCCGACATCGAGTTGAGTTGGGAAAGGACGAAAACCTGGGAAAGCACCACCCCGGCGATCGCGCCGAACGGATTGAACGACTGGGCAAAATTCAGCCGCCGCGTCGCCGTGGCCTCAGATCCGATGGCGCAGACGTACGAGTTGGTCGAGGTCTCCAGGATGGAGAGTCCGGCAAACAGGACAAATATCGCAACCAGGAAGGTCAGGAACCCGACCCCGATACTCCATCCGCAAACCAGCATCGCCGGATAGAACAGGAAAGAGCCCAGGGCATAAAGTCCCAACCCCAGCATGACACCGGCCTTGTAGGAATAGCGTTTGATGAACAGTGCTCCGGGGATGGCGAAGCACCCGTAGCCGAGCAGATAGCACACGACCTGTATCCATGCCGTTTTCGAGTCCGAGAGGCTCATGATCCGCTTGAAGGCCGCCAACATCGTATCCGTCATGTTGTTGGGAACGGCCCAGGCAAAGAAGAGAACCGTAAGCAGCGTGAACGGCCAGACAATTCCCTTCGGAATAATCGACTCCTTTTTCATGGCATGCGGTATTAGCGGAACATGGTCGATATCCGGTTCAGATCAACACCGAAGATAGCCCGGACAATGGCCCCGATCGAGGCTTCGTCACCCTGGAAATGCATCGTATACTGCTCGTGCGCAAGGCTTTGTCCCGGGGCAAGGGCGGCTCCGGGCGAGGAGGTCTCGATCTCGTAGAACGGGCCCATCACCGTGCCATCATCCGTCGGGCCGTCGTTATAGGCGTTGATCACATCGCCTCCATACGGGTTGTCCTGAGGACCCCACTGGCCATTGACGTAATCGACCTCCCCGTCGGGCAATGCATACTTCACAACCGTAAGCACCCCCTTCTCGGAGTCGTAGCTTCCGCAGATATCCCGGGCGCTCCCGGCCGGAAGGCCAAGTTTCGAACGCCATAACCCGTCGATCTTGAAATAGATCATTCCCTCTTCGACGATCAGGCGGTCGGCCGGAATCTTTCCGAAGTATTCGTCATTGACAATCCGCCCGGCAAAATCCCGGTTATAGGGGATGAAGACGGTCGTTGTCGGAGTCGGATTGAACATGCCGAGCAGCCAGACGGAGGGCATTCCGGAATCGCGCGTCCAGGATTCGTCTCCCCGGTTCGTGATCACGTTGTTGGTCCGGTAGGCCACGAACTTCACATCCACAGGGATCTCCGTCCCGAGGGTCTGCTCAGCGCCTTCCCGATCCACCAGTTCGATCGTCCGCTCCACCCCGATCCGGAAGACCCGGTCCGATGCCGACCTGAGGGCAAATTCCCGGGTAAAGCAGACACTCGATCCGCTCTGCGAACGGATGTCGTAGGTATCGGTATCGATGGCTGCAGGGACCTTCCAGTTGGCGTAAACCTGCTCATCCCCCTTTTTGAAATAGAACGAATTCGGACCACCCTCGGGACCGATCCAGAATCGTTCCTCACCCCCGACCGGATTGAACTGGGGATTCAGTTCTCCCTTCTCGATGAATTTGTAATTGATCCAGCCGTAACTGTCGCCGGTATCCCCGGCAGCCGAGGAGGTCATGACCCGGCCCTGGTAGGCCGGGATCACCAATACGCGGGAGGCTCCGTCTTCGCTGGTCAGTTCGAGCGTTTCGATGCCCCGTTCGGCAAAAAACGCGCGGTCATATGCATAAGTTCCCATAGCCGTCTTTTTTGACCCCCCGGAGCAGGCCGTCGAAAAGATCGCCGCCGACACGAGGAGTCCCAGATTCATTTTTCCGTACAACATAAGATTCTCGTTCTGTTATTTATAAATCGGTCCATAGTTCCTGCAGGCACGATAATCCGCCCCTTCGGGATCGGAGCCGAAGGTACCCCATGCCGAAGGCCGGAATACCGAATCCGCATCCACGTTGTGCATGCAGACCGGAATACGCAACATGGAGGCGAGCGTGATCATGTCGGCACCGACATGCCCGTAGCTGATGGCACCGTGGTTGGCGCCCCAGTTGTTCATCACGGAATAGACACTCGTGAAGGCCCCCTTACCCGTCAGGCGGGGTGCAAAGAAGGTCGTGGGCCAGGTACGGTCGGTCCGCTTGTTGATCACATCGAAGATCCGGGGATCGACATCGACCGCCCACCCTTCGGCAATCTGCAATACGGGACCCAGGCCCTTGACCAGATTGATCCGACACATCGTGACGGGCATCTCGCCCCGGGTAAGGAACTGCGACGAGAAGCCGCCGCCCCGCATGTACTCGCGCCCTGCAGGATACCAGGTAGTCGCATCCAGACAGGCCTCGACGTCGGCATCGGTTATCTCCCAGTGGCGTTTCATGACCGGCGACCCGTCGGCTGCCGACATCCGTCCCGTCGCATCGAGCGTGCAGGAACCGGAATTGATCAGGTGGATGATTCCCTGGGCGGCCTTGCCCTCAAGCGAAAGGCCGGAAACCCGTTTCACGGCCTCCGGGCTCCAGTAGGTCCGCACATCGGCAAACAGCTGCGCACGGTTGGTCAGCAGGTGCAGCAGGAGCATCGTTACGCCGTTCAGCGTATCGTTCTCCGTTGCGAAGGGAATGGCCTCACGAATCCCGTTCCAGTCGAACGAGGTGTTGAGCATCGCCTCCGAGAAGTCGCCGTCCGGACGGAAATCGGTCCACTGCCGCTGTCCCTGAAATCCTCCGACAATGGCATTGTGGCCCATGGCCTCCTCTTCGAATCCCATCTCGGCAAGTTTCGGATTGCCCTGCATCAGGTCCCGGAAAATCAGGGTCATCTTGACCACGTAGGCCCAAATGTCGTCCTTCTGGCTGCGGGCATACTGCAAATGTTCGGGATTGCAATCCATGCCTTCCCGGCTCATACAATACTTGCGCACCCAGTCCATCGCACGATCGAACTCGTCCTTATCGTAGATTCCCAATTCGATACGGCGCTCGATCTCCGAACAATCGACAAACTCGTTGCGCATACCCAGATACTCCTGGAAGAAATCGGGATTCGGAGTCGATCCGGCAATACCCATCGACACCGAGCCGATCGACAAATACGATTTGCCCCTCATCTGCATGACGGCAACGGCCGCACGGCCGAAACGCAGCAGTTTCTCACGCACATCGTCGGGAATCGACCCGTCGGTAAGATCCTGCACGTCGCGGCCGTAAATACCGAATGCCGGAAGTCCCTTCTGATTGTGCCCGGCCAATGCCGAAGCCAAATAGACGGCTCCGGGGCGCTCCGTTCCGTTGAACCCCCAGATGGCCTTGGGCATCAACGGGTCCATATCAATCGTTTCACATCCATAACACCAGCACGGAGTCACCGAAAGAACGGCTCCGACATTCATCGCCGCAAATTTCTCGGCAGCCATGGCCGCCTCCCTTACACCTCCGATCGTCGTGTCGGCAATGACGCATTCGACCGGAGTACCGTCGGCATAGTGCAGATTGTCGGCATACAACTGCGCCACACGGCGGGCCATGCCCATGGTCATCTCTTCAAGCGATTCGCGGATGCCGCCCCGACGTCCATCAATGATCGGGCGGATGCCAATTTTAGGATAATCAGCAGTTTTCATAAGATCTGTAGTTTTATGTGATTGTTTAATGATTGTTCATAGGTTTCAAATGCAGCGCCGCACCTCCGTCCGGAGCCAGCGGCAATTCAATCCGGTCCGACCTGCGGACAATCCGCCGGATTCTTTGCAGGCTCCCGGGGTCGGCATCGGAACCGTCGAGATAGATATCGGCAAGATAATCCACCCCCTCGTCCAGAAAATCCAGCGAAAGCGTCAGGTCACGGCGCTCCCCGTTGTTGAGCGATCCGACCCACCAGTTACCCTCCTTACGGCGGGCGACGGTCACATAGCGGTTGAACACCGCGTGCGGCACACGGATCTCATCCCAGGTAGCGGGAACCTCGAGAATGAACTCGAATCCCGGTGCCCCTTCATAAGCCGCAGGGGTATCGCACAGCATGGTCAGATGGTTCTCCAGCACCACATACATGGCCAGCATGTGGCAGCGGGTCACCGGAACCCGGGGATTGATATACCGGGGGCGGAATTCAGACCAGCGCTCCGAGCGGAAACCGCCCAAATGATAATCGGTCGCCCCCGCCAGCATACGGGTAAAGGGGATCGACACGTCGTGGTCGGCAGTGACCGCATCGGACCATTTGCACACCTCGTAATTCATCGTCCCTTCCCGGGTGAATTCGTTGGGATAGGTCCGGACCAGGCCGGAAGGTTTGCTCGAACCGTGAAACTGCACGAACAGTTTATGGCGCGCCGCCGCCTGCAGGAACTCCTCCTGAATGCGGATCATCTCCTGATCGTCCCGATCCATGAAGTCGATCATCAACCCCCGAACGCCCCATTTCTCGTAAAGAGCGAAGGCCTCCTCGAGTTTGGGATAAAGGGCCCGCCAATGTACCCACAGATGCAGTCCGACCCCCTTTTCCCGCGCATAGGCCACGATCCGCGGCATCTCCAGACAGGGGATCGGCCGGGTCGGATCCGCATGTGGACCGGCATTCCCGAAATTGAAGTTGTCGTCGTAATACCACGGGGTCTCGGCATATCCGTAGATCCCATGGAGGTCTATGCCGTGCCGGGCGGCAAAATCGATGTAATACTTGTTGGTTTCAAAATTATTCCCCGGAGAAAACAGCGTATCGGGAACGACATTTCCGTTCCACCAGGTAAAGGTCGTCCGGCACGGTTTGATCCACGAAGTGTCGGCAATGGCACAAGGATCGTTGAGATCGGTCAGAATCGTACTCCTGAGCAACACCTTCATCGAGGCCCCCATAGACAGGACCCTCCATGGAGTGCGGTGCGGCAGCGAATCGGCAACCACCTTGATCCGCTCCTGTCCCAACTTCGGGGAGAGACGGGCCTCGAACCCTTCGGCTCCCCGCATGAGATACATCCCGGCATAATCACGAACCCCGGCCTCCAGGATCGACACATACAGGCGTCCCGGATAACGGAATGTGGCAGGCAGCTCGATCAACCGGGCCGAATCGACCTGATCCAGGCCGACCTGGACATAGGGCCCTTCGTGCGTATTCACATACCCGGGCAGATACATAACCAACGCCTCGGGATCGCCGGAAAGGTTGAATTGCGTCCGCTCCTCATACATGACATAGCGCTGCCACGTCTCCTGTTGCGGGAAAAGGAACCGGAAAGCCACCCCGTCATTGAACGCCCTCACCTCCAGATCGATCCTGCGGGCAGACGCTCCCGACTCCGACAACGGAATCCGGGCGGCGTTACAGAAGGACCTTGCCTCCCGCACCTTGCCGACAACCAACCGGTACGTTTCGTCGATCCGCTTTCGTTCGATACGTCCCAATTCGAGTCCATCTCCCCAGGCTCCGCTGTCGAAGACAAAACCCAGACGGGACGGAGAGACGACCCGGAAGCCATCACACCACACTTCGTAGCGGATCTCCTCGGACGAATACAACAGGACGAACCGGTTTTTCCCGTCGGGAGACCGGACCTCAACCGTTCTTTCCGCACCGAAACCATTCAGACAAACGGTCAAGAACGCCCATGCACACAACCAACGCTTCATCTTTTTTCTTACATCTTCGATTCCAACCAGCCTTACACAAGACGGGGCTCAAGTCCCGGGCCCCGGATATGAAAATCCGGGACCCGTGACAAGAAAACCACCATTCAATGTACCGTATTCGCTCAATCGCCCGAAGTCGGAGTCGTCCATCCGGGGCTCTGCACAAGATACTGGGGACGTTTATCGACCTCCACCTGATCAACGGGGAAGAAGTAGTGTTTCGGAGCCTCGAAAACCCGCTCCTCGATCTGGACTCGCTTATAATATGCAGGATCCTGCATATGGGTTCCCTCCATGATGTTCATGGAGTGCACGGGCTGGTTCTCGGTATGCTCCGCATCCTTCCAGCGCCGGACATCGAAGAAACGATGAACCTCGAAAGCCAGCTCGATCCGACGCTCGTGCTTGATGCGCTCCCGCATCTGCTCCGGCGACAGTCCGGTCGGAAGATCAGGCAGGCCGGCTCTGTTGCGAATCTCGTTCACCGCATTGTACACTTCCGAGGTAGGCCCGCCATACTCGTTCAGTGCCTCTGCATAATTCAGATAGATCTCGCCCAGACGGATATAAACCCACTGCTGAACCGGGTACGACTGGAAGGGGATAACGGTCGGATAGATCAGCTTTTTCATCAGATATCCGGTCTTGCAATAATCGGATCCGGCGTTATTCTTGCCATCCACGCCCGTATACCAGAACTCGAGCGTATGGGGTTCGGTCCAGTTGCTTGCACGGGATGTAAGCCAGATGGCTCCTGCAAAATTGATCGAAGCATAAAAACGCGGCTCCCGATTGACATACATGTTGCTGACACCCTTCTGCCAGCGGTTTTCGTATTCCGTATCGGTGAATCCCTCCTCGACATATCCGGACTCCGGATTGATAATGGGGGTCAGCCCGTTATCCGTGTAACCGGTAATCGGGGTAGAGCCGTCCGCCATCTCATAGGCATCGACCATCTCCTGAGTGGGGTTGATGATCGAGAAACAACCGAAGGAGATCGGATTGCAGCAGTTCTCCCAGTGATCATAGGTTCCGATATTCTTCGCCCAAAGAATCTCTTCATTCCAGTTCTGGTTGAAGATGTTCTGATAGTTCGTAACCGGATCCGAATCCCGCTCATAGAGCCTGACATAACCGCTTGCCGCAGCTTCGTCGAGACAAAGTCGGGCCGCTTTGGCCGCCTCGTTCCACTTCTCGGGATCATAGGTCTGGGAGATAAGAGGGGTTCCGTCCACATCCCGGAAGGAGGCCATGTCCGTATTCCCGTTGTAAAGGGGCGATGCAATATAAAGCAACACGCGAGAACGCAGGCCCAACGCAGCCATCGAGGTGGCACGGCCCAAATCGCCGTCAGAGGTCACCTTGTCCACATACGGACGATCCTTCAGCAGCTCATAAGCCCGCATGCAGTCCTCGGCAATGAATTTTGCACACTGATCGGCCGGGGAGCGCCGGATCGAAAGCATGTCCTCGCTCGGATCGAGCGAATGGTCCAGCAGCGGAATAGGCCCGTAGGCACGAAACGCCAGGAAATGGAACCAGGCCCGAAGGAAATAGGCTTCTCCCTTCCAATGGTTTTTCTCCGTGTCGCTGGTCGGACAGCGGTCCACGTTCTCAAGGAACTGATTTACCTTGCGAATTGCCATGTAGGATTCCGGCCAGACCTGTGTATCCTTGATATTGGAAGGATTCCAGCCTCCGTTGTTGATCTGGTGCGAATAGGCTCCGCCAAAGGCAATCTCCATTTCATCGCAACCTCCTGTATAAGGGTTCCGCCAGGCACCACCGCTATCCGCCATGTTGGCTTCGGTAGGAGTCCATGAATAAATATGAGTCAGAAAATTCCGGGTATAGATTCGGTTGTTGAACACATCGTCGAGCGTCAGCACCTCATCGGGAGTCATATCCAGAAAATCCGAGCAGGAGGCCAACGATGTACCCGATGCAAAACGTGAAATTAAATCATTATATTGCTGTATTTGAACGTGTTGTTTTACTCTGTAAAATCTGTGAGCAACAAACCAGCAACAGAATTGAAAGCCTTGCTATTGAAAGCGGTTGCATTAGGGAATAAAGATAGCAATTTCAAAGTTACTTGTATAACGTTCGTGATTATTTCACCGATTGTTTCTCTCCAATGTCGGATGCAGACACGAAAAAGGGCGGTCGCCGCCGCCCATAGTTTTATTTGTAACTTGTCTTCTTGTCTGCCGTAAATAGGTTTTTATAAACGTCAAAAGCAACTTCAAAATAGCAACTTTCGATGAGTTCTGACATAGCGTGAGGATATAATAGGAACCGGACAACATCACGCCCGTCAGACCCGACTACACGTTTTAATACGATAAAGTATAGCAGGGGATATTCCGATTTCCAATAACGCTCTGCATAATCCTCGCCATTGGTTCGTGCGTATGATTTATACATTGTTTCAGATGACGAGCAAAGGGTTTCGCCGAGCGATAGGAAAAACGGGAATGAATATTCGGCATGGCCTTTGAACATTTTATGATAGAATCGAGGTGTGATTGTAATTACCTGTCCGGGTTCAATATTGCTCATGCTGCTATAATCGGCTTCGGATAAAAGAGCAGCCATTATCATTCGTGATACAATCCATTCCGTTTGTAAAACAGGGTAACGCCAGCTGTATTCTTTGAAATCACAAAAAAGGTATCGTCGTCCTGCATACTCTCCGATGAATAGGCTGTTGAAATTATCGACAGCAACACCCTCGCCAAGATAAACGAGTGTCGTGTTTTTGCGGCTTTCCCATTTCCCTGTTTTTCGGTCTTGCTGCCAATATAAGGCCGATTTTATTTCCTTTGATTTTGTCGCCAGTTGTGCCGGAGCTGCATTGTTTCTATCCTGCGCCATACAGTTTGTAGAGAATGCAATTACGGCCAAAATAATTATGGACAGTTGTTTCATATTATATACCTGATTTTAAGATTAAATATTCGACTTTTCTCAACCGGTCGAGGTATTCCATTTCCGCAGGGAATACCTCTAACGCCCTTATAATTACTCGCCTTTCGTTGTGGTAATCTTTCTGTTTCCGGTATAATATCATCAATCGTTTGTATGCGTGGTGGGCTGTATAACCGATGGATATATTGATTTCATACGTGGCTATGGCATCTTCTATTTTCCCCATTTTTTCATAGGCAATACCCCTGTTGTTGAGTTCTACACAATGTTGGAGAGCTGTTCCACGCTTGCGGTTCTCTGCTTGAATATGGGATAATTGTTCCCGTGTGATTGAACCTCCGAGGCTAAATTTTTTGTTTAGAGGAGGTGGGGATTGACGCTTTGAGTTGTGGATGCCTTGCAACACGCCGCCGATAACGGCGACAACCAACCCGAATAATATGAAATAGAAGAATGCGCCCATATTTTGTCGTTTTGGCGATACTATCGCCTTGACAGAGCGCACGCAAAAGAAGCGTGGGCATTCCTGTTGGTTTAGAGGTATCGCCAAACACCTGAAGCCCTAACAAGGAAAATGCCCACGCATATACGCAGGCATCTACCATTGCTTTTAAGGGCTTCGATGAAATTGGCGATTTCCTAAACCTCAAAACAATAGCAAACGCTATATTACAATATTTTGCCCCAAATATAAACAAAGTTTTTGATATGGACAGGGGTTCCGGTTTAGAATATTGTTTGTTGTTCAATCAGATAAATCGCCGGACAACGGCAAAAATCTTTTTCCGATACACGACCACAATAATTGCCAGCACAATCCAAAAGCCTCTCATCTGTGTTTGTTGCCACCATGTCAATTCTCGTTCGACCGGTACGGCCTTTTCTACAATTTTGTCCCTATACACAAGACTATCTCGGTAGACTACCTCTTTTTCGGTCGGTACGGGCTTTTTCTGCGGCTTGTTTGCCAGCGAGTGGAACAATGCCCCGTCGGGAGTTATTCGAGCGTCAGAAACGGCGTATGACGTTTCCAAATGGCTCGTTGTATCTCGGACTGTCTGACGCTCGCTTTCAATCGGAACCTCGACAAACACCGTGTCAGGGATATACTCGGTACGGACAACTGTTTCCACCCGCACGCTGTCTTGTGTAGAGGAGGTAAGGTGGCGGGTCGGGCAACAGCCGACTACCGCCAGCAGGATTATAAAAAATACTATAATTTGAAGTCGTTTCATGTTTGTTTGTTATTTTTGTGTCATTATGGAAACAAAGGAGTTTTATCAGTCGCTTATGGCTGTAATCGAATACATTGCGGCGGGGCATTCGGAAGTTACTTGCGAAAAAGGCGAGGAACTATCCGGGGAGTATTGGCCTCGTATATACCGGCTGTTCTCGAATGAGCATGTCGGGGTCGGAATCAGCGGTGGCGATTTCCATATTACTCAGCCCCAATACCTCAGTCCTATTTACGCCGATTGCGGCCATGCCCTCGAAGAAATCGGAAAGAGGGAAGCGGACAGGCAACTTGATAATAGGGTGAAAGAATCCAATATCAAATATGCCCGTCGAGCCTTTTGGATTTCAGTAGGGGCACTCATAGTGGCTGCGACCTCGCTTGTTTGGCAACTCATCCAAGCGACAGCATGAACGATAGGAAAGCCAATGCTAATGCTGTCAAAGCTATGATATATGCCCTATCTACAATCTGTTCGTAGGTCGGTTTCTTTTTCTTCACGTTTCTCATACGATTTCGATTTTGATAGGCTCCCCTCTGTCGGAGGCTGCTTTGAGTATCTCGTACACCTTACGGAACGTGGCCGTCGAGTTCAGTACCTTGCCGACCTCTTTGTTTTCGCCGACCAAGATGCATCCTGCGCTGTCCTTTGCCGTGTTCCCGATGTGGATTAGGATGCCGTCGAAATGGGGAACGTCAAGCAGTCTCGGCAAGTATCCGTCGCAGAACTTGTACTGCGCCTTGTCTTTGTACTTCGGCGACTGTACTTTCAGCGTGATGTCGTATGTCCCGTATGGGATAGCGGTTTCGGCGTACACTTTCTTTTCCCCGTTGTCAAAGACCCCGTTTTTGTTCAGGTCTCGCACGGTGTCCTCAATAGTGTCGCATACTTTCTGCCCGTCGATATATAAATGGCCGATAGTGTAGGCCGGTTTCAGGGCAATTCGTTTGAGTGTAAGTTTCATATCTTAGATAGTTAGTTGGATAGTAATGTTGCGATTTGAACTCCGCACTTTCGGATAGTTTTCCCTACGGCAGATGCGTCCATTTGTTTATCTCCGCAGAATGATATTCCCAATACGCCGAGCGGTTTATCACCTTGATATAAGGCAAGTAAGGCTATCTCGTTTACGTCGTTGGACTTGAATTTGTAATAAAGCCGTTCGTCAAATTCACGCATTGATTCTATATGTCCGTAGAAATATCCGTCCTCGAAAATTTTAGCTATAAAAGGGTACTTTGATAAACTGAAATCGGTATATTCTTCATCTACATTCAGCACACCGTCGGAAACCGCTTCAATACGCATATCGCCGTACAGGAATGGCAATCCCGTAGTGAGATTTTTCGCTCCGTTGTGTAGTTCGATGAGCCAGACCCGGTCAGCATCGAGCGTTGGTAGTATGCGGTTAAATATCATCCGTATATTTGCATCGGCACTCATACGGCGTGATACAGCGTCGTTGTGTTGCTCTGTTTGCACCTGTTCCATTTTGTCGAGCAGGTAACGAGGATTCAGGGCAAAAAATACGACATATCCCGTGATTAGTAGGATAAATAAACTTTTCAAAATGGAGAAGAAGCCGAACTTCTCTTGCAAGTGGAGTAGCTTTTGAAGCCACCCGATACCCTTTTCGATTTTTTCCTGCATATCGTTTTGTTTTTAATGATAAGGCAAAGGTAAATAAAGTGATTGTATTATAATCATTATTGCGCAAAAATTAAAGCACGAGCCAATCATTAAGGTTGATGATTTGAAACATGAATGAACCGTCATTGGCGGAGGAATCATCGCTGACCTCTGCGATAAAATACGACGTTCCAGCTTCGAGTAAAGTAGCTTTCATCAGACCGCTGCCATATCCGGTCATCATCACGATATAACTCCCGGTTATCAGCCCCCAATTTGACGGAAAATTTACTCGGTATTTCCCTGTTCCTTGACGGCTTACGCTCAATGTACTTGCATTGTCGTATGACTTGTAGCTAATAGATGCTCCCGATGAATATCCGGTTACAATACCTTGGGCAAGCACGTTCAATTTTCTGCCGTATTTTGATGTGGTCATCAAATTGATTCGGTTCAATACAATCCAGCCATAAAACTGCGTCGATGTACCATATCCCATCAACTCTACACACTCACGAGATAGCGATATGGCCTTTTTTTGTGTTCCGTCTTCATAGAAATACTTGCCACTTGGAGCCGAATATTCTATCGATCCCGTTGTAATTTCACTGCCCCACCTATAATTGGCGATGCACATACGCCTACCGCTTTGTTCTACTCCCCATTCCAAAGTACCAACTGTAACCCAACCGCCGCCGGAGGCAATCGGCACTACGTTGTCGTGAGTGGATTGTTTGCCGCCTATCACGATAGAATCAGTTTCCCTGACAAACGGTGAGCGGAGAGAACCTTGTATCAGTATGTCTGTAAATGTTCCTCCGTTGGCTTTGATGTTTCCAGCAGAATCCCATGTGATGTTCCCTTTGGCGAGTTGGCCGGAACCGTCCACGCCGCTGAAATAAATCATCGTTTGCCCTGCGGTGTTTGCAATCTGTATGGTCGCATTTTTCATCGACAGCACATTGGCGACTGAGGCGTTCCAATCTATGTAGGTCTTGTCATTGCCGATGCGGAACGCATTGTTCAGAAAATCCATGAAATTCTTGCCGTTGGCCGATGCCACTTTGTTCGTTATGACTTGCCCCGGCAATACCTCCGTAAAACCGTATAGAGAAACGTAGCTGCGCTCTCCGTCATACTCGCTGTTCAGTACGCCCATGAGCAAGTGATAATATCCGGCCACGCCCTCCATTGCGATAGCCTGTTCGCTGATGTAAAACGTGCCGGTCTTGGCCGTTTTGCTGACTTTTGCGTAGAGGTAGTATTTTTTTGTTCCGTCGGTCAGCGTCGGCGTGGTAAAGGCGGGGAGCGACCAAAACTTATACTCGTCGGCTGCATGGCTTGACGATATGGTGTCGATGCCGAGCGTGTAGTGCTGGATGATACCGGCAGGAACAGACAGCACCTTTGTCGCCTGATTGTACGTTACGTTATGGACAACGGGGGACGGGTTCGTCATGCTATTGACGAACTCAAATTGCAGGCTCTTGTCGCCGATAAGCATAGCCATAGTTTTTACGGCTATGGGGTTTATGGAGTTCGAAAAATTATCGAGCAAGGCATCGCCTAACATTTCGATAGTTTCCATAGAATCCCGATACCGGCGTTTGGTGAACTGCAAAGCCTCTTTGTGGAGGGTATCCATAACCACCTCGTTACTTTCGATTTTCCGCAGATCACTCGATACCGTTCGCCCGACGGTAGAGTTTGACAATTCTATTTCGGGGCTGTGGGGATTATTGATGTAATCCTTTATCCCGATAATCCTGACAAGCACTCCCTCCGGCTGGAACCGCTCGTCGGAGAATTGAACGAACCCGCCCAACTTTATCATACCGCCGATATTGAGCCAATCTTTCTTCGCCCATATCCCGTCCAATTCGCCCGTGAACGTGAATTTCTGTTCTTCGTTATCGTACAGGTATTTCACCCCCTGCCGGAACATGTCCCACGATGCTCCGGTTTTTGTGGCGTTGTCGCAGATGTACGCTGCAGGCAGCATACAATGAAATACGGCGTATGTATCTCCGACTTGGGGGATATAATTTCCGCCTGGCATCGTTTGTCCGTCTATATCCTGCGGGACGATTTCAAACCGGCGGGCGGCTTTCCCTTCTTTGGCATTGTGGATATACTTTGCCTCGAATTCCTTTCCGGCCAACATTCCCGTCTGTGGAATAATTGTCAGCGTTTCGCCCTCAATCAGACAGTCCTCGAAATTCAGCGATGCCGGTATGCTGCTATCTACAATGTCGTAAAAATGCTTGCTGGCATCAACCACCGTAACGGCACTTATTGTCCCCACACGGGAGGGGTATATTTCCGAACAATCGAGGCTATCTTCTGCCTGTGAGGATAACGGTTTATCGGCACGGCGTATGGAGAACCCGTCCGCATCCGTTTGATAGGTTCGAGCCTTACTGCTGTCAAATCCCTGTTCGCCTTCGAAGTGTTCACCGTCGAACCGGATTGTTTGGCTTTTGGGCAACAGCAATTCGGAACTTCCGTATTGGCTGGCGTCGATGTTTTGTTCCCCGCCCTGAATATATAGAATTTCGATAGGCGTAGAATCTTCGTAGTTGGAGCGTCCGATGCCGGGCTTAAATCCGTTCCCTTTACCATACGATAACGGCAGCGGGTTGTCCCTGTTGTACTCGACTTTCCACAACGACACCTGCTTACCGACAAATTCGTACTCCGTTTCCCATTCATCAGCCATTTGGGATAGTGCGTCGATGCAATACGCATGATTGTACGATATGGTCTTTTCGGGAGCGTCAATGCACCGTCCGATAGTCCAACCGCTGTCCCGCTGGTTCATATTATCCACGAACATTTGCAGGTGTTCGATAGGTTTGGCCGTCAGCGGGAATTTCAGCCGTCTATCTACGGGGTTCCTGAATTTCCACTTGCCCGCCTTTGCCTGCGGTGAATCGAATACGACGGTGTACTCGAAATAGCGGCTGTGCTTCATCGTCAGGCTCTCGGGCTTTTCGAGCGTGTAGGTCTCGTTCTCATAGACACAATACGCCCCGACAGGTATTTCGACGTGTTCCGCCAGCGAGAAATAGAGCGTCAGATTATGGTCGCCCTTTATAGCCCGATAGCGGTAGCTGCTGTCATCGACCTGTATGTTGAGTATTTCGATGTTGTTATGGAGAATTTTCATCACGTAAATTGGTATATCTTCCCGTTGCCACACTTGGTGCAGCGGATTGTGGTTATAAACGGAAATTCCTCTTTAGGAATTTGATCGAGAACACTTTTAATGGCGGATGAGTTTGTGAAAAACTTACCCTCCGTACCGTTCTGCGTGAACTTAATGAGATACCGACCTTCCCCGTGTTGTGTTTTCATTCCGGGGATAAAGTCGATAAACTTCTATTTCGCTGTTCAGAACGTCCGTGATAGACACCTGTTGGCAGTTGAAAATCTTGCGGTCGTCCTGCTGCTTGATACCGAGTTCGCTGAAACGCTTTGCCATATTACTGGATATTTAGGGTTGCACAATCGTCGTCGATTTGACGTTTGATAGCTGCCCGCTCGGATAAAAAGGCTTTGTATGCAGCGATTTTCGGCTGGGCATCGGTACTCGATTTAGCCCCGTATATCCCCATTGTCGCAGCGTTGTACTCGTTGATAAGTTTCTGCTCGTAATCCCTCGGCCATAAATGGTTGATTACGGCCTCGGTCAGTTTGTCGCTCGTTACCGTACCCCACACGACAACCTCCTGACACTCCCATTTCGTTGTGGTTTCCTCCGTGTCAGCTCCGGCGGGTATTTCGACTTCTTTAATGTCCCAACGGTAGGTGTAAGAACCGTCCCCGTTTGCCTCGTAGATAGAGGGCTTTTTGTCATAGATTGCCATAGAAACTCGGTTTAATTATGGTTTTCAATAAATGTTTGGAATTGCTGTGTTTTGCCCAGCCGAGCCAACTGCACACTCCCTGTTTGTAGTCTTTGGCAGATAGGTTGGGCTGCTTGTTAAGCCGGGCAACGGCACGGCAAAAATTCTTCTTGATGCTCTTGCGGATTAGCTTGTGTTCGTGGTAGAAAACGAACCCGACGAAATCCAGCCCCCGCCCGTGCTTATCGCTGCGATTTTTAGCGATAGGGAATACCTGGTAATTTGCCTTTATCGTCAAATGCAGGTTGTCACGGAGATAGGCATCTATCTGTGTGAGTAAATCATGCAGGAACGCCTTGTCCTTGTGCAGAAAAACCATGTCGTCGGCATACCTGAAATAATATTTGACACCGACCTCCTCTTTTATCCAATGGTCAAAGTATGCGAGGAACAGGTTGGCGAAATATTGCGACAGGTAATTGCCGATAGGGACACCGGCGGCACTATCTATGATTTGGTCGAGTAGAGCCAGCGTGTCCGGGCATTTGATTTTACGGCGCACGATTTGTTTCAGCACATCATGGTCGATACTCGGATAGAATTTCTTAACGTCGATTTTCAGGCAATATCGGGTGTTCTCCACGTCTTTCAACGCTTTATCTACTTTCAGCATACACCCGTTTATACCCCTATTTTTGATGCAAGAAAACGTGTCCGTCGTGAACACCGAAACCCATATTGGTTCGAGAATGTTCATTATAGCGTGATGAACGATTCTGTCGGGGAAATACGGCAGCCGATATATCTCCCGCTCTTTGGGGTCTTTGATGATAAATGTTTCGTACTTTGATGTTTTGAACGTCTTATTTTTGAGTGCTTCGTGCAAAGCGAGGGTATTGGCTTCCCTGTTTTTGTCGTGGCGACGTACCCCGTAAGAACGCAGTTTTCCCCGTCTCGCTTTTTGGTCGGCGAGTTGGAGGTTTTCTACTGCGATAATCCTTTCGTATAAATTCCCTATCCGTTTCATTGCTTTGCTTTTCATACTTGGAGCCGTCGGTTTCCCTACCAGCACCTTTTTGTGGTTCGTGTTTTTTTGCCAAGAGGCACGGTCGTCGTTCTATATTTTGTTTCTTATTAACCTATGAAAATCAGAGGTGAGAGCCGATGTTCGCATTCGTATTCGAGGGGGTGTTATTCGAATTCGCATAGCTGAAGCCTGCATTCGCACCGTTATTCGCATTACCGCTGAACAGGACACCACGAAGAACGACCAACC
>OJOJ01000156.1_pt1 | contig 20616 bp, 10 predicted proteins | sample 1598041 | NCBI WGS metagenome assembly OJOJ01 (sample SAMN01915218, study PRJEB22387) | human gut metagenome | isolation source: stool | host: Homo sapiens | place: USA
CCAGAATGTTGCTGTACAGCCCGTTGACACCCGTATAATCCGCGCCCAGCCGGAGGAATTTTTCCGCAGCTGCGCCCTCCTCATTCTGGCGGGCCTGCTGCTGGCCTGCGGGGTCTTGATCGCGGCCGACCTGCGGCGCCGCAGACGATAAATGGGCGTAAAAATGGGCACAAAAAAAGCGCCCTGCGGCGCATCAACTCGTAAAAACGCTTTTTCTGTTAAAAAAAATCACCACGCCTTGGCGTGGCCTTCTCCTTGGTAAGCACCGGATTTACCGCTCGCTGGGCTGCCAATCGGTTCCCTCGAAGATCATGTCATCCAGATCGCCCTTCATGAAGATGTTGGTCATGGTATCACGCTCCTTTCTTCTCTTTTTACATATATAGTATACGCCGACGGGAGCATTTTCACAAGGGTGCAAATGTACATTTTTCATAAAAACGCACGATCACTTTTTGCTATTCTGCACAACAAAAGACTTGCAAACCCCGGGGAACCTATTATATAATAGGGTATCCTGTAAGGAGGCGGCGCGGTTGGACAAGAAACGCAAAAGGAAAAACACGGCCCTTCCGCTGCTGCTGGCGGCGCTGACCCTGGCCGGGGCGGGCCTGTGGTGGGGGAACTACACCCTCTCCACCGAGGAATACACCTTCACCTCCCGGCGGCTGCCGCAGGGGTGGGACGGGGCCCGGATCGTGGTGCTGTCGGATCTCCATGGCCGCCGGTTCGGCCGGGACAACAGCCGCCTTCTGGAGGCGGTGCGGAAGGCCCGGCCCGATATCATCGCGCTGGTGGGCGACCTGGTGGACGAGTGGAGCGGCACGGAATATCTGCGGCCTCTGCTGCGTGGGCTGACGGCTATGGCGCCTACGTATTTCGTCTCCGGCAATCATGAGTGGGCTGCCGGGGCCATGTCGGAGCTGACGCCGCTGCTGAAGGAATGCGGCGTCACCTATCTGAGCAACACCTTTGTAACGCTGGAGCGGAACGGCGGCGCCATCGCCGTGGCGGGCATCGACGACCCCAACGGCTTCGCCGACCAGAAAACGCCCCAGGAGGTGGCTCGGGATGTCCGGGACGCCATCGGCGACGGGTTCTGGCTGCTGCTGGCCCACCGGAATACCCATTTTGAAACGGATTACGCCGCCCTTGGGGCGGATCTGACCCTGTCGGGCCACGGCCACGGCGGCCTGTGGCGGCTGCCCTTTACCGACGGGCTGCTGGGCAACGGCGGCGCGCTGCTGCCCTCCTATACCAACGGATTTTACACCTGCCGGGACGCGGATGTGTTTGTCACCCGGGGCCTGGGCGGCATGGTGCGGATCCTGAACCGCCCGGAGGTGGCGGTGGTGATCCTGCGCCGGAACTGAGGAACGAGCATGAGAGAATTTGACGCGGGACAATTTGATATTGCCGTTATCGGCGCGGGACACGCCGGCATCGAGGCGGCCCTGGCCGCCGCCCGGCTGGGGCTGGACACCGTGTGCCTGACCATCAACCTGGACGCCGTGGGCAACATGCCCTGCAATCCCGCCATTGGCGGCACCGCCAAGGGTCACCTGGTCCGGGAGCTGGACGCCCTGGGCGGCGAAATGGCCCGGGCGGCGGATAGGGCCTGCATCCAATACCGGATGCTCAACCGCCGGAAGGGGCCAGCCGTGTGGTCCCTGCGGGCCCAGGCGGACCGCCGGGCCTATCAGCAGATCATGAAGCACACCCTGGAGCGGCAGGAGCATCTGACCCTGCGCCAGGCGGAAGCGGTATCTGTTCGCACGGAAAACGGCCATGTTACCGGTGTGGTGCTGCGAACCGGCGCCGTGTACCGGGTCCGGGCGGCGGTGCTCTGCACCGGCACCTATCTGCGGGGCCGCACCATCGTGGGCGACTGTGTGGAGGACTCCGGCCCCGATGGACTCCACGCAGCGGGCCCCCTGACGGAGAGCCTGCTGGCCCTGGGCCTGCCCCTTCGCCGGTTCAAGACCGGCACGCCGCCCCGGGTGAACCGGCGAAGCATCGACTTTTCCAAAATGCAGCTCCAGGAGGGGGATCCGTCCCCCTTGCCCTTCAGCTTCGAAACGGAGCGCCCCCCGGAAAACCGGGCCGCGTGCTGGCTGACATATACCACGGCGCAGACCCACCGGATCATCCGGGAAAACCTGGACAAAAGCCCCCTGTATTCCGGGGCCATCCAGGGCATAGGTCCCCGATACTGTCCGTCCATCGAGACAAAGATCGTCCGTTTCCCGGACAAGGAGCGGCACCAGCTGTTCATCGAGCCCATGGGCCTGGACACCGAGGAAATGTACATCCAGGGTTTTTCCTCCTCTCTGCCGGAGGATGTGCAGCTGCAAATGCTGCGGTCCGTCCCCGGACTGGAGCAGGCGGAGATGATGCGTCCGGCCTACGCCATCGAATATGACTGCATCGACCCCCTGGCCCTGCGGCCTACCCTGGAGACCCGGGCGGTGGAAGGACTTTACGGCGCGGGACAGTTCAACGGCTCCTCCGGCTATGAGGAGGCGGCGGCCCAGGGCTTTGTGGCCGGGGTCAACGCGGCGCTGAAGCTGCTGGGCCGGGAGCCGCTGATCCTGAAGCGCAGCGAAAGCTACATCGGCACCCTCATCGACGACCTGGTGACCAAGGGCACCCAGGAGCCGTACCGCATGATGACCAGCCGGTCGGAATACCGGCTGCTGCTGCGGCAGGACAACGCCGACCGCCGCCTGTGCCCCGTGGGATACCGCATCGGCCTGGTATCCCGGCAGCGGCTGCGGCAGGTGGAGGAGAAATACGCCGCCGTGGAGCGGGAGATCAGGCGCCTGGAGAAAACCGGCATCCCCGGCTCGGCAGCCCTGAACGATCTGCTGACGGCCCGGGGCACCGCCCCGGTGGCCGACGGCTGCCGCCTCATCGACCTGCTGCGCCGGCCCCAGGTAAGCTACGAGGACCTGCGCCCCTTCGACCCGGCCCCGCCGGACCTGCCCCCCGCCGTCCGGGAGCAGGTGGAGATCACCGTGAAGTACGAGGGCTATATCCGCCGCCAGGAAAAGCAGGTGGAGGAGTTTGAAAAGCTGGAGCGCCGCCGCCTGCCGCCGGACATGGATTACAGCCATATCCAGGGGCTGCGGCTGGAGGCCCGGGAGAAGCTGGCCGCCCTGCGGCCGGAGAACCTGGGCCAGGCGGGCCGCATCTCCGGCGTATCCCCCGCCGATGTGGCGGCGCTGATGGTATATCTGCACACCCGGGAACGGCCCGAAGGAGGGAAGCAAGCATGACTGTTATCGATCTGACCCACACCATCCGGGAGGACATGCCCGTCTACCCCGGCACGGAGCAGCCCCGGCTCACCACCGCCTGCACCGTTTCCCAGTGCGGCTACCGGGAGACGCTGCTGCACATGTATTCCCACACCGGCACCCACATGGACGCCCCTGCCCATATGATCGACGGGGCCCCCACCCTGGACAGCTTCGGTCCGGACCGCTTCGTGGGCCGGGGCTTCGTCCTGGATTGCCGGGGCCAGGCCCAGATCCGTCTGGATCTGCTGCTGCGGCACGAGGCCGCCATACGGGACGCAGATTTTCTGCTGTTCTGCACCGGGTGGGACCAATACTGGGGCACCGATGCCTATTATGAGGGGTTTCCGTGTCTGACCGAGGAGGCCGCCCGGTTCGTGGCGGGCCTGCCTCTGAAGGGGGTGGGGGAGGATTCCATCTCCCTGGACCCCTGCGACACGGTGGATTTCCCCAATCACCTGACTCTGTTTGGCGCGGGGCTGGTGAATACCGAGAACCTCAAGGGGCTGGCGCAGCTCATCGGCCGGGAATTCACGTTCCTGACCATGCCCCTGAAATTTGAAAATGCCGACGGCTGCAGCTGCCGGGCGGCGGCGATCGTTACCAAGGAGGCTTGAAAACAATGGGTAAACTGCGATTCCTGTTTGCGCTGTGGATGGCGAAGCTGTCCGTCCCGGCGCTGAAGATCACCCGGCACAACGGAACGGACTTCCCCGGGACCCTGGCGCTGAAGCTGTGCCCGGACTTCCTGAAATATGTGGGCCGTCCCAAGACCATCATCGCCGTCACCGGCACCAACGGCAAAACCACCGTCAGCAACCTTCTGGCGGACACCCTGGAGAAGGAGGGCCACCGTGTGCTCATCAACCGGGCGGGCTCCAACGTGGCCAGCGGCATTGCCACGGCCCTTCTGAAGGGCTGTGATCTGGCGGGCCGGGTGAAGAATTACGACATGGCGGTGCTGGAGGTGGACGAGCGGTCCAGTGTGCGGGTGTATCCCTACATCACCCCGGACTATATCGCCGTTACCAATCTGTTCCGGGACAGCATCATGCGCAACGCCCACGCCGACTTCATCGCCGATATCATCAGCCACAGCGTCCCCGCCGCCTCTAAGCTGGTGCTCAACGCCGACGACCTGATCTCCTGCGGCCTGGCTCCGGAAAATGAACGGGTGTATTTCGGCATCGACCGCCTGCCCACGGACACCGTGGAGTGCGTCAACCACATCAACGACGTGCGCATCTGCCCCAAGTGCGCCGGAAAGCTGCGCTATGAATACCGCCGCTACCACCACATTGGCCGGGCCGTGTGCGAGGACTGCGGCTTCCACTCCCCGGACAGCGATTATCTGGCCACCCATGTGGACATCGCCGGGGGCGCCATGACCATCCGGGAGAAGGGTAAGGAATATCCCTATACCCTGATCTCCGACAGTGTGTTCAATATTTATAATATGGTAACGGTCATTGCCGTGCTGCGGCAGCTGGGCTATGACCACGGGGAGATTGCCCGCGTCCTGGCAGAGTCCGCCATCACCGAGAGCCGCCACAACGCCGAAAAGGTGGGGAACGTGACCCTGGTGCGGGAAATGGCCAAGGACAAGAACGCCCTGGCCTGCTCCCGGGTATTCCACTATATCGCCTCCCGTCCCGGAAAAAAGGAGGTCATGCTGCTGATGAACTCCCTGACGGACGTGCCCCACTGGTCGGAAAACGTCTGCTGGTTCTATGACACGGACTTTGAGTATCTGGCGGACGAGAGCATCGTCCGGGTGGTGTGCACCGGCCTGCGGTGTGAGGACTACAAGCTGCGCTGCCTGATGGCGGGGGTGCCGGAGGACCGGCTGGCCTGCGCCGTGGACGAGCGCGACGCGGCGGCCCTGATGGCTTATGAGCCCGGCGACGAGCTGTACGTGCTCTACGGCACGGACACGCTGGAGCTGGCATATCAGGTGTTTGACCAGATGAAGGCCATCGCCCAAAGCCGGGCGGCGGACAGCGCGGATAAGGAGGTGCAGGCATGAAAACCGAGATCCTGTTTCCCGAGGTGGCAAACCTCTGCGGCGATCTGATGAACGTGACGTATCTGCGTCAGTGCTGCCCGGAGATGGAGGTGGTGGAGACCGGCCTGAAGGACCGCCCCGCCTTCCTGGACGGCGGCGTGGACCTGGTGTATGTGGGCTCGGCCACGGAGCGGGGCCTGCAGCTGATGGTCAAGGCCCTGGCCCCCTACCGGGCGGAGCTGGAGCGGTATGTGGACGGCGGCGGGCTGATGCTGGCCACCGGCAACGCCCTGGACGCCCTGGGCGAATATGTGGTCATCGACGGCAAGCGCGCCTTCGACGGCCTGGGCATTCTCAAGACCCACGCCGAGTATCACATGATGAAGCGGCACAACAGCTTTCTGCTGGGCAGCTTCCAGGATATGGAAATCGTTGGCTTCAAGAGCCTGTTCGGCCACACCTATCCCGATGATGAGCTGGCGAACCCCCTGTTCCGGGTGGAGCGGGGTGTGGGCCGCCATCCCGGGGCCTTTGCCGAGGGCTTTCTCCGGGGCGGCCTCATGGCCACCTATCTCATCGGGCCGCTGCTGCCTCTGAACCCGCCCTTCACCCGGTACCTCCTGGAGCAGATGGGCGCAAAGGACGTGAAGCTGGCCTTTGAAGACACCGCCATGAAGGCCTACCGGGCCCGGGTGGAGGAATTCCGCGACGAAAAGCGGGGCTATCAGTATTAAACCGCACAACCCCCGTACCTGACCCGCACAAAAGAGAATCAGGCCCCGGGAGACGGTCCCGGGGCTTGACAAGACGGCCTGCGCCGCCTATAATGAACACAGAAAAGGGTGCTGCGACAAGCGGTTGGCTCGGTTCAATCAGGAATTCATAATGAAAACCGTCACTTGGCCGAGTGGCGGTTTTCGCGTTTCTTTACAATGATCGTAACCGTATAGGGCCCGATATGTAATGTAATCCGCATGGCGTCACCCCCTTTCGGGGATCATCAGCCAACCGCCTGCCGTTCGTGCAGCGCCATGGCTATTGTATCAAATGGCGCGGCGGAATGCAACACGTTTCTGACCGCCCGCACCCCCGTCCCCGCCGCCGCATACACTGGTACCGAGGTGAGTGTATGGAGGTGCTGCAAGACGGCGTATTGGCGTTTCTGGCGGCCACGGGAGCGGCGGCCCTGTTCTGGCTGCTGACGGGGTGGCTGCGGCGGCGGGAGCCCGCCCGGGCCGTGCTGCTGGTCCCCGCCCGGGGGAGCGGTGATTTTTCCGGCCCGGTGGCCCAGCTGCTGGACCTGCGGCGGCAGCTGCGGGGCCTGCCGCCCATCGTGATCTGCGACTGCGGATTGGATGAGGCGGGACTGTCCCGGGCCCGGGAGCTTACGCAGCGGTATGACAACGTCCTGCTGCTGGCTCCGGAGGAGATCATTCAGAATTTACCATAAGGAGGGCCGGTATGGCCGAACGCTGCACGGTGGAGGGCGCCGTACAAAGCCTGATCTTTCAGAATGAGGACAACGGCTACACCGTGCTCTCCCTGCTGACGGAGGACGGGGAGCTGGTAACGGTGGTGGGGTGCATTCCCTGCGCCGCTCCCGGCGAGGGCATGACCGTCACCGGGGTGTGGACCAACCACCCCAGCTATGGGCCCCAGTTTGCGGCGGAGTCCGTGGAGCGGCGGATGCCCCGGACGGAGGAGGAGATCGTATCCTACCTGTCCTCCGGCATTCTCAAGGGCATCGGCCCCGCCATGGCCCAGCGGCTGGCAGACCGCTTCGGGGCAGACACTCTGGCCGTTATCGAGGAGGAGCCGGAGCGGCTTCAGACCGTCAAGGGCATCACCGCCAGGCGGGCCATGGAGCTGTCTGCCGCCTTCCGGGAGCTGACGGGGCTCAAGCGGGTCATGGAGTTCCTGGCCCGGTATGAGCTGCCGGTGCCCCTGGCTATGCAGCTGTACCGGGCCTACGGGGCGGATGCTCTGCCCCGGCTGAGGGAGGACCCCTATCTGCTGACCGGCGACGCCTATGGTGTGGAATTTTCCACCATGGACGAGATCGCCCTGAGCATGGGCTTCGACGGCGACAGCCCCTGCCGGGTGGAGGCCGCTCTTACATACGAATTATCCCACAACCTGAACAACGGCCATGTGTTCCTGCCCCGGGACAAGCTGCTGTCCGCCGCCGCCCAGCTCATCAGCGCGGACACCGACGCCCTGGAGACGGCCCTGGACGGTCTGCTGACCCGGGGCGTCATCGTTCAGGAGCAGGTGGCCAATGTCCAGGCCTGCTATCTGCTGCGCCTGTATCAGGCAGAGACCCGGGTGGCCCGGCGGCTTCTGTCCCTGCGGGATGCGCCGCGGCAGACCGGGAAAAATGTGGACAGGATCATCACCGAGATGGAACGCCAGCAGGGCATCGCCTATGCGCCCCAGCAGCGCCGGGCGGTGGAGCTGGCGGCCCGGAGCGGGGTGCTGCTGCTGACCGGCGGCCCCGGCACCGGCAAAACCACCTCCACCCGGGGCATCGTCACCCTGCTGGAGCGCATGGGCCTGACGGTTCTGCTGCTGGCCCCCACGGGCCGGGCAGCCAAGCGCATGAGCGAGCTGTGCTCCCGGGAGGCCCAGACCATCCACCGCTGCCTGGGCATGACCTTCAACGAGCTCACCGGCGAGGTGACGTTCAAGAAAAACGAAAAGGACCTGCTGGAGGCCGACGCCGTTATTGTGGACGAGATGAGCATGGTGGACCTGCCGCTGATGGACGCCCTTCTGGCGGCCCTGAAGCCCGGGTGCCGCCTGGTGATGGTGGGGGACCCGGACCAGCTGCCCTCCGTGGGGCCCGGCAACGTGCTGGGGGATATTCTGCGCAGCGGCTCAGTGGCGTCGGTGACCCTGACGGAGGTATTCCGCCAGGCGGAGCAGTCCGCCATCATCCGCAACGCCCATGCGGTGAACCGGGGCCGGTCCCCGGATCTGAAAAACAAGCAGAACGACTTCTTTTTCCTGTGCCGCCGGTCGCCTGACCGGCTGGTGCAGACGGTGGTGGACCTGTGCCGCACCCGCCTGCCGGAAAATATGGGCATTCCCGCCGGACAGATCCAGGTGCTCTCCCCCACCCGTAAGGGGGAGACCGGCACCGTCAGCCTGAACCGCGCCCTGCAGGCGGCGCTGAATCCTCCGTCCCCCGGCAAGCGCCAGAAGGCCTGGGGCGACATGGTGTTCCGGGTAGGGGACCGGGTCATGCAGACTAAGAACAACTACGATGTGATCTGGCAGAAGGACAGCGGCGAGGCCGGCAGCGGCATCTTCAACGGCGACGTGGGCACGGTGGAGGACATCGACCCCTCCGGCGAGCTGGTGACCATCCGCTTCGACGACCGGGTCAGCGTGTACACGGCGGACCTGCTGGGCCAGCTGGACATGGCCTACGCCATGACCGTCCACAAGGCCCAGGGCAGCGAATACCGGGCCGTGGTGCTGGTATCCGCCCCGGCGGCTCCGTCCCTGCTGGTGCGGGGCGTGCTGTACACTGCCATCACCCGGGCGCGGGAGCTGCTGGTGATGGTAGGCGACGACGTGATCCCCGGGCAGATGGCGGAAAACGACCGCCGTACCCGGCGATACAGCGGCCTGCGCCGCAGGCTCAAGCAAGGAGGAGAAAGCCATGGGCATGAGTGACCTGAATGAGCGCCTGAACCAGCTGGAGCAGGGGGCATTGAACTTCCTGTTCCCCCGGCGCTGCCCCTTCTGCAATCAGCACATCGGCAGCAAGGAGCTGATCTGCACCGACTGCGAAAAGAAGCTGCCCTACACCGGGGACCGGGCCGTCCGCCAGACCTCCTGGGGCCGGGTGGCCGCGCCTCTGTATTACGAGGACGCCGTCCGCCGGGCCATTCTGGACTTCAAGTTCAAGGGCCGCATGGGCGGCCTGCCCTGCTTCGGCAGCCTGACGGCCCGCTGCGCGGCGGAGGAGTTCGGCGGCGAGTTCGACGCCATCACCTGGGTGCCGGTGAGCCGGAAGCGCCTGCGCAAGCGGGGCTTTGACCAGGCCCGGTATCTGGCCGGGAGCCTGTGCGTGGAGTGGCACGTGGAGCCCCAGGAGACCCTGCGCAAGACAACGGACAACCCGGCCCAGTCCGGCCTGGACGATGCCGACGCCCGCCGGGCCAATGTCCTGGGCGTATACGAGGCTGTCCGTCCGGAGAACATCGCCGGGAAGCGCTTCCTGCTGATCGACGACATCTGTACCACCGGAGCCACCCTGTCTGAGGCGGCCCGGGTGCTGCGTCAGGCGGGGGCTGCCGACGTGGTGGGCCTGACCCTGGCCATCAGCCGGGAGGAATAATTTTCCCGCTGCCGGTGCATAATGAGACATCGGCGGAAAAGCTGCAAAATATGAACAAAAGATTACGATTTGGAAAATCACGCAAATCCTCTTGCAAAATGGGAAAATCACCATTATAATAGAGCATCAGGGAATAATACGGCCCCCTAAGGGCTGTGGTCCATATCAGAAAAATGAGGTGCAGCATTATGTGTTCGTTAGCAAAGGATATCGGTATCGACCTGGGTACCGCATCGGTATTGGTATATGTCAAGGGCAAGGGCGTTGTGCTCAATGAGCCCTCTGTGGTGGCCATCAACAAGGACGACGGCCGCCTGCTCAGCGTGGGCGCCGATGCCCAGGCCATGCTGGGCCGTACCCCCGGCAACATCGTGGCCATCCGCCCCCTGCGTGAGGGCGTCATCTCCGACTACGACATGACGGAGCGGATGCTCAAGGAGTTTATCCGCAAGGTCAGCGGCAGCTTCCACCACATCTTCAAGCCTCGTGTCATCATCTGCGTCCCCTCCGGCATCACCGAGGTGGAGGAGCGCGCCGTGGTGGACGCGGGCCTGCAGTCCGGCGCCAGTCATGTGTATCTGATCGAGGAGCCCGTGGCCGCCGCCATCGGCGCAGGCATCGACATCACCAAGCCCGAGGGCCACATGGTGGTGGACATCGGCGGCGGCACCAGCGATATCGCCGTCATCTCCCTGAAGGGCGTGGTGGAGAGCGCCTCCATCAAGGTAGCCGGCGACCAGTTCAACGAAGCCATCGTCAAGTACATGCGCCGCAAACACAACATCCTCATCGGCGAACGCACCGCCGAGCAGATGAAGATGCAGATCGGCTGCGTGTTCCCCAAGGACGAGGAGACTACCATCGAGATCAAGGGCCGCTGCCTGATGACCGGCCTGCCCAAGACCATTACCGTCACCTCCACCGAGATGCTGGAGGCCTTCGAGGAGCCGGTGGAGCGCATTCTGGAGGCGATTCACGGCGTTCTGGAGCGCACGCCCCCGGAGCTGGTGGCCGACATTGCCAACAACGGCATCGTCATGACCGGCGGCGGCAGCCTGGTGGACGGCTTTGACAAGCTCATCACCGCCCGCACCGGGATTCACACCGTGGTGGCGGAGAACGCCATCAGCTGCGTGGCCATCGGCACCGGCAAGAGCCTGGACTCCGTCCACGAAATGAACGATGGTACCGTGAACCTCTCCCGCCGCAAGCAGATGAACTGAAGCTGACACATAGCTCAAGGCCCCGCCATCTGGCGGGGCCTCTTGAGCTTGTCAGCCCATATGGAAGGGACGGCAATGCATAGCGCGCTTTTTCCCTTGCCAAACGCATCCCCCTGTGCTATAATCTGTGTATCACATAGGGAACTCATATAGCCCTGCGGGTATGGCGCAGGGCGTTTCTACGGGGCCGCCCACGGCCCTGCTATGGGTGCTCCGCCGGAAAGCCGGCGGGGCGCCCGTTTTTATTTTCCGAAAGGAGCGACTCATCATGACACAGGTTTTACGCGGCAACATCGTCCAGGCCCCGCAGCTGGGAAAGCTGGACATCCGGGAGCACGGTTATCTGGTGTTGGAGGACGGCGCGGTCCGGGGGGTGTACGACGCTCTGCCGGAGGCGTTTGCCTCGGCGCCCCTGACGGATTACGGCGACCGGCTCATCATGCAGTCCTTTGCGGATATGCACCTCCATGCCCCCCAGTATCCCATGCTGGGCATGGGCATGGACCTGCCTCTGCTGGATTGGCTGAATACCTACACCTTCCGCACCGAGGCCCGGTTCGCCGACCCGGACTTTGCCCGGCGGACCTACCGCCGTCTGGCCACGGACCTGATCACCAACGGCACCACCCGGGTGTGCATGTTCTCCTCTCTGCATACCGAGGCCACCTGGATCCTCATGGAGGAGCTGGAGCGGGCCGGCGTCACGGGCTTTGTGGGCAAGGTGAACATGGACCGCAACGGCCTGCCCGGCATTTTGCAGGAGACCACGGAGCAGTCCATATCCGAGACGCTGCGCTGGCTGGATGGCTGCCGCTTCGACCACATAAAGCCCATTATCACCCCCCGCTTTACCCCCAGCTGCACCGATGAGCTGATGGCCGCCCTGGGCCGCATCGCCCGGGACCGGGGGCTGTACGTTCAGTCCCACCTGTCGGAAAACCGGGGGGAGATCGCCTGGGTCCGTGAGCTGCACCCGGACTGCCCCCAGTATTGGGAGAGCTACGATAAGTTCGGCCTCTGGAAGGACCACACCGTCATGGCCCACTGCGTCTACTCCGACGCCCGGGAGTGCGCCGCCATCCGCCGGGCCGGGGTGGTGGTGGCCCACTGCGCCGGCTCCAACATCAACCTCTGCAGCGGCGTCTCCCCGGTGCGGGAGATGCTGCGCCAGGGGATCTGGGTGACCCTGGGCTCCGACATTGCCGGCGGCGCCCAGCTGCCCATGTACAAGGTCATCACCATGAGCATCCGGGCCTCCAAGGTCAAGCGCATGGAAACCGACTGGTCCGAGGATTTCCTGACGGTGCCGGAGGGCTACTACCTGGGCACCACCGCCGGCCACCGGTACTTCGGCGGCGGCGAGGGCTTCGCTGTGGGCAAGCTCCTTCACGCCATCGTGGTGGATGACGGCGACTTCCCGGAGCCTGTCCGCCAGCTGACGGTGCGGGAGCGCTTTGAGCGGGCCATCTACATGCTCCATCGTCACAACATCACTGCCGTCTGGTCCGACGGACGGCTGGTAAAATAAAGCCGCCCCTTCCGGCCGCTGCTTCGCTGAAAGCAGCGGCCTTTTTCTGCCTGTCCTCTGCATGAAAAACGCAGAACCGTTCGGTAAAAATGTCCCTATAAAGGGTAAATACCTGGATTATACCAAAAAATATACAGTCTATTCATGGAAAAATTTCCCAATCCCGGCAACCCGGTGTCCGCCACAAAAGAACAAAAACAAATGTACTCGCACCGTGGACGTGCGCACAAACAAACGGAGAGACGGCAATATATTTTGGGCAATTTTTCTATCGCAGACGAATACCATTCGGATTGTTTGTGACGCAAGTACAAAAGAATTATATTTCAAAAGCTGCGATACCACCTTGCTGCATGACCGCTAAAAGAGAAAATTGCCCCGCAAGCCCAGGGAAAAAGCTGGAAAATTTAGGACTTCTTTGCAGAAAAAACTTGCTTTTGACAAAAACAGGAAGTATAATTATGCAATCAGGAAATTCCTCAACACAGCAGGGGAGTGGAACGAAAAAATTCAGGAAGGAAGTCGATCGATGAAAAAGACGAGAATGCCGCAGCGGCTGCTTGCTCTGGTATTGGTGCTGATGATGCTCATCAGCGTCCTGCCGGTCAGCGCCATGGCGGCAGAACTGACGCCGGCCGACGCCCAGACCGGGCTGACGGCCACCGATGTGACCAATGAACTCACAGACAGCGACCGTCTGTCCATCTTCGAGGAGAACATGGACCCCAGCAAGGTGTCCAAGTCCGATGTCCCCGCAGATGACGAAATGGTCCGTGTCATTGTGCAGCTGGATGCGGACAGCCTGCTGGATGCCCGCAACCGCACCAATGCCGGCATGTCCATGCTGGACTTCCAGCAGACGGCTGCCGCCAAGGCTCAGCTGGAGGAGATCGCCGATGTCCAGCTCTCCGTTATGAACGCCATGGAGAGCCAGAGCATCCCCAGCTCCTTCACCTTCAGCTATACCTCCGTCATCAGCGGCTTTGCCGCCCAGGTGCCCTATGGCAGGATCAACGACATCAAGAAGCTTGACGGCGTAGTGGACGTGGTGCTGTGCCAGACCTACTATACCGACTCCATGGGCTCCGCCACTCTGGGCCAGGCCCTGACCGCCGCAGAAGTGGCCGCCTATTCCAACAACACCCAGTACCAGGGCGAGGGGACGCTCATCGGCATCCTGGACACCGGCCTGGATGTGAACCACGAGGCCTTTGCCAACGCTCCTGCCGTGCAGAAGCTGCAGAAGTCCGGCCTGTCCAAGCTGCTCTATCAGATCAGCCAGGGCGAGGACGGCAAGACCAAGGTCACCGCATACAGCTATGCCGCTCTGTGGTATGCCCAGAAGCACAGCTCCAGCTCCCTGGAGCTGCTGACCGAGGACGACCTGTATAAGAGCGCCAAGGTTCCCTTTGCCTTCGACTATGCCGATGCCGACGCGGACGTTGTCCCCTCTGCCGACGCTGTGGAGAAATACGGCAATGACCACGGCACCCATGTGGCCGGCATCGCCGCCGGCAAGACCGTGGACGCCGACGGCAGCGTCACCTTCGCCGGTCAGTCTCCCGAGGCCCAGCTGGCCATCTTCAAGGTATTCTCCGACTCCACCAACGGCGCCTCCACGGATACCATCCTGGCGGCTCTGAACGATGCGATGCTCATCGACGTGGACGTCATCAATATGTCCCTGGGCGCCAACGGCGGCTTTGGCCGCGAGGCCGAGGGCGACCTGACCACCAAGTGTTATGACCTGGTGAAGGCCTCCGGCATCCTGCTCAACTGCTCTGCCGGCAACTCCTACTCCTCCTCTCAGGGCGGTGCCCACGGCGACTTCACCTCCGTGTCCGACCCCGACACCGGCATCATCAGCTCCTCGTCCTCCTATGACGCGGCGCTGTCCGTTGCCTCCGTCAACGCCAACGAGACTGCGGCGTTCCTGATCGGCGAGGGCCGCGTACCTTATAATGATGTGTCCGGTCACAGCTTCACCCAGCTGCTGCTGGGCAGCGAGACCTCTAAGACCTATGAGTACGTCATGGTGCCCAACGCCGGCGACGTGGCCGATTACCAGGGCCTGGACGTCACCGGCAAGATCGCCGTGGTCATGCGCGGCGGCCTGTCCTTCGAGCAGAAGCAGCTCAACGCCGCCGCTGCCGGTGCCGCCGGCTGCGTCATCTACAACAACCGCGACGGCTACCTGCTGAACATGTCGGTGGAAAACTACAAGATCCCCACCGTGTGCATCAGCCTGTCCAACGGCCAGATGATGGCCAATGAGACCGAGAAGAAGCTCACCGTGTCCTCCGCCGAGAAGGGCTATGTGGCCATGAGCGACTTCTCCTCCTGGGGCCCTCTGCCCTCCCTGTCTCTCAAGCCTGAGATCACCGCCCCCGGCGGCAACATCTATTCCTCTCTGCCCTTCGCCCAGTACGGCTACATGAGCGGCACCTCCATGGCCTCTCCGTATCTGGCCGGCGTGGCCGCCGCCGCTCTGGAGTATGTGAATACCCTGATGCCCGGCGCCTCCGACACCGACAAGCAGATTCTGGTGAACCGCCTGCTGATGAGCACCGCCAACGTTCTGTACGATGAGGAAGGCGTGGCATACTCTCCCCGCAAGCAGGGCTCCGGCATGGTGAACCTGGCCGCGGCCACCACCACTCCCGCCTACCTGTATGTCCGGGGTCAGGAAAAGACCAAGATCGAGCTGGGCGACGACGCCGACCAGCTGGGCGTGTACAAGCTGAGTTTCGTGGTGAAGAACCTCACCGGCTCCGCCCTGTCCTATGACGTCAATACCCAGGTCCAGACCGAGAGCATTACCACCGACGGCCTGTACATCGCCCAGAAGGGCTATGCCCTCTCCGCCGACACCAGCGCCATCAAGGTCTCCGGCGGCTCCCTCAGCGGCACCACCGTCACCGTGCCCGCCAAGGGCGAGACCACGGTCACCGTCACCGTCCGCCTGTCCGATGCGGACCGGGAGTACCTGGCCAAGTTCCCCAACGGCATCTATGTGGAAGGCTTCGTGGAGCTGACCAACAACGACGATCCCGCGCTGTCCGTGCCCTTCCTGGGCTTCTACGGCGACTGGACCAAGGCCCCCATCTTCGAGGACGCCGATATCTATAACGGCCTGGACGAGAAGATGTACGCCACCAACGTGTCCGGCGTCTACGCCATGATGTACATCATGCGCCTGGGCATGTATCCCTTCGTGGTCCCCGAGGGCTACGACACCCCCTCCACCTCCGCCGATAAGATCTGCGTGGACCTGGGCGGCGGCAACGGCATCAGCAACCTGTACTACCTGCAGGCCGGCCTGCTGCGCGCGGCCAAGACCACGGATGTCACCATCGCGGACAGCGACACCGGCGAGGTGTATCTGGACAGCGACGGCATCAACACCCGCAAGGCCATGTATAACTCCAGCAGCCAGCAGGTGCGTCCCGCCTATGTGGGCGAGATCTTCCCCGCGCTGAACTCCAGCGGCGTGATCCCCAACAACACCCGCATGACCTACACCGCCAAGACCTATATTGACGGCTTCGACGTGCAGGATAACCTGAAGGATACCTACACCTTCCATTTCACCTCCGACGGTGAAATGCCCTACATCGTGGACCGGGAGGGCCTGGCCTTCCGCACCGGCGCTGACGGCCGGAAGTACCTGGACGTGACCCTGGCCGATAACTTCTGCCTGGCCGGCGCCACCCTGTACTCCACCGAATGGAAGACCAACGTCAACAACGGCAAGAAGGAAATGGGCTTGGGCTCCAACTACTACGACGGCATCATCCCCGCCCTGAAGGCCGACGGTACCTCTCCCCGGGCCTACGAGGAGTATACCTACACCTTCGACGTCACGGACTTCTATCAGAAGCTCCTGAATGGTACCTTCTATGTGGTGGCCTATGACTATGCGCTGAACCAGTGCGCTTACCGCGTAAAGCTGGCTGACAATCCCGTCACCCAGATCACCCTGGACCAGACCGCTGTGACCCTGCCCCAGAAGGGCTATGTCCAGCTGAACGCCACTGTGACTCCCGACGACGCCACCGACCAGAATCTGGTGTGGAGCTCCTCCGACTCCAGCGTGGCCGAGGTCCGGGGCGGCATCGTGGCCGCCAAGGCTCCCGGCACCGCCACCATCACCGTCAAGTCCTCCGTCTGGACCGACGTGAAGGCCCAGTGCCAGATCACCGTCACCGACGAGGTGGGCGCGGATGTTCCCATGAGCGAATTCCTGCTGAACACCTCCTCCGTGACCATGCTGCCTGACACCACCTATACCAATGTCCGGCTGTATGGCTATTCGCCCTTCTATGCCACCGACCTGACCCTGGAGTGGACCTCCTCCGACGAGTCCGTGGTCACCGTTGAGCCCAACGGCGAGGGCGACCAGCTGACCCAGTACGCCAAGCTTACCGCCCACAAGGCCGGTACCGCCACCGTCACCGCCAAGGCCAAGAACGGCACCGCCACCTATGATCTGGCCGTCACCGTCAACGAGGCCAGCGGCGCCGGCACCTTCAACATCGTGGGCGACACCCTGGTCAGCTACAGCGGCTCCGAGAGCACCGTCACCATTCCCGACGGCGTCCGCGTCATCGGGGAGAACGCCTTCAAGAACAACGACTACATTCTCAACGTCATTTGCCCCGACAGCCTGGAGCAGATCGACTACCGTGCGTTCTATGACTGCAACAACCTGCAGAGCGTCAGCCTGCCTGAGACGATGAAGGTCATTAACGAGGGCGCGTTCTACTACTGCAAGAACCTGAAGACGCTGGGCCACACCGACGACGGCGTCCTGCCCAAGGGCCTGACCTCCATCGGCGTCAAGGCGTTCTACTTCTGCGAGGCCCTGGAGGGCGACCTGGTGATCCCCGACGGTGTCACCAGCCTCAGCGCCGGCCTGTTCTATAACGGCTTTGCCCTGACCAGCATCACCATTCCCGACACCGTCACCTCTATGGACGCAAACGGCGACCAGTTCGCCAACTGCACGGCTGTAACCTCCGTGAAGCTGTCCAAGAACCTGACCGAGCTGCCCAAGACGGCGTTCTTCACCTGCAAGAGCCTGAAGCACCTGCCCGACCTGAGCAACGTCACCTCCGTGGGCACCAGCTGCTTCGCCGGCTGCGCCGGTCTGGAGGAGATGACCATCCCCGAGAGCCTGACCTTCGTCGGCACCAACGCCTTTGCCCGCAGCAACCTCACCGAGATTACTGTGCTGGGCGATCCCCAGGGCCTGGATTCCGCGTTCTACAACAGCCTGAACCTGACCACCTTTGTGGCCCCCAAGCTGACCACCATCGGCAAGCAGATGTTCCAGGGCTGCACCGCGCTGGTGAACTTCATCGTTCCCGACAACGTCACCTTCATCGGCGAGAGGGCCTTCCAGGGCTGCACCAACCTCAAGACCCTGACCTTCCCTGCCTCCTACAAGGCCGAGACCCTGTCCTTCGGTCTGACCCCGTTTGTCAGCTGCCCCGCCTTTGAGGGCTATGTCATCGAGGACGGCGCTTCCCTCCAGCGGACCGAGGACGGCACCCTGCTGGCCGGCGGCGGCAAGGTTCTGGTGAGCCTGCCCGAGAACTTCACCGGCACCTCCTACACCGTCCCCGACGGCGTGGAGACCATCAGCGACTACCTGTTCTATAAGAAAACCACCATCACGTCCGTCACGCTGCCTGCCAGCCTCAAGAAGATCGGCACCGCCGCCTTCCAGGGCTGCACCAAGCTGACGTCCATTACTCTGCCCGATGGCTTCACCACCCTGGGTGAGCACGCCTTCGACGGCTGCTCCGCGCTCAAGACCGTGGCCTTCGGCCAGAGCCTTACCTCCGTACCTGCCTATGCGTTCAGCAACTGCTCCGCGCTGACGGCTGTGGACCTGCCCGCCACCGTGGAGACCGTGGGCGATTACGCCTTCCGCGGCTGCTCCAAGGCCACTGCCCTGTCCCTGAAGGAGGGCCTGACCTCCATCGGCGCCAACGCCTTCTACGGCTGGAAGGCTCTGAAGGCCATCACCATTCCCCAGTCCGTCACCTCCCTGGGCGGCTCCGCGTTCTATGACTGCAACGCCGCCGCTTCCATCGACTGCGGCAGCCTCACCGTCATCCCCGAGCGCGCGTTCTACAACGCCAAGGCCGTCAAGACCGTGAAGCTCAGCGACAACGTCACCTCCATCGGTGAGCGCGCCTTCTATAACTGCATGGTGCTGGAGACCATCAACTGGCCCTCTCAGCTGAAGACCATCGGCAAGCAGGCCTTCTACTATGCCCGGAAGCTCCAGAATCTGGACTTCTCCGGCACCCAGCTGGAGTCCATCGGCAACAGCGCCTTCTATCAGCCCTATGAGGCCCGGACGCTGGCTTTCCCCGACACCCTGCAATCCATCGATAGCAAGGCGTTTGCTTACCTGAACTACAACAAGACCGCCTATATCACCGAGGTCAGCATCCCCGCCTCCGTCACCAGCCTGGCCAAGGATGCCTTCTATCTGGCCAGCGGCCTGAAGAAGATCAACGTGGCCGACGGCAATGCCGCTTATGTGTCCTCCAACGGCATCGTGATGCTCAAGGACACCGGCGAGATCTACATCTGGCCCCAGGGCAATGAGACCACCGAGTTCACCCTGCCCTCCACCATGACGGAGATCCCCGATAAGATGTTCCAGAACAACACCAGCCTCAAGAAGGTCGTCGTTCCTGCCAGCGTCACCAAGGTGGGCACCTATGCCTTCTCCAGCTCCAGGATCGAGGAGATCTATTTCGAGGATTCCGCCAATGGGCTGACCGTCGGCGCCTTCGCCTTCTACAATTGTCCCAATCTGACCAGCCTGCGTCTGCCCTATGGCCTGACCAGCATCGGCGCCAGCGCCATCTCCAAGACCGGTCTGGAGACCATTGTCATTCCCGACACCGTCACCGAGATGGGCGGCAGCGCGCTGGCCTACAACGACGCCCTGAAGAATGTCACCCTGTCCAAGTCCCTGACGGCTGTGCCCAGCCGCGGCTTTGTGGGCTGCGAGGCTCTGACGGAGCTGACTCTGCCCGCCTCCATCCAGGATTGCGGCGTCAGCAACACCGTCAATGCCTTCACCGACTGCGTGAACCTGCAGAACATCTTCGTGGCCGACGGCTCCCTGTACTTCAAGAGCGTGGACGGCGTCCTGTTCGATAAGAACGGCACGAACCTGCGCTGCTATCCCGAGGGCCGCACGGCGGAGAGCTACCGCATCCCCGAGGGCACCGTCCGCGTGGGCGGCAGCGCCTTCGCCGGCAACGAGCACCTCAAGAGCGTCAGCTTCCCCACCACCCTGGAGCGTATCGGTCCCAAGGGATTCTTCGCCTGCACCAACCTGAAGGATTACTACTTCAACGGCATGACCGCTCCTCTGCTGGAGACCACCGTGTCCCTGACCGGCGCTTATGCCAACGTGGCCCTGTACGCCAACTTCGTCGGCCTGTGGGGCACCACCACCACCAGCGGCTTCGTGTACAACGACTGGGGCCTGAACCTGTACTATCCCCAGGGCGCTGTGGGCTACACCGCCTATGTCTGGGACAAGTACTTCAACACCGAGAACGGCAGCGTCAACGTCATGGATGCCAGCTACTTCACGCCCACGGATCTCACCGTGACGGAGACCGGCGTCCGCAACGCCCTGCTGACCTGGACCGCCGCCAAGCAGTCCAATGCCGAGGATATCGTCTATAAGGTGGAGCGCAGCGTTGCGGTCCACATCCAGGACGACACCCAGGATACCTGGCTGTTCGATGGCTTCGAGACCCTGGCGGAGAATCTCACCGCCTGCACCTATACCGATACCACCGCCCTGCACTTCGGCATGACCTATGCCTACCGTGTCACGGCTTACAGCCTGTCCGGCCAGACCGGCCCCGCTGCCATCGGGTATCTGTATATTGATGCCGACCCCAACAACGCCGATGAAATGGCGGTGCTGGAGCTCATCAAGAAGATCGAGGCCCTCAAGCCCATCGAGAACCTGACCAAGGAGGACGAGGCTTACCTGCGTCAGCTGCTGGCTGAGTACAACGCCCTTACCGACGCCCAGAAGGAGCTGGTGTACAACTATGGTACCCTGCTGGCCGCTCTGGAGCTGGTGGGCCACAACCCCGAGCTGAAGAACGCCAAGCCCGCCACCTGCACCCAGGACGGCTACACCGGCGATGAGGTCTGCAAGA
>OJOJ01000179.1_pt1 | contig 19722 bp, 20 predicted proteins | sample 1598041 | NCBI WGS metagenome assembly OJOJ01 (sample SAMN01915218, study PRJEB22387) | human gut metagenome | isolation source: stool | host: Homo sapiens | place: USA
GAGCACGGTGTAGTCCGTGACGGACGGCTGACCGTCCGGCGCGGTGGTGCGGCGGGTGGTGCCGTCGTCCGCGCGGGCGATGGGCAGGTCAATGGTGCCGCTTACCGGCAGGCCGGTACCACAGGCAACGGCGAGATACGTGCGCCGAAAGCCGTCGGTGTGCAGCACGCGGCGCAGCCGGTCGTGCACGTAGCCACTGCGGGCGACGAGCATGACGCCGGACGTGCCACGGTCGAGCCGGTTGACGGGGTGAAAAACCGCGTCGGGCCCGAGGTAAGCGGCAAGTGCATTGGCAACCGTGGGATCGCCGCGGTCGTACCCGCCGTGCACGGCCATGCCGGCGGGCTTATTGAGCGCGAGCAGGTCAGCGTCCTGATACAGGATATCCAGCGGCACGGCCACGGGTGGGAAGCGGCCGCCGGAGCGCTTGTCATCGATGCGCACGGTGAGGGTATCCCCTGCCTGCACGCAATCGACGGTGCGGGCGTGCGCGCCGTTGATGCAGATGCCGTCCGGCACGGTCTTGATGCGGGCAATGGCCCCGTCGACCATGCGCAGTTCCCCGGTATACCTGCGGCGGAACTCCTCCCACCGCTCTGCAGGGGCGGCATGGAACCATGCACGCAGCCCGGGGGTCGGGGCGATCTCCTTGGCCCACACGTCATAGCGGAGCGCCTCCTTGCGGATGCCCCGCGGCCACAATTTATCGACCAGCACCCGGTAACCGTCCTCCGGAGCCTCGGGTTCGTAAACCCGCTTGATACGTATCCGTGTCATAACGATCGGTTTTTACCCGGACGTCGCAAAAAACATTCCGGACAGGATTTCCGCAAAGCCCGCACCGGATGCAGGGCATTAAAATGAAGGGCGCCTCCCGGCGCCCTTCCCCATCAAAAATTAACCCTTAAAAATTATCTCCATTTCGGAAAACCTCCGAGAGGTAATGGTGTAAAAAGAAAAGATCTGCGTCACCCTGGACAACCTCCCGCATCATAAGATCTTCGTCATCAGAGATGCCTTCGTCTGAAACCTCGTTTTTGTCAATATCCTCCATAGGCATCTAATATTTTGCTTTGTACTAACTAAACGCCCGCCCCATGGAAATATTGTGCGGAATCAGCATAAAACCATATTTTTTTCTTTGATCATCCGTCGCAGGTTGATAAGCGCATAGCGCATACGCCCCAACGCGGTATTTATACTCACGTCGGTTTGTTCCGCGATATCCTTGAAACTCAGACCGGAAAAGTAACGCATCATCACCACCTCGCGCTGTTCCGGAGGCAGCAGCTCGACCAAAGCACGCACGTCGCGCTCGATCTGCTCGCTGACCATCGCGTCCTCGACGTTCCGTTCGGCGAAACGCAGCGACCCCAGTACGTCATAACCCGCCTCAGCCTCGGTGACGGTCTTGTTCTGCCGCTGGGCGCGGAAGTGGTCGATCACCTGATTATGCGCAATACGAAGTATCCACGAGAGAAATTTCCCGTTGTCCGTATAACGGCCGTCGTCGATAACCCGCACGGCTTTGATGAATGTTTCCTGAAAGATGTCCTCGGCAACGCCACGGTCTTTGACCATCATATTGATGTAGTCCCGCACACGGCGGCTGTGGCGTTCGATGAGCTTGGATATGGCACCCTGGTCACCTGAAAGGTAATGATTAAGCAATACCTGGTCACTTAATGCTTGTACGTTCATACTCTTTTCTCCTAATTATAGTTATAAAGAGTAGAATTTTTCCCGATAGGCTATCCTTTTAATGTTGTATGCGCGTCAGTTTCGTGTGTTCGGGCTTTTGAAACGATGGTTTCCGGAGCCTTTACGGCGGCAAGATAAATACTTTTTTCCGAAAAACCAAATTTCTTTCTACTCCGCCGGGGGAAATCCCCGCTGTTTTTCCGGTTGCTGAATTTACAAATTCCGTGCCGGAATCGGCCGCAGCCGTATCCCGTTAGTTATCAGCAAAAAAGCGGAATAACAAGGGAAAAATCGCGGACAGGAGATACATTTTCCGGGGCCGTCAGGGGCAGGAAGGCGGGTCGCCGCCCGGGATTCCGGCTTCGGCGGGACATTTCACGGGTTCGACATGGATCGAGATGATCGTCCCCTGGCCGAAACGCGCCCGCAGGCGGCGTTCGATATCGACCGTCAGCTCGTGCGAACGGGCGACGCTCATCGCCCCGTCCACCCTAACATGCACTTCGACGGCAATCGCGGCCCCGATACGGCGCGTTCGCAGGTTGTGCGGCTCCCCCACCTCGGGATCGGCCGTAACGATTCCCAAAATCTCCTGCTCCGTCTCGTCGGGCAACGAACGCTCGAGCAACTCCCCGAGCCCCGTGCGGATCAGGTCGAAAGCAACCTTGAAGATAAAGACTGCGACGACCAACGCTGCGATGGGATCGGCGATGCGCCACCGCTGCCCGAGGAAATAGGCACATCCGATGCCCGCCAGCGTCCCCAGCGACGAAAGGGCGTCGCTGCGGTGATGCCAGGCATTGGCGACCATGCTCGGGCTTTCGACCCGGCGCCCCTCACGCACCGTATATCGGTATAATATCTCCTTGATGACGATCGACACCACCGCCGCGGCCAGAGCCACGGCGCCCGGGCGGGGCAACTCCCCGCCATCGACGACGATGCGGATGGCGCGGATGCTGCTGAGCAGGATACCGGCGCCAACGGCCGCCAGCGCCAGGCTGATGATGATCGTAGCCAGCGTCTCGTATTTCCCGTGTCCGTAGTCGTGCCCGTCGTCCCTGGGCTTGGCGGAGATCTTCGCGAAGGCGATCACCACCACGTCGGTAGCCATGTCGGAACAGGAGTGCACCGCGTCGGCGACCATCGCCCCGCTCCGGCCCACGATCCCCGCCGCGAACTTCATCGCCGTGAGGACGAGGTTGACCACGAACCCGACGAAGGTCACGCGGTAAATCACGCGCTTGCGTGCTTCGGCTTCACAGGACATGGCACTATTCGAAATTTGCAGGATAAGACGACAACTGGTATGCCAGCGCCTTCGCCATCCGGTAATGCCCCTCGGCATTGGGATGGAGACGGTCGCTCCGCGCGTCGTGGAAATAGCGGGCATGGGAATCCGCATTGGGATAAAGCCCGCAGATGCTGTTCAGGTCGATGACGGGGACGGCCCAGACGTTCGCAGCCTCCTTGACCGCATCCACATAGGCATCCGCATAGAGGCCGAGGCTGTTGGGATAGGATTCGTCGGGCTGGATGTTGTTGTCCCCGAAACGGGCGTATCCCCGGTGGATGGGGGTCAGCAGGATCACCTGCTTGTCCGGGAAATTCGCCTTCAGGTAGGACATCGCGATATTGATACGGCCGCGGAAAGTATCCCCGTCCATCGACAACGTCCTCCTTGTCCGGATCTCCGACCGGGGGCCGGACACCTCGACAGGCACCTCACCGGTCGTATACCACTCCCCCAGGGGCGTCCCGGAATTGTAATCGTTCGTCCCGGCAAAGATCAGGATCGCATCGATGTCGCCGCCGCGCTCGGCCCTGAGTTTCTCGCACTGCCCCGGCACGTCCCGCCACTGCTGGCCGTTGATCCCGTAGACGAACGGCACGAGGCCGAGCATCTCCTGCAAATACTGCCAATAGTTCTTCGTCGTGCCGACATGCGCCTTGTCGGTGATCGAATCGCCCATGAAAGCGACTTTCCGTCCCTTCCACTGGGTACCCGCAACCGGCAGCAAATGATCCCCGTCCCCGGCATAGGCCGGGCATACGGCGGCACAGACGCCCAGCAGCCATACCGCGCACAAACATACAGAATATCGCATACGAGGTTCAGCAGAACGTCAAGTTTCCGCAGATCGCCCTCGAAAACGGTATCCAGGGTCGTGTGGTTCTTTCGTTCGTGATCGAGAAGGACGGCCGTCTGACCAATATCCAGGTGTTGCAGACGCCCGACCGGTCGCTTTCCGAAGAGGCCATCCGCGTACTGAACAAGTCGCCGAAATGGAGCCCCGGCAAGCAGCGCAACCAGGTTGTACGTGTAAAGTACACCCTGCCCGTTGACTTCCGCGTGCAGAACTAAGCCGGGACGGTAGGGGGTTTCGGCGGCAGCGACCCGGAATCCGACGATACATACGCTGCACTGGATTCGCGTACTAACCACCTAATTCTGATTGATATGGAGATTAAAAAATCATTCAAGGCAGATCTTAGGAATAAGAGAGGCCTTTTATTGGAGATCGGTTTGGTCGTGGCATTGTCCCTGGTCATTGTCGCATTTACCTATACGCCGGACGAGTACAGAATTCAGAAAGTCGCAGTGGATGTTATGCCCGTCGATGTCGATATTGTCCCGGTCACGACCGACGCGCCCAAACAGAAACCCCAGAAGGTTGAGGTAAAGGCCCTTTCCCAGTTGATCGAGGTCATTCCCAATCACCGGTTCGTGCAGACGGATCTCACATTCGAGGATTTCGATCCTGATGCGATTGTCGAAATAGTGCCGCCGGCCAAGGACGAGGATTTTGCGGACGACACGATTTTCATTACCGCCGAGACGATGCCATCGTTCCAGGACGGAGACCTCAATACGTTCCGGGCGTGGGTGATGCAGAATGTCAAGTTCCCGCAGGTTGCCCTTGAGAACCGGATTCAGGGCCGTGTCGTTCTTTCGTTCGTAATTGACAAGGACGGTCGCCTGACCAATATCGAGGTGTTGCAGTCGCCCGACCGGTCGCTTTCCGAAGAAGCCATCCGCGTGCTGAACAAGTCGCCGAAATGGAGCCCCGGCAAGCAGCGTAACCAGGCTGTGCGTGTCAAATACACGCTCCCGGTCGATTTCCGCGTACAGAACTGACCGGGCGTATGTGGTTTGAGTTGAGAATGTTCTGCATGACAATTTAATAAATAGGGTATCCGCCGAAAGCAGGATACCCTTTTTGTAGCATAATGTTTGCTCCCCGCAGGGAGCACCTTCCCTGCCGCATGTTGCGGCACGATGTGACTGTTTAAAATTAAGTGTACGACTTTGACTGAGAATAAGAATATAACCCCGAACTCCGAGGCCGTTCCCGATTGCAGGGAGCGCGCCGTGATGGTCGCCGTTATCCGCGACAACCAGGATCCGCGGCAGGCCGAAGAGTTCCTCGACGAACTCGAATTCCTGGCCGAAACGGCTGATATCGTGAGTGTGAAACGCTTTACGCAGCGGCTGCCGCAGCCTTCGGCCCGCATATACGTCGGCCCGGGCAAGTTGGAAGAGATCGCCGGTTACTGCCGGGAGCAGCAGATCGACGTGGTGATTTTCGACGACGAGCTCTCCCCGTCGCAGACGCGCAATATCGAAAAGGCCATGCCCTGCCGCATCCTCGACCGTACGCGCCTGATCCTCGACATCTTCATGTCGCGGGCGCAGACGGCCTATGCCAAGACGCAGGTGCAGCTGGCCAACTACGAATATATGCTGCCCCGCCTTTCGGGCATGTGGACTCACCTCGAACGGCAGCGCGGCGGTACCGGAACCCGCGGCGGTGCCGGTGAGCGCGAGATCGAGACCGACCGCCGTATCATCCGCAACCGGATCTCCAAACTCAAGGAGGATCTGCAAAAAATCGACCGTCAGATGGCCGTGCAGCGCTCGAACCGCGGTTCGATGGTGCGTGTGGCGCTGGTAGGCTATACCAACGTGGGCAAGTCCACGTTGATGAACCTGATCTCCAAAAGCGAGGTGTTTGCCGAGAACAAACTCTTTGCGACACTTGACACGACGGTGCGCAAGGTGGTTTTCGATAACCTCCCGTTCCTGCTGTCCGATACCGTGGGATTCATCCGCAAACTTCCCACCGAGCTGATCGAGTCGTTCAAGTCGACGCTCGACGAGGTGCGCGAAGCCGACCTGCTGGTGCATGTGGTCGACATCTCGCATCCGCAGTTCGAAGAGCAGATCGACGTGGTGAAGCAGACCCTGCAGGATATCGGCGCGGGCGACAAACCCGTTTACCTGGTCTTCAACAAGGTCGATGCCTATACCTATGTCAGGAAGGACGACGACGACCTCACGCCCGCCACGCGCGAGAACCTGTCGCTCGACGACCTGAAAAAGAGCTGGATCGCCCGGGCCAATACCCCCTGCATTTTCCTTTCGGCGCTTGCCAAGACCAACATCGAGAAATTCCGTTCGGATCTCTACGGGATGGTACGCGAGATCCATGCCGGGCGTTACCCCTTCAACAACTTCCTCTATTGACAACCAAACTTCATACCTATGACCCTGCATATTTTGAGTAAACAGGACACTGTCCTCAACAAGTTCATCGCACAGATCCGCGATAAGTCGGTGCAGAAGGACTCGATGCGCTTCCGCCGTAACCTGGAGCGTATCGGGGAGATCACGGCCTATGAGATCTCGAAGGAGCTCGCCTATTCGCCCCGTATCGTCGAGACGCCTCTGGGCGAAGCGGAGGTCGGGCTGATCGACGACCAGGTCGTCGTGGCGACGATCCTGCGGGCCGGGCTGCCTTACCATCAGGGATTCCTGAACTATTTCGACGATGCCGAGAACGCCTTTGTCTCGGCCTACCGTAAAAGTACGAAAGACGGCAAGTTTACGGTCAAGGTCGAGTATATCTCGTGCGGCGACCTCGAAGGCAAGGTCTTGTTGCTGGTCGATCCGATGCTCGCCACGGGCTCTTCGCTCGTGCTGGCCTATAAGGCCTTGTGCGAAAAGGGTGGTACGCCCAAATATACGCACGTTGCAGCAGTGATTGCCAGCGAACAGGGGATCGACTACGTGCAGAAGAATATGCCGCGCAAAACCACCACGATCTGGGCGGCCGCCGTCGACGAGGAGTTGACTTCGCGCTGCTATATCGTCCCGGGTATCGGCGATGCCGGTGACCTGGCCTACGGCGAGAAGGTCTGAGCCCGGCACCTTGCGCCGGGAGCACCCGGCGCCGATGCCCGTCAGCCACTTTCCCGGTTTTGTCGGCCGGCGCGGCCGGAATTTCTTCCGAGCCGGGGATTTAGGGGCTGACCTGTCAACGTAGCCGCAGGCTGCGAATGACGCGGTCTGATTCGAAAATCCGGGGCGGAAATCTCTGGTACTTCGAAAGATATGACCGCCAATTTAAGATGTGCGCATGGTAAAGAAGAAGATAGCTTTTGTTTTAGCGGTGTTCTGTGCGACCGTTCTGCTGATGGCCGTCCAGAAACCCGTTTTCCTGGCCTACTATGCGGCCGATGCCGCGCAGGCTTCCGTCGGTGAATGGCTGGGCGTCGTGTGGCACGGGCTGACGCTCGACAGCACCGTCGCCGGGTATGTCACCGCACTGCCGCTGTTGCTGGCCCTTGTGTCGCTGTGGGTGCGGCTGCCCGGGAGAATATGGCGGCGGGTGCTGACAGGCTATTTCGTGTTAGTCGCAACCGTCACGGCGGTCATCTTCGCTGTCGATGTCGAGTTATACCAGCATTGGGGCTTCCGCCTCGATGCGACGATCCTGATTTACCTTACCGACCCCGAGGAGGCTATGGCGAGCGTCGATTTCTGGCTCGGGGTGCGCCAGACCCTGCTGGCCGTCGCCTACGCGGCGCTCATGGTCTGGGTCTACCGCCTCGTCTGCCGCCTGTTCGACGGGGAGCCGCTCCGCCGGCGTGCGGCGCTGCCGTGGAGCCTTGTCCTGCTGCTGCTCGCCGGGTGCGATTTCCTCGCCATCCGCGGTGGGCTGGGGGCTTCGGTCGCCAATGTGTCAAAGGCCTATTTCAGTGCGAACATGTTTCTGAACCATGCGGCGACCAACCCGGTCTTTTCGTTCCTCACGAGCCTCGGCGACCATACCGACTATGCCGCCGAATACCCCTTCTTCGACGAGGCCGGACGCGAGGAACGGTTTGCCCGCTTGCGCGGGAACGACCCTTCCGCCGCTGCTCCCGAGCGGGTGCTGACGACCTCGCGCCCCAATGTCGTGGTGGTTATTCTCGAAAGTTTCGCCCGTACGGTCATGGATGCCGATGTCGGCGGTCTGCCCGTCATGCCCAACATGCAGCGCCTGAAGGGCGAAGGCATCTGGTTCGAAAATTTCTTCGCCAACTCGTTCCGCACCGACCGGGGCGAGGTGGCTATCCTGAGCGGATTCCCTGCCCAGACCCGCATGTCGATCATGAAGCTCCCGGCCAAGAGCCGTAACCTGCCCTCGCTGGCCCGTTCGCTCTCCGGCGCAGGATATGCCACCGGCTTCTCCTATGGCGGCGATCTGAACTTCACCGACCAGGCGTCGTACATGTACGCTACGGGCTGGCAGCAGCTTACATGGCAGAAAGACCTGCGCTTCGATACCCCGCCGGCCGACTGGGGCTATGACGACGCGGTGATGTGCGATTGGTTTGCCGACCGCGTGATCGCCCTGAGCGGGAAGGGCGAGCCGTTCCTGGCCGGCATGCTGACATTGAGCAGCCATCGCCCGTTCGACGTGCCGTTCTCGAAGTTCGATGACAAGGAACTCAACGCCTTCGCCTTTTCCGACGAGTGCGTCGGCCGGATGGTCGACAAACTGAAGGCTTCGCCGGCATGGGACAACCTGCTTCTGGTGCTGGTCGCCGACCACGGCTATCCGTGGCCGCGGAGCCTCTCCTATAACGAGCCGCTGCGCCACCGTATCCCGATGATCTGGCTGGGCGGTGCCGTCGCTGCACCGCGTGTGGTCGATACCTACGCTTCGCAGATCGACATCTGCGCCACGATCCTCGGACAGCTGGGGATCGACCACTCGGATTTCGATTACAGCAAGGATATTTTCGCCCCGACCCCCCCCCGTAAATTCGCGTACTATACGTTCAACGACGGTTTCGGCGTGGTCGATGCCTCGGGGGAGGCCGTGTGGGACGCTACGAGCGGCAAGGCTGTCAGCGAGACGGCACCCGGCCTGCTGGACATCGGCCGCACGATGCTCCAGACGACCTATGTCGACATCGGAAACCGCTGATTCCGGGATAAATACCTGGATTTAGGTATTGCGCGGGGTGCGGTAATTCGTTATTTTTGCAGATATTGAGCATACTATGTATAGAATAGGACGATACAATTCCGACGACCGCATGTGCGACCTGGTTTGCGACCGCTACCCCGTGCTGCTTATCATGAGCCGCTTCGGTATCGCACTGGGTTTCGGCGACAAGACCATCGGCGAGGTCTGCCTCGACAGCGGGGTCGATACGGCGACTTTTCTGGCCGTGGTGAACATGCATGCCGACGACAAGGCCCCCGATCCGGAGACGATCTCCGTGGCCGCGCTTGTCAGCTACCTGCGCAACTCGCATAACTATTTCCTCGATTTTCGGCTTCCGGCCATCCGCCGCAAGTTGATCGAGGCGATCGATTGCAGCCATAACGACGTGGCTTTCGCCATCCTGCGGTTCTTCGACGAGTACGTCGCCGAAGTGCACAAGCACATGGACTATGAGGAACAGAAAGTTTTCCCCTATGTCGAAGGGCTGCTCCGGGGGGAGCATCCCGAAGGCTATTCGATCGACATATTCCGCCGGCACCACGACCAGGTCGAGGCGAAACTCGCCGAACTGAAGCGGATCATCATCCGTTATTACCCTTCGGGCAGTACCAACGAGCTGAACGGCGTGCTTTTTGACATCTTCACCTGCGAACGCGACCTTGCGTCGCACAACGATATCGAAGACCGTCTGTTCATCCCGGCGATCAAGCGGCTCGAAGAGCGGACGGGGAGCGGGGTGTCCGGCGCACAGCCCGGGGACACGCCTCCCAAGCAACCCGTCCCCAAGAAAGGAGGCCGTCGATGAAGGCGTTGAAACTCGCCGTCGCCGAGCCTTCGGCCATCCTGCGCTGTGGCATTATCGCCGTGTTGCGCCGCCTGCCGGCCCCCGACGTCGATATCCTCGAAATCGCCGATATTTCGCAGCTCACCGCGCAGTTGTCGCGCCATCGTCCCGACGTGCTGGTCGTCAACCCGGCTTCGCTGGGATTTTGTACGCCCCAGCAACTGAGGGTGCAAACCGGTTGCGAGGGCCTGCGCTGCATTGCGTTGCAAATGTCCGTGACGGACGCCGCGACGCTCAATGCCTATGACGACGTGCTTTCGGTCTACGACCCGGTTGAGACGCTGCGCGAAAAGATCATGCAACCGGTCGGCGATGCTCCCCGTGAAGAGCGCCAGGAACCGTTGAGCGCCCGCGAACGCGAGATCGTCGTCTGCATCGTCAAGGGAATGACCAACAAGCAGATCGCCGATGCACTCTGCATTTCGACCCATACGGTCATCACACATCGGCGCAACATCGTGGCCAAGTTGCAGATACACTCTCCGGCAGGGCTTACGATCTACGCCATTGTCAACAAACTGGTCGATCTCTCGGACATCCGGGATACGATCGCCGAAATATAACGGTTATGGCACACGAACACCATCATCACGACCATACGGTCACGTCGCTCAACAAAGCCTTTATCCTCGGCATTGCGCTCAACGTGGCATTCGTTGTCGTCGAATTCGCCGTCGGGCTCTATTACGGGTCGATGGGGCTGCTGTCCGATGCCGGGCACAACCTTTCCGACGTGGCGAGCCTGCTGCTGGCCATGCTGGCTTTCCGCCTTGCACAGGCCCATGCTACGCCCCGGTATACCTACGGCTATAAGAAGAGCACGGTGCTCATTTCGCTGCTCAACTCCGTGATCCTGCTCGTCGCCGTGGGGGTCATCGTTGCCGAGAGCGTGGGGCGGATGCTGCATCCGGCACCCGTCGAGGGCGGAGCCATTGCCTGGACGGCCGGCGTCGGGGTCGTAATCAACGGCTTTACGGCCTGGCTTTTCATGAAGGATAAGGACAAAGACCTGAACGTGAAAGGGGCTTATTTGCATATGGCCGCCGATGCGCTGGTGTCGGTGGGGGTGCTGGTGTCGGGTGTCGTGATCTCGTGGACGGGATGGGCGATCGTAGACCCCGTCGTCGGGCTTGTCGTTGCCGCCGTGATCGTGGCATCGGTCTGGTCGCTGACGCGCGACAGCCTGCGTCTGTCGCTCGACGGCGTTCCCGTGGGTATCCGCATCGAGGAGGTGGAAAAGACGATGGAGGCCGTGCCGGGTGTCAAGGCCGTGCACCACATCCATGTCTGGGCGATCAGCACTACCGAAAATGCCCTTACGGCGCATGTCGTGTTGGCAGAGCTGCCCCGTATGGAAACGGTCAAGAGACAGCTCAAAGCGGAGCTGGAAACGGCCGGGATCCATCATGTGACGCTCGAATTCGAATCTTCGGCCGAACATTGCCCCGGGACGTGCGACTGATAGCGCGACCGGCCGGGAGGGGCTGTGTGCCTGCCTTTTGCGGGTTCCTCCGGTTTTTCCGCCCTGCGGGGGCACGTATATGCTGTCTGAAAAAACAATCCGACCCGGAAAGGTCGGATTGTTTTTATTGTCCCGGGCAGCATTTGTGCCTTTCGGGCTTTGTCTACCTGCGGGTTCAGGGTACCGGGTCGTAACCGCTGCCTCCCCACGGATGGCACCGTGCGAGCCGCCGGAGCGTCAGCCACAGCCCCTTCAACGGCCCGTATTTACGCAGTGCTTCGAGGGCATATTGCGAGCAGGTCGGCGTGAAGCGGCACGACGGAGGCGTGAACGGGGAGATGCAGAGCTGGTAGAACTTCACCAACGCGATCAGCGGCAGAGCGCAGATGCGTTTAAAGGTGTTCCACGACTGTTTCCAGAATCCGGCGGACTGCATTTTGAATGGTTTTATAGGGCAGCACCTCTTTCGAGGAGTAGATCAGCGCCAGGTCGAGGTTCGCCGGGCTGCCGTTCTTCAACGTCTGTTTCTGCAACCGGTATGCCTCCTTGGTACGGCGCCGCAGCAAGTTGCGTTTGTTGGCCCGCTTGTGGAATTTCTTGGGCACGGAGAACAATACCTCGACCGAAGGTATCTCGTCGGCCTCGGCGAACCAGACGTACCGGAACGGGAAGATGAACCCGCTCTCCCCGCTCTCGAACATGCGGCGCACGGCACCGAGCGAACGGAGCCGTTCCGTGCGGGGAAGCGAGCAGTCGGGCATGGCTATTTTATTTGCGGGGTTCGGCAGTGCGGCGCGTGCGGCTCTTTTTGGCCAGTTTATGCTGCTGGCTGCGGATGAACTCCTCTTTTTCCGTATCGGTAACCAACTCTACAGGTTCTATCTCCTCGCCTTTATGAACCTTCTGCAAATAGATGTCGACGGCCTTGGCCATCGACGGGGCCACCGGGGTCGGGGCATTGGCCTGTACCGTGATGCCTGCCGCAAGGGCAGCGCGCAGCGTGCCTTCGCCGAATACCGCCACGGCGGGCAGGTTTTCGGTGCCAAACTTGTCGACAAGGGTCTTGACGTCCGAAGGCGAATAGAGCGCCAGCAGTCCGTAATCCACAAGCTGTACGTCTTCGAGTTCCGAAGCCACCGTGCGTGCCAGGATGACGGGGTCTACCGCCAGCTTGAGCTTGGCAAGCGTCTCGGGCAGCTCGGGTTTGTGGGGCTCGCTCAGCGCCAGCAGGAATTTCTCGTCCTTATGTTTGATTATCAGTTCGATGAATGACGTGAACGATCCGTCGGCGAACGAAATCTTGCGTTTGCGGTAAACGATGTATTTTTGCAGGTAGAGTGCTACGGCTTCCGTCTGGCAGATGTATTTCATGGTTTCCGGTACGGTGATGCGGGCTTCCTCGCAGATATGGAAAAAGCTGTCTACCGTCGTGCGCGACGTGAAAATAACGGCCGTATGTGTCAGTATCTCGACCCGCTGGGCACGGAACTCCTTCAGGGATACGCCCACGACACGTATAAAAGGTTTATAGGCGATCTCTACGTTGTATTTCTCGGACAATTCGTAGAACGGGGACTTCTCTATAACTGCGGGCCTCGGCTGCGAAACCAATACTTTTTTAACTTTCAATGCTGACCTAAGTTTTACGTTGTTCTTCAATCACTGAATCACCTTGCCACGAGCAGCCATAACAGGCTGACCGGGAAGACTTCCACGATGCAAAGGTACAAAATCCAATGCAAAATCGAAACTTTTTTGGAAATAAACAGGTTCAGCACCTCCCTGAGGTATAAGATAGCCGTTACGATCAACTCGATGACAATGATGCAGAACCAGACGCCTCCGGTACCCCGGGGACAGAGGGCGAAGAGCAGGAGTACGGGTGACGTGACGATGACGGCAAGGGTGAAGTAGGTGCGTTTCAGCAGGACGACCTGCGAGATGAAGGGCTGCGAAAGCGTCACTGCCCCGGCCATCCTTACGGTTGCCAGCTGGAAGAGCACCACCCCCGCACAGGCAAGCGTCGCCAGCAGGCTCAGGGCCAGCACGGCTCCGTGCGGAAGGAGCTCGGTCAGGCGTCCCGGCATCAGAGAATCCCCGTATTTGACGACCATGACCCCCATGAAGAGCATGCCGATCGTCGTGGCGATATTCAGGAAGCGCGAAAACCCGCTGCCGCCGGGGTCTTCGGTCAGGCGTTCTCCCGTGGCCCTGTCGCGCGAAACACGTGTCAGCAGCAGGCGCACATCCTCCAGATTGCGGTAGAGGAGCATGGCGTAGGTTGCGGCCAGCAGCAGCACGAAACCCTGGAAAACGGGATTTTCGGTGAGCGACTCCGCCCGGGCGGAATATATCGGCTGCTGCGGAACCAGCACGGATGCCGTGCCGAAGACCTCCGCGGCCGGGACGTCGTGCCAGGGCGTTGCCGGCAGCTCCGGGAACGGGTCGCCGAAGGGGAGGAACGGAAATTCGCCCTCCGCAGCACTGTCTGCGGCGAGCGTGTCGCCTGAGGCGGTATTTCCCGTACTGTCCGTCGGGGATTGTGCCTGGAGAGTCCGTGCTGCGGGCGAGTCCCCCGGGGGTGTCGCGGGCATACCTGCATGGCGGTGCGGTACGGAATCCCCGGCCGGGGCCGCTGTCTGTGGCGTGGCGGAACCCCCGGTGCCGTGTACCGGCGCAACGCCGGATTCCTGCGTTGGGGGCAGCGGAACCGGCACGGTATGTCTCAGCGTGTCGGTCATTCCTCGAATATGCGTTTGAGCGTGATGCGGATCGTCGTGCCTTTGCCGATCTCCGATTCCGTCACGCCGATCTTACCCTGGTGGTAATTCTCCACGATGCGGCGCGAAAGCGAGAGCCCGAGCCCCCAGCCGCGGGTCTTGGTCGTGAATCCCGGTTCGAAGATACGCTTCCAGTTCCCCTTGGGGATGCCCTTGCCGGTATCCTTGACGTCGATCATCACGTTCTTGTCGTCCGACGAGATGCGCACGTCGATCGACCCGTGCCCCTGTAGGGCGTCGAGCGAGTTTTTCATCAGGTTCTCGACCACCCATTCGAACAGTGCGGCGTTGATGTTGGCCTGCACGGGGGCGATGGCCAGCCCGTTGTAGTCGAGCGTCACGTTGCGCGGGATGCGCTTACGGAAATACATGACCGACTCGCCCACTACTTCGTTGATGTTGGCCGGGGTAAGGGGTGTTTCGGAGCCGATCTTCGAGAAGCGGTCGACGATCTTCATCAGGTGCGTGAGGTCTTTGTTCATCTCCTCCACGGCGCTCTGATCCACGTCCTGCGAGCGCAGGTATTCGATCCACCCGAGCAACGACGAGGTGGGGGTGCCCAGTTGGTGTGCCGTCTCCTTCGCCAGCCCGATCCACACCCGGTTCTGCTCGTCGTGTTTCGAAGACCGGAATGCGATGAACCCCAGCAGGATAAAGGCCGTTATGACCAATATCTGGACATAGGGGAAGTAGTAGAGCGATTTGAGCAGTGCCGATCGCCCGTAGAAGATGATGTGGTAGTGGTCGTTGGACCACCAGAAACGCACCGTGCGCGGGGTGTTCTCGGCCGTGAATTTGTCGATCTGCCTGCGCAGCCGGTCGGGGTGGTCGATGATTTTTTCGGGAACCAGGTGGAATTGGAGCACCTCCAGGTTCTCGTTGGTCATGATGAACGGGATGTTGTTGCCGTTCGACACGATGTCGGTGATGAGCGGGTCTTCCATCGAGCCTCCCATCACGTTGCGGTTCGCACGCTCCATCGCATGGGCCCACAGCGCCACGTCGTGCTGCTCCTTTTCCTTCAGGCGCTTGGCCATGTTGTTGGTGTAGAGCAGCGACACCATGCCGAGGGATACCCCCACGATGATGACCACCACGCGGTTGCGGAACGAGAATATGTCGCGGCGGATTTTCATGGCCTGTGTTTATTTACGCGGGGTGTCCTGCTCGGTGACGATCCGCGCGTACTCCTGCCTGTTGCCGAGTATTTCGATGGCTTTCAGCACGTCCCCGTCGTCGGGAAGCGAATGCTCGATGACGCCTTCCGAATAGCCGTGGCGCAGTACGATGTCGTTGTTGATCGACTCGACGATCTCCTTGCGGTAGGTTTCAAGATTGGTCGCCGTGTCGTCCCGGAGCGTCGAGTCGATGGCTGCGATCTGCTGTTCCACCTCTTCGAAGCGATCCGTTTTGGCAGCCTCGCGCAGTTTCTTGAGTGCCCGCCGCGTATCCGACTCATAGGGAACCTCCTTGTCCTTCATGAACTCGGCGAACTCGGCGTAATCACCGTCCGTGATCGAGAACGTGCGGATGTCGATCTGTTGTCCCGGGTGCCGGCGCACGTATTCGTCCCCGAAATCCTCGATGAACCCCAGCGCATAGAGCGTCATGGCGAAGCGGCTGATGTACTCCGGTGCGGTGCGGATGTCGGGCATGATGCCGCCCCCGTCGTAGACCTTGCGTCCGGCGCGGGTCGTGTATTCCGAGATGAGCGAGTCGGGTACCGAACGGACGGTGCCCTCCTGCGAGTGGGAATAGTCGATGGCCTGTATGCAGCGTCCCGAAGGGATGTAGTATTTTGCGGTGGTGAGCTTCAGCATGGCGTTGTATCCCAGCGGGCGCGGGGTCTGTACGAGCCCTTTGCCGTAGCTGCGCTGGCCGATGATGACCGCGCGGTCGAGATCCTGCAACGCTCCCGTCACGATCTCCGATGCCGATGCCGAGTTGCCGTTGACGAGTACCGCCAGCGGCAAGTCCGGGAGTATCGGTTCCGATTCGGTGCGGTATACCCGGCGCGAATCTTCCGTGCGGCCTTTGGTACTCACCACTTCGGTGCCTTTCGGGACGAACATGCCCAGTATCTTCACGGCTTCCTGCATGATGCCGCCGCCGTTGCTGCGGTAATCGAGGATCAGCCCCTTCAGCTCGCCCTCCGAACGCAGTCGTTCGATGGCTGCCCGCATATCCTCGTAGCAACCTTCGGTGAAATCGCTGTGGCGGATGTACCCGATGCCTTCGTCCACCCATCCCGCGTAGGGTACGCCCGGAATGGCGATCCGTTCGCGTTGCAGGGTGACGGTCTCGGTGCCGCCCGTCAGGTGTTCGACGGTCACCCTGACCTTGCTGCCCGGGTCTCCCTTGAGGCGCGAGCTGACCTGCTCGGTGGTGAAGCCCTTGGCATCTTTGCCGTCGATGGCGAGGATCTTGTCGCCGATCTTCAGCCCGGCGCGGTCGGCGGGCGATCCCTTATAGGGCTGGGCGATCGTTACCCAGTCGCCTTTTTTGCGGATGAGGGAGCCTACGCCGCCGTATTTGCCGGTGGTGAGCAGCTCGAAGTTGGACATCTGGTCTTCGGGGATGAACTCCGTGTAGGGGTCGAGGTCGCTGACCATACCTTCTGCGGCACCTTCCATCAGCTTGTCCGGGTCTACCGGGTCGACATAGCCGAGCGAAAGTTCGCGCATCATATTGACCGTGATCTCCATGTTGCGCCCCAGCCCGAAGTCGTTGCGGGCCGCAAAGGTCAAAAGGGCTGCCGCCGAGGCCGCAATGACGGCCGTGAGCAGGTATCTGTATCCTTTCCTAATCATGTTTACTCATTTGTATGTACGAATCCAGCCGGTATTCGACCCGGGCGACGCCGCGGCGTATGCCGTCGATCTGAATCCACTGTCCGTATTGTGAAACCTTTATTTCGTCCTCTCCCAGCAGCATCAGCTTGCGCAGCGGGCCGTCGGCGCGGAATGTCATCACCCCGTCTTCCTCTCCGCGCAGCGAAAAGCCTGCCGACTTGAAGGCGTTGACGATCTGTTCGCGGTTCTCCTCCACGTCGCCTTCGACCTTGCGCACCACGAACCCGAATCTGGGGTAGAGCGCCGCAAGCACCACGATCGCCGCGAACAGCGTCGCGTAACGGCTGGTGTGGAACATTACGTAGACCGTCTGGTCGAGCGTGAGTGCCGAAGTCCCCGTTGCGAGCATCAGAGCCAGGATGGCTACACAGATAACGCACAGGGCGACGAAATATTTTAACGAACGGATGAAGTATTTCATAACAGTGATTTTTGTTGGATTTGTATCGTTACAATGCCTTTGTCGGTCGTAGCCGCCGCCGGCGCCGTTTGCAATTTTGACCCCATCCCAAACCCCTTTCTTGGGAGGGGCTTGTTGCATGCGGTCGTTTTTCTGTGTATCATCTTCTCCCAATTTGCCCGATGCGGTCGGCAACCTCCTGCATCAGCCATTTGGGGGTCGACGTGGCGCCGCATATTCCGACCGACTCGGCACCCGGGAACCATGCCGGGTCGATCTCGGCGGCCTCCTCGACCGTATGTGTCCGGGCGTTCGCCCTGCGGCATACCTCCGAGAGCACCTTGCCGTTCGACGACTTGCGCCCGCAGACGAACACCACCACGTCGAAGCGGCGTGCGAATTCCGCCAGGTGTTGTTCGCGGTTCGATACCTGCCGGCAGATCGTGTCGTCGATCCGCACCCCGTCCGGGTGTGCCGCCCGGCGGCGCATCTCGGCACCCAAGGCCTCGAACAGGGCGATGCTCTGGGTCGTCTGCGACAGGAAATAGACCGGCCGCGTAAAGTCGATCAGGCCGAGGTCTTCCTCGCCTTCGATGACGATGGTCGGTGCCTGCACCTGTCCCGTGAGCCCCACGACTTCCGCGTGGCCTCGTTTGCCGAGGATACGCCTTATAATTCAATACGACGGTACGGGCTACGTGGGCTGGCAGACACAGCCCAACGGCTTGGCTGTGCAAGAAGTAATTGAGAAGGAGCTTCGGAAGCTCACGGGGGAGAAGACAGACCTTCACGCCTCCGGCAGAACCGACAGCGGCGTACACGCCATGGCACAGGTGGCCCACTTCGATACCGAAAGCCGCATACCACCCGATAAATTCGCCTATGCGCTGAACGTAGGCCTTCCCAGAGACATACGAGTGATATACAGCGACATGGCGGAGGGCTTCCACGCCCGGTTTGACGTGATAAGAAAGCATTACAGGTATACCGTCAACAACGCCCCCCATGCGGGAGTATTCAACAGGAATACGGCGCTGCATTATCATTACGCGCTGGATATGGACAAGATGAAAAGGGCGGCTGGCGACCTGTTGGGTGAGCATGACTTTTCAGCCTTCAAGTCGGCGGGTACTGAGCTCGAAAACACAGTTCGCACCATATACAGGGCGGAGTGGAGCAGGCAGGACAATATACTTACCTTCGATATAGCGGGCAGCGGCTTTATGTACAATATGGTGCGAATAATAGCAGGAACACTGCTTGAGATAGGATCAGGCAAGCGGAAAGAGGATTCAATAAAGAGGGCCTTGCAGAGCTTGGACAGGCGGGATGCGGGAGCTACGGCGCCGGCCCACGGCCTTATGCTGTACAGGGTGGAATACCCCGGCTTTGATACGGCGAAAATCTTATAGTTTTATATAAGGAGAATCAAAATGAAACAGGACAAGATCAAAACACTTACTTGGGCGGGTCTGATGTGCGCGATAGTGGTAGTTACCACGATGTTTGCCGCTATACCCATACCCGGCGTGCAGGGCGCATATGCCAACGCGGGCGATGCCGCCGTATACGCCTCCGCGCATCTGCTGGGCTGGCCCTGGGGCGTGGCTGCCGCGGCAATAGGCAGCATGCTTGCAGATCTTCTTCTGGGCAGCGCCCTTTACGCCCCTGCGACTTTTGTAATAAAGGGCGTCATGGCGCTGCTGGCGGTAAAGCTTGCAGGCAAGGTGAAGGCAATGATACCCCGCTTCCTCATCTGCGGTGGAGCGATGGTGCTGGGCTACTTCCTCTATGAATGCTTAATATACGGCGCATCTACAGCCGTGATATCCATACCCGCAAATCTCATGCAGGCCGTTGCCGGCGCGCTGCTTGGCGCCATAATAACCAAGGGCATAGATACTGTACGCAAATAAAGGAAGGGAGCATTGATGGAAATACTGCTGTATATCCTGCTGACGCTTATGCTGGCCGCGGTGGCGATGCTTACAGTGATGCTGGTACGCCAAAGCAAGGCCGAGGAACGAATAGTGGACAGGCTAATGGAGGAGATGGAGGACGACCAGCGGGAGCTTCGCATGGAGCTTACGGACTCCGTGCATAAGAACGTCCGCAACTTGGGCTCGCTCATAGCGGAAAATCAGCAGTCAGCCTATCGTGCTCAGAGCGAGAGCCTGTCTCAGCTCAGGCGGGTGATGGCGGATATGGGTACGAGAATAGAACAGCGGCTCGGCACCTCCTCCATGGAGAACGAGCAGAAGCTGGAAAACATACGCGGCACCATGGAAAAACGCCTCGCCGCCATACAGCAGGACAACGGCAAAAAGCTGGACGAGATGCGCCAGATAGTTGATGAGAAGCTTCAGCGCACGATCAACGAGCGCATGACCCAGTCCTTCC
>OJOJ01000181.1_pt1 | contig 19684 bp, 15 predicted proteins | sample 1598041 | NCBI WGS metagenome assembly OJOJ01 (sample SAMN01915218, study PRJEB22387) | human gut metagenome | isolation source: stool | host: Homo sapiens | place: USA
CAGATGGCGGAAAAGACATCGCCAGACGCGCCGCCGAATTGTGCGGTGGTGCCTTTATAGAATCAAAAACGTGCCGCCCTGTACGCACAGCAGCAGCGTGACGAATAGCAGTCCTGCCGCCTTTTTGCGGATGCGGCGCGCGGCATCGTTGACCGTGTTGCGCTTGATACCAAGCGTGTCCGCTGTATCCGCCGCGGAATTATCCTCCTCGTAATACTGGTGATAGACGGACTTCTCCAGCGGGGTCAGGCGCGCTTGCAGTTCCTCCAGCAGCTCGTTCATCTCGCTCTTTCGCAGCCATTGGATGAGTTCGTCCTGCTGTTTCTCGATGAGGATTTCCGGTTCCAGCGGGAGCGATATACCCAGCCGCCTGCGTTCGATGCGGGAGCGACGCGCCAGTGTGATGCACTCCAGCTTGCAGGCGTTGACGAACCACCCGTAGAGATTCTTGTGATTCGCCAGCTGCTCCTTCTTCTCCAGCGCCCGCAGTACCACTCGCTGAACAATATCTTCCGCATCCACACCATGAATCATTTGGTAATTGAGCAGAATGCGGCATAATCGCACGAGATCCTCCAGCATCTTGTTGTATACGTCGGTAATCTCACTTTCACTCATCCATTTCACCCTCACAACTTTCTGTATGATGGTGTCCGTTTCGCACTTGCGCGTATGCGCTCCGGGCAGTGCCTATAGGCATTTCTATTGTAAGACGAGATTGCCAATATGTCAATGCTTGCGCGGAAATATGGTGTGTTTTTTCCTGCGGGTGAGTGCCTTTTTTCCCATAGGCAGAATAAAACGCGTCGAGGTTTAGACACAGATAATATCTTCACACCGTGTACCGTCGGAAATGAAAATCATAGAATAATAGCATTATGCTGTTGACAAGAACGTTCTTTCGCGTTATAATAGACACAGTAAATCACTTTCGGAGGTCGTGTAAATGACAATGTGGAATTTCGGTGCTTCAGCCGTGCAGAATGATTCAGGAGGGAGTCAGCATTGAAATATCGCAAGCAGTATATCAACGTAGATGTTGTGTTTGATACTTCCGGGCGGATGCGGCCGCAGGTCATCCACTGGGTGGACGGGCGGCGATACGAAATTTCGCGTGTAAAAGCGATTGTGCCCGCGGCAGCGCGCAAATCCGGCGGGCAGGGTGACCGATACACGGTGATGCTGGCAGGTCAGGAGCGCTACTTGTTTTTTGAGCGTCCGACAGACGAACGCGCTGCCATCGTCGGGCGCTGGTTTGTAGAAGCGACGGAGGGAAATTGAAATGGACAGAATCATTCGCCGAGAACCTGCTGATTGGCGGCACAGCGTGGCATTCACCGGGCATCGTCCGCAAAAACTGCCGACCCCCGCTGCGTGGATTTCAAGCGGCGGCTGTGCAATTCTATCGAAATGATGATTCTGGAAGGGTACACGCACTTCATTTCCGGTGGGGCGCTTGGCATGGATATGTACGCGGCGGAGGCGGTGCTGACGCTGCGCGAGCAGTACCCGGAAATTACGCTGGAAATTGCCATTCCGCACGATGGACAGACTGCAAAGTGGCCGCAGTCCCTGCGCGACCGAGCGGAGCGCATCCGCGAGGAAGCGGATGTCATCACATGGATTGCGCACGAGTATACCAAGCGCTGCCTATTCGATCGGAACTACTACATGGTGTCGCATTGCAGCGTGCTGCTGGCATGTTTTGACGGTCAGGCCGGCGGCACGGCGCAGACCATCGAGACAGCACATCGGCTGGGGCGGCTGGTCACGGTTGTGCGGCCGGTTCGCCGGAAAGTCGCGTAACACCACATGGCATCCGCCCGCGTCAGTGGCTCCATTTAAGGCGGCATCGCACAACTCGGCGGCGCATCTTGGCGCATTCTTATTGGAAAATAGGATAGAGGAGAAATGAATTATGCAATGGGGTTTGAATGTTCCTCAGCAGCCGCGGCAGCTGGACAAACGGTTTTCAGACCTGAAACTGTGCCAGCGCGAACAGATCGCCAAGTGGCTGCGCGAGGAGACAAACGATTACTACACGCGCCATCAGCGCTATCCCATCGGGCGGGAGGCAGAGGACGTGGTGGACAATGCGTATGTGCAGATTGTGAAAGCAGGAATTTGGATTCCGTATGGCGAAGTATATCAGTATTACCTCAGCCGCAAAGCGCGAATGATGAAGCATCCGCTGCAAGGCTGAACGAGGAGGCTTTGCACATGTGCGGGCGTTATTTCCTTGCTGATAGTGGCAATTCTGGCGAACTTCGCGGCATCATCGATCAGCTGAATCGGCGCGGCGCCACCGTCAAGACGGGCGAGATTTTCCCGACGGATACCGTGCCTGTGCTGGCGAACAATCGGAATCGGCGCGTCATGCCCTTTTCCATGCAATGGGGATATACACTGCCGGACGGCCGCCTGCTCATCAATGCTCGGAGCGAAACGGCAGGGGAGAAGCCGCTCTTTCAGGACGCGATGTGTCAGCACCGCTGCCTGATTCCAGCAACGAACTATTTCGAGTGGGAAAAGCGCGGCAGGGAGAAAATCAAGTACGCCATCCGACAGGCGGATGCAGGCTTGCTATACATGGCGGGGCTGTACCGCGTGGAGAACGGGCGCGCAGTGTTCACCATTCTAACGCGTGAGCCCGCCGAACAGATTCGATTCATCCACGACCGGATGCCTGTCATTCTGACAAGCGATGCAAAGCAGGATTGGCTGAATCTGGACTGCGACGCAGCGCAAACTTTGGCGCAGGCGTGTGAAAATGTAGCGTTTTGCGCAGTGGATGTTTCGTGCTGAGCATTGCCGCATAATGACGCAGATTCCGGTCAGGCTGCTGGCGGCAGATTCATGCTCGCCGCTATGGAAGAAGTTGTGCTGTCCGAAGAGACGATTCCGATGATGCCGCTTGTCAGGGCGGAAAAATAACGCATTATGCACTTGCCACCAGCGCGGCGGTATGGTATAATAAAATAGTTGCTATATGCTTGCAAAATGGGGAAATGTCCCTGTCAGCCACCCCACTGCAGCTTTTGATGGAGGAATTACGATGTACGATGTGCTCATTATTGGTGCTGGCCCCGGAGGAATTTTTACCGCTTATGAATTGATGGAGCGCCGACCTGACCTGAAAGTCGCCGTTTTTGAAACGGGGCACCCGCTCAACCGCCGGAAGTGTCCGATTGACGGCGAGAAAGTGAAATCCTGCATCCACTGCAAGTGCTGCTCCATCATGAGCGGCTTTGGCGGCGCGGGCGCATTCTCCGACGGCAAGTACAACATCACCAACGATTTCGGCGGCACACTCTACGAGTACATCGGCAAAAAGGCTGCCACGGAACTCATGGAATATGTTGATACCATCAATCTGCGCTACGGCGGCGAGGGCACGAAGCTCTATTCGACTGCCGGCACAAGCCTGAAAAAGACGTGTATGCAGCACGGTCTGCACCTGCTGGACGCTTCCGTTCGCCACCTCGGAACGGACATTAACTATATTGTGCTCGAGCACCTTTACGACTATCTGAAGGAACAGGTGGAGTTTCATTTTGACTGCCCCATCGACACGGTAGAAAAGACGGACAACGGCTATCGCATTTACAGCGGCGACAAATTCTTTGAGGGGCGCAAGTGCGTTATTTCCGCCGGCCGCAGCGGCAGCAAGTGGATGGAAAAAGTCTGTAAAGACCTTCACATCAAGACAAATTCCAACCGCGTCGATATTGGCGTCCGCGTGGAACTGCCCGCCGAGATTTTCTCGCACCTGACCGACGAACTGTATGAAAGCAAAATCGTCTACCGCACCGAAAAGTATGAAGACGCGGTACGCACCTTCTGCATGAACCCCAGGGGCGTTGTCGTCAACGAAAACACGAATGGGATTGTAACTGTGAACGGTCACAGCTACGAGGATCCCGCAAAACAGACGAACAACACGAATTTCGCGCTGCTGGTCGCCAAGCATTTCTCTGAGCCGTTCAAGGATTCCAACGGCTACGGCGAGAGCATTGCCCGCTTGAGCAATATGCTGGGCGGCGGCGTTATCGTCCAGCGCTTCGGCGACCTCATCCGCGGCAAGCGCAGCACCGAGAAGCGCATCAAGGAGTCGTTCACCGTGCCGACGCTGAACGCCGCCGCGGGCGACCTGAGCCTCGTGCTGCCCAAGCGCATTCTGGACGGCATTATTGAGATGATTTACGCGCTGGATAAAGTCGCCCCCGGCACTGCCAACGACGACACGTTGCTCTACGGCGTGGAAGTGAAGTTCTACAACATGGAGGTCGAGGTGGACAGCAACCTCATGACCTGCCACGACGGGCTTTACATCATCGGCGACGGCAGCGGCATCACGCACTCTCTGTCCCACGCGTCCGCAAGTGGGGTGCATGTGGCGAGGCAGATTAGCAAGCAATAAGCAGGGAAGCCTATCAAAGAATTTTGTCAATAGTATAGTTGATTCCTTAGCTTTTGATGCTGCTGAATCAGCTGTTTAGCGTCTTTGGCTGAAAATACTCGTGCCATATTCTTTTTTCCTCCGATGTGCCTTTGTCGAACTGCGCGCTTGTATTTTCACGATTGCACTCCGTTATTGTAGCACAATCCATCGAAAAGCGCAATAAAGATTCTATAAGCATCATAAGCTAACCGCGGCGAGTGCCTTTCTTCAGCACCCGCCGCGGTTCTTCTATTTGTTTACCTTTCTTCTCTAAAGTATGGCAGCCCCAAATGCTGCGGCGGCTGGTCCTCACGCTTCTTGCGCAAGCTGGAAATGCACAGCACCACGATGGTCACAATGTAGGGGAGCATTTTGTACAGTTCCTTCACCGCCGGGTTCGAGCCGGTCGGGATGTACATGTGCAGGATGTAGAGTCCGCCGAAGAGAATCGACGCGAACACGCCAACGTTCGAGCGCCAGATGGTGAAGATGACCAGCGCAATCGCCAGCCAGCCGCGGTCGCCGAACGCGTTGTTTGACCACACGCCGCTTGCGTAGTCCATGACGTAGTACAAGCCGCCAAGCCCGGCAATCATGCTGCCGATGCACGTTGCCATGTACTTGTACTTCGTCACGTTGATGCTCGCGGCGTCGGCGGTGTTCGGATTTTCGCCGACCGCACGCAGGTGCAGACCTGTGCGGGTGTGCTTCATGAACCAAGCGACAAAGAAGCCAATGGCAATCGCGAGGTATACCATGAAACCGTAGGACAGGAAGTCCTGATAGAACCAGCCTTCGCTCTCGGCGAACAGTGGGCGATGGAAGAAGTAGCTTGTGCCGGAGAGGGCAATAGACGGAACTTCACTGCCAGACAGCTTAATCAGTGAGCCGCCAAAGAAGTTGCCGACGCCCACACCGAAGGTCGTCATGGCCAAGCCCGTCACGTTCTGATTCGCACGGAGCGTAACGGTCAGCAGGCAGTAGAGCAGCCCCATCAGCAGCGAACCGAGCAGGCAGCAGACAATCGGAATCAGAATTGCTGGAAGCGCGCTGATGTCCGCCTTGCTGGGCAGGGAGTTTTCGTAGAAGAACGAGCCGATAACACCGCAGATGCCGCCGACATACATGATACCAGGGATGCCGAGGTTCAAATTGCCGGATTTTTCCGTCAGTATTTCACCCGTGCTGCCGTAAAGCAGCGGAACGCCCTGCACCACAGCGCGGGGAATGAATGAAATGATATCAAACACGCAGCTTCTCCACCTTCCCATTACGCTTGCAGAAGCTAATTTTGTAGTTGATAAAGAACTCACAGCCGATGATGAAGAACAGAATCACACCGGTGATAATGTCCGCAAAAGACTGATTCAGCCCGAACTTCGAGGATACTTCGCCAGCCCCGCGGTCAAGGAAAACGAGCAGGAAGCTGGTAAAAATCATAACGAACGGGTTAAATTTCGCCAGCCATGACACCATGACCGCCGTGAAGCCGCGCCCGTCTACAAGCGTCGTCGTCAGCGTGTGGTCGCTGCCCGCGGTCAGCAGGAAGCCCGCCAAGCCGCAGATTGCGCCGGAAATCAGCATCGTGCGGATGATGACCCACTCCACCTTGATCCCTACATACCGGGCGGTGCGCTGGCTTTCGCCGACGACGGAAATCTCGTACCCGTGCTTGGTGTAATATAGGTAGAGGAACATCAGCAGCACCAGCACGCCGACCACGATGATGTTGAGCAGATACTGCTGGTCAGCAACCTTCGGCAGCCAGCCAATCTGCGAGCGCTGGTTGATGATGCCGATTTTGCCCGACCCCTTCGGCGACTCCCAGAAGATGCAGAAGTACGCGACCAGCTGCGTCGCGACATAGTTCATCATCAGCGTGAACAGCGTCTCGTTCGTATTCCACTTTGCCTTGAAGAGCGCCGGGATGCCGCCCCAAATCGCGCCAGCGAGCATACTGGTCAGCAGCATCACGAGGATCAGCGCCCAGTTTGGCAGCACGTCGCGCAGGAGAATCATGCAACTGGCAGAGGCAAGGCAGCCCATCAGCGTCTGACCTTCGCCGCCGATGTTCCAGAAGCGCATCTTAAACGCGGGGGTAACGGCGAGGGAAATGCACAGCAGCATCGCTACGTCGCGGAAAGTCACCCACGTCTTGCGCGGCGTGCCGAACGTGCCTTTGATGATGGTGCTGTAAATGGCGAGCGGGTCGTCATCCGTCAGCAGCAAGCAGATAATGGCGCTTGCGCCCAGTGCCAGCGCAATGGCAATCACGCGAATCAGCAGCGCCTTCTGCCACGAAATGTCTGTTCGCTTGGAAATGTGGAAGAGCGGCTCCCGTTTGGCTTCACTCATGCTCGTTACCTCCCACGCGGGTCATCATCATGCCGATTTCGCGCTTGTCTGCGCCACGGCCGGGCACGATGCCGCTGACTTTGCCGCCGCACAGCACCAGAATGCGGTCGCACAGCTCCACCAGCACGTCCAAATCCTCACCGACGTAAACAACCGCCACGTTCTGCTTCTTTTGGTTATTAATCAGGTTGTAAATCGTGTAGGAGGAATGAATGTCCAGCCCACGCACCGCGTACGCCGTCAGCAGCACTTTCGGCGCGGAGGTGATTTCGCGCCCGACCAGCACTTTCTGCACGTTGCCGCCCGACAGACGGCGAATCGGCGTACTCAGGCTCGGTGTCGCGACTTCCAGCTCCTTGACCACGTTTTCCGCGATTTTGCGCGGGCTCTTGCGGTCGGTGAAGAACGAGTGCCCCTTGCGGAACGTACGCAGCATCATGTTGTCGGATAAGTCCATGTTGCCGACCAAGCCCATGCCCAGCCGATCCTCCGGCACGAAGGAGAGCGAAACGCCCATGTTCTGGATGGTCAGCGGGTCTTTGCCAATCAGTTCCACATGCGTGCCATCGTCCTCGATGTAGCTGATGCTGCCAGAATCGACAGGCTGAAGCCCGGCAATCGCTTCCAGCAGTTCTTTCTGACCCGAACCCGCGATGCCCGCGATGCCCAGAATTTCGCCCGAATTGGCGGTAAAGCTGACGTGGTCGAGCTTCGTCGTGCCTTCCTCGTTGCGCACAATCAAGTCTTTGACTTCGATGCGCGGGCGGGGATTGACCGGCTCGGTGCGCTCAATGTTGAGCTTTACCGGATGCCCGACCATCATGTTCGTCAGTTCCTCGGCATTCGTGTCGCGGGTCATCACGTCGCCGACGTACTGCCCCTTGCGCAGCACCGCCACGCGGTCGGACAGAGACTCCACCTCGTGCATCTTGTGGGTGATGATGACAATCGCCTTGCCGGCGTTGCGCATGTTGCGCAGGATGGCGAAGAGCTTGTCCGTCTCCTGCGGGGTCAGCACGGCGGTCGGCTCATCCAGAATCAGGATATCAGCGCCGCGATACAGCACCTTGATAATTTCAATCGTCTGCTTCTGCGAAACGGACATATCGTAAATCTTCTGGTTCGGGTCGATATCAAAGCCATACTGGTCGCAGATTTTCCGAATTTTGCGGATGGCGGACTTCATATCCAGCTTTTCATCCAGACCGAGGATGATGTTTTCCGCCGCCGTGAACACATCCACCAGCTTAAAGTGCTGATGAATCATGCCGATGCCCAGATGGAACGACTCCTTCGGGGAGGAGATGGACACGGGCTTGCCGTTGATGTAGATTTCGCCCTCGTCGGGGTAGTAAATTCCGGAGAGCATGTTCATCAGTGTAGTTTTGCCGCTTCCATTCTCGCCCAGCAGCGCAAGAATTTCGCCGCGGTAAATATCCAGACACACCTTGTCATTGGCCAGCACAGGGCCAAAGCGCTTGGTCACATTGCGAACGCTGACGGCTGCGGTTCTCTGTTCCAACCGGCTCACTCCTTTATGATTGCAAATCGTAAATGACGCGAATGAATAGGAAACACTGCAAATGGGAATGCAGCGGGTTTGCCTGCACTTTCATTTGCAGTGTCAACAAGAAATTCGACCGCCCCGACCCCATGCAAAAGATCGGGGCAGTCGAAAATGGAATTACATACCTTCGGGCAGCGTGATGCCGTCGATGTTCAGGTCGAAGTAGGGAGCGGCGCGGAAGAAGGATTCCTTGAATTCGCCGTCGATGACCACTTCGGTGTCACCCACGAAGTCACCCATGTCGTCCACGTCCGCCAGATAGGAGGTCAGTGCCTCGCCGTTCACGGTGAAGGTTGTGGTGTCGAACACCTTGATGGTGCCAGCCGCCAGCGCAGCCTTCACTTCTTCCAGCTTCTCAGCCGTGCCAGCCGCCGCGGCCTGCTCGTTGATGGCAGACAGCTCGACAGAGCCGGTCGCAATCGTGCCAGTCCAGTCAAGCGCGATATCTTCGCCGTTCATCATGCAGTTCAGGATGTACTCGAAGTAGGGTTCCCAGTTGATGCGGGAGGAAACGATGAAGGTATTCGGGCAGGCAGCCACCGTGGAGCCGTTGTAGGAGACGTTCGGCACACCCGCCACTTCGCAGGCAGTCGGAGCGCCCATGGAGTCAGCGTGCTGGGAAATAAGGACGCAGCCCTTCTGAATCAGCATCTGCGCGCCTTCCTTTTCCATCGCCTCGTCGTACCAAGAGTAGGTGAAGGTCACTTCCATCGTCGCGGAGGGGCAAACAGAGCGTGCGCCAAGGAAGAAGGAGGTGTAGCCAGACTTCACTTCCGCGTAGGGGTAAGCGCCGACATAGCCAATCTTCGCCTGATCCGCCGTAATCGTGCCGGCTTCGATCATTTCGTTCAGCTTCATACCAGCCGCAACGCCCGCCAGATAGCGGCCTTCATAGATGGTCGCGAAAGCATTGTGGTAGTTGGGCAGGTTCTCGGTGTGCGCCTTCGTGCCAGTCGCATGGCAGAACTCGACTTCCGGGAACTCCAGCGCAGCCTGAATCATGTAGGATTCATGACCGAAAGAGTCCGCAAAAATGATGTCGCAGCCTGCGTCCGCCAATTCAGCAGCTGCGTCGTAGCATTCCTGACCTTCGGGGATGTTGGTCTTGGTTTCGTAGGCAATGCCCAGCTTCTCGCAGGCAGCCTTCGCCGCGGTGATGAAGTTCAGGTCGTAGGTGGAGTTTTCGTCGTGCAGGAAGATGAAGCCGATCTTCAGGTCATCCTTCGCGACGGGCGCGCGTTCAGCCAGTGCAGCAGTCGTCAGGCAGCACAGGCACACCACCAGCGCAAGCAGCAGAGATGCAAACTTTTTCATGGTCAAGTCCTCCTCCATTCGATGGGTGAAAACGGTGCAACCGTCCGCTAAAAAGCGAACGTTTTCCGGGAAACATGACCCATTGTACACAAATTTGACACAAAAATCAAGCCTTTTTCAGAAAAAATCCGACTTTTTTGCGAACAATTTAGGTGAATGTTCGGAAATAGGCGGATTGGCAGGGGAACGTCACGTTTTTGACAAGCATCAGTGCTTTCCGCATACGGCTCCAACGAAAACACACCGTCAGCATTGCGGCTGATTCCATGTGCCGACAGCACATGATAGGCAAGGGGAGTTTCAAATTTCACGGCAATCTCGCAAAAACGCCCTTGACATTGCACTGTCCCTGATTATAATAGTTGCATGTACAATGATGCACATACAACCATTAGCGTCACGGAGGTGCACATATGGATATCACCGAGCGGAAAATCACAAAAATCGCGCGGGAAACAGAGAAACTCGTCCTGCTGTCCCTGCGGGAAGAGGGCGTCGGCACGGCAGAAATTGATCTGATTCACGCGCTGCGGCACCATCCCGGCTGCACACAGGCGGCGCTGGCGGAACTGCTGCACGCAGACAAGGCAGCCATCGCGCGGCGGACAAAAAATCTGGAAGCGAAGGGCTTCTTGGTGCGTCAGGACGACCCGAACGACCGCCGCAGTCAGCTGCTGTATCCCACGGAAAAGGCGGAAGCCATGAAAGCCTCCAAAGCAGAGATCGAAGCATCCTTCTACGAGTACCTGACTTCTGTGCTGACGGACGATGAATCCAAAACCTTCGCAGTGCTGCTGAACAAGCTGTACGCAGCATCGAAAACCGAAAGCCGCGCGGGATTCCCGCATTTTATTCAGGCGCAGAGGAAATAAAGACGATGCAAGACAAGCAGAATTTCTGCCCGAACAAAATCAGCTCCTATTTCCGTGCCGAATGGCTGTCGCTGACCTTCGTCACGCTGTCCGGGCTGTTCTACAACGTGGGTCTTCTGGCGACGCCGTGGTTCGAAGGACGGCTTGCCCAGTGCCTGACCGACATTCTGGGCGGCTATCAAACCGCGGACGCGATGGCGATGTTGGTGCTGGCGTATCTGGTCATCACGCTGGTGGTTCAGGGCGCGCGTTTCATCAAGCGATTCTACGTTCGGCGCTTCGCCAACAACATCAACCGACGTATGAAGGGCATCCTGTACGCCAATCTGGTACGCGAAAGCCGCACGTCGCTGGAAAAAGAAGGTGCTGGCGAGCTGATGACGAAAGCCATTTCCGACGTGGACGACTGCGTGGAAGGGATGCGCAAATTCACCACCGAAGTGTTTGACACCGGCGTGGTGATGGTCAGCTACGCAGTCATGCTGCTGATTTATGACTGGCATCTGGCGCTGCTGAGTTTGCTGTTCACGCCCATTTCGTACTTCTGCGCAGCAAAGATGAAGAAGCCTGTTCAGCGCGCAGGAGCGGCGTACAAAAAAGCGGCGAGCGCGCTCAGCAGTGCGACGCTCGACCGCGCGGAAAACGCCGTCACCTACCGTATCTACGGCTGCGAGGAAGCCCGCGCGGAACGCTACGAGGGTGCGCTGAAGAATTACGAAAAGGCTGCTGTGCGTTCCAACGTGTGGCAGTCCGCTCTGCCGCCGCTGTATCTGGCTGCATCGGGAGCCGGGGTGCTGTTCATCCTGTGGTTCGGCGCGAAGAACGTACTCGGCACAGGCTGGCGCGCATGGGACATCGGCGCCTTCACCACCTTCCTGTCCTGCTTCACGAAGCTGACGGTGAAGTCCTCCAAGGTGGCAAAGCTGTTCAACTCCGTGCAGAAAGCGGAAGTGTCGTGGAAGCGCATCAAGCCGCTGATGAAGTCGCCGGAAGTGCTGGACGACCTCCGCATCCCGCAGCCTGCCGACGTGACGCTCGACAATCTGTCCTTCACCTACGGAGACGCGCCGATTTTCTCCGGCCTTTCGCTGACAGCGCATCCCGGCGACATCATCGGCGTGACTGGCCCTGTCGCCTGCGGCAAATCCACCTTCGGGCGCGTATTTCTCTGCGAAATGCCCTATGGCGGCTCGGTTCGCTTCGGCGGCAAGGAACTTTCGAGCTTCTCGCCGCGGGAAATCTCCGGTATGGTCGGCTATTTGGGACATGATCCGGAACTGAGCATGGACACGATTCAAAACAACGTGCTTTTCGGCAGCAGGCAGGACGTTCTGCCGCAGCTGAACGCCGTTGTCCTGACGGACGAAGTGCTGGCGATGGAAAATGGCGCTGATACGGTCGTCGGCAGCAGCGGCACACGGCTTTCCGGCGGTCAGGCGCAGCGGCTGGCGTTGGCAAGAACGCTTGCCCATCCGCGTCCGCTGATGATTCTGGACGACCCGTTTTCCGCGCTTGACCGCAAGACGGAGGACGCTGTGTTTGCGAATTTGCAGGCATACGCCAAGGATAAGGTCATTTTCCTGATTTCGCATCGACTGTACCACTTCCCGCAAATGCAGCAGGTGATTTTCATGGAGGACGGCAAGACGACGGTCGGCACGCATGACGAACTGATGCCATCCGTTCCGACATACCGCTGGCTTTACGAGAGCCAAACCGGGGGTGAAGCACATGCGTAATCAGAAAAAAGCGGGCGTGATTTCCGTGCTCAAGGCAGCGGTGCGGTCGCATCGGATATTGACGATCAGCACGCTGTTGTGCGTTGCGGCATCGGTTGCCGCGTCGCTGATTCCGCCGCTGCTGCTCAAGAACATAATTGACCGGCTGACGGGTGGTATGCCGCTGCTGTTCACCGCCGTGCTGCTCTACTTCGGCAGCCTTGTGTTAGAGGGGACGCTCTCCTCGGCGCAGGAAACGCTGCTGGTGCTGTTCGGGCAGAAGATGACGCACGCCCTGCGCTCCGAAATGTCGCAGAAGCTCATCGCGCTGCCCGCCAGCACGCTCGTCGGGCAAAATCCCGGCGAGGTTGCCGCGCGCTTTTCGGGTGATGTGGATGCTGTCGAGGCGCTGTTCACCTCCGGCATCATCAGCATGGTGGCGGATGCCTGCCGCATCGTCTCGATTCTGGCAGTGATTGCCGTGGAGAACACGGGGCTTGCACTGGTGCTGCTGGTGATTTTGCCGCTGTTCGCCGTTTTCACCCGTTTTGTGCAGAAGCGGATGCTCGCCGCGCAGCTGGAGAACCGTCGCGCCGTCGCCGCCGTGTCCGGGCAGGTACCGGAAACGCTGCACAACATCCGCACCATTCACGCCTTGGGACTGGAAAGCTACATGGAGCAGCGCTATGACCAGCGCATCGGCGAAAGCTACGCTGCGATGGAAAAGACGAATTTCTATGACGCGATTTACTCGCCCGTCGTGTTTCTGCTTAACGCCGCCGTCGTAGGTATCGTGATGCTGCTCTCCGCATCGGGCAATGCGGATGTACTGGCACTGTTCGGCATGTCGGTCGGTACATCGGTCGCTATCATCAATTACATTTCCCGCATTTTTTCGCCGATTGAAAGCCTCGGCATGGAGATTCAGATAATTCAGTCCGCCATGGCGGGTGTCAAGCGCATCGACGAGTTCCTTAATCAGCCGGAACGCGCCATTTCCCAGGAGCGAAAGAATACCGCGCGCGGCGACGTTGTGCTGTCCCATGTGACGTTCGGCTACGGCGAAAAGCCGGTGCTGTCCGACTTCTCCATGAGCGTAAAGGAAGGGGAGCAGGTCACGCTGGTTGGCAGAACAGGCGCGGGCAAAAGCACGGTGTTCCGGCTGCTGCTGGGGCTTTATCCGCCGGAAAAAGGGGATATTACCATCAGCGGCGTGAACGTTTCGGCGATTACCGACCATGAGCGCCGCGCGTGCATCGGCTGCGTGGAGCAGCGCTTCTCCCGCGTGCCGGGGACGGTGCTTGACCAGATTACGCTTTCCGACCCGACCATCACCGAGGAAATGGCGCAGAATGCCGCGAAACTGGCGGGAATGGATGACGCCATCCGCGCGCTTCCGGACGGGTACAATGCCATCTGCACAGACGGCATGTTTTCGCAGGGGGAGTGGCAGCTGCTGTCCATTGCCCGCGCGGTGGCGGCGAACCCGGCGGTGCTGCTGCTGGACGAAATCACCGCGAACCTCGATGCCGAAACCGAAGCGCGCGTACTGGAAGCGCTCCGCCGCGCTTCAGAGGGACGCACCGTGCTCTCCATTTCGCACCGCATTTATGAAAATCTTGGCGGAAGAACTGTGGAAATCAAGCCATACAACGCCTACGCCGCTGACTCTGCGGCTGATTGCAGCGTAAAGGCAGTATAGAAAAGGTGTGGAGGCAGCTTGACAACCTCCACACCTTCTTCTTATTTTGATTAGAACAGCGGCTGCATCGACGCATCCAGCGTCGCGAACGGGCCGGGAAGCACCCGTGCCCCGCGGTGATTGCCGTAGAAGTCACTGTCAAACACGATGGTCGAGCCATCCGCCGCTTCAAAGCGCTGATCCGGCTCAAATGCGCGCCCCAGCGTGTCGCTGTCCACCAATCCGCCGCGGAACGCGCCGATCAGCTCCGCCACGTCGGTATCAAGGAAAATCTGTCCTTCACGCTCTACCAGCATGAAATATGGCTTTTCGGACTTGACGCAGCAGTCCTTTTCCTTCTTCCACGGCTTCGCGCCCGCAAAATAGGCGTTGCCGTCTGCCCAGACCGGCAGATGCCCGAAGTGGTACTCTTCCAGCTTGCCCATGTCCGGGCGCGCCACGTCCAAGTCGAACTGATCCAGCCACTCCTGCTTGGTCGGGTAGTCGTCGAAGCACCAAGTGCCCACGACGCGCTCGTTTTCGCCCGGATCGCCCTGCTTCGCCGGGGCATCCACCGGGTGCGCCTGCACAAAGATGTTGTTGTAGAAGCGGTCGTCGCCATGGAGGATGGTCATGAAGCCCGCGACCTCCGTGCGATGGCGGATATGGTAAGGCGTATAGCGCCAGCTCGTGCCGCCGCCGACGCAGGTGAACGTACCCAGCATGAGGTTATGCACCAGCGCCACGCCCTGCGTCGCGAATCGCAGGGACACTTTCGACATCATGATGTTGTTGTCAATCAGCGTCGGGCCGTGTCCAACCTCCACGAAAATGTCCTGACTTTCCATGCCGCCGACTGCCCATGTACAGTACGCCGGGCGCTCGTTGTGGTGCAGCAGATTCTGCGTGATGCGCGTGCCCTGCGCCTCCCAGTCGCACCAGACGCCCATGGTGCAGTCGTGGATGTGGTTGCGGCGAATCACCACGTCAATCGCCGCGTGCAGCTTGATGCCGGAGATTTCCGCGCCGCCAAGCTCCTGCATGTTGTTGATGTGGTGGATGTGGTTGTTCTCAATCACGGAATAGACCGCACCCATACGTCCGACGATGCCCGTCTGCTCGCAGTTGTGGATGTTGCAGCGGCGGATGATGTGGCTGCCGATGTTTTCCTTCAGCCAACCGTGATACTGCCCGCGGCAAACCGCGTCGCGCTCCATCTGCGTCGGACTTTTGAGGTGCTTCTTCGTGAAGTAGTGGTCGTTTTCCGGGTCGTAGTATTTGCCCAGCGAAATACCGCAGCACTTGCTGTTCGTAATTTCGCAGTCCTCGATAATCCAGCCCTTCGACCAGTGCGGGCCAATCATGCCATCCTGAAACGCAGCTGGCGGCGCCCATGTCGTCGCAGCCTTCTCGATTTTGAAGCCATGCACCGTGATGTACCCACAGCCAGTTTTCTCCGGGAAGAAGCAGCGGCGGCGGACGTTAATTTCCACCTTCTCGCGGTTGGGGTCTTGCGTGTGGAAATTGGCATACAGCACGGTTTCGTCGCCGTCCTGCTCGCTGAACCACTTGAAGGTAGACCCCTGCGGATCCCACGACGGCTTGTAAATTTCGCCCGCAATGCACTCCTCCAGCGATTCCGCCTCGTAGAGCATCTGGTCGTTCAAATACACCGCACCCGTGTGGCGCACCGTCGGCGCAAAGTACCAGTCGCCGAAAACCTCCGTCGTATACGGATTATACGCGCCGAACGTGCTGTTCTTCACGCGCACCGTCCACACCGTGCCCTGATAGGGCGTCCACCCCTTGATGCGCTCTGCGCCGCAAATCACCGCGCCCAGCGGCTCGATGGAACGATAGAGGATGGGCGCATCTTCCGTGCCGCCGCGTTCCGGATTGACATATTCGCGGTACACACCGGGAAACACCAGCACTTCGTCACCGGGCTTGGCGATCTTGGCGGCTTCGCTGATGCGACGGAAGGGAGTTCCGAGGCTGCCGTCACCATCATGCAGCATGGCTTGATTGACATAGTAAATCATAGAGTGCTCCTCCTTCATATATGGAATTTCTTCCGCAGTGGATTGTTCTGTCATGATTATACCAAATTGCTACCGATTTGTCCATATGATTTTGGACATTCGCCGCTTTCTTTCCGCGCAATAGTTGAAAGACGCTGCAATTTATGCTATACTGTATAGAGGGGATTTGTCCCCATTTGCAGAAAGGCAGGCAGCGATATGAAGATCATTCGCGCACGGGATTATCAGCATCTCAGCCGACAAGCGGCGAACATTCTTTCGGCGCAGGTGATTTTGAAACCCGATTCCGTTCTTGGACTGGCAACCGGCTCCAGCCCGATTGGCACGTATCAGCAGCTCATCGCGTGGGAGCATAAGGGTGACGTTGATTTCCGGCAGGTATCGACGGTAAATCTGGATGAATATGTCGGGCTGCCCGCCGGCCATCCGCAGAGCTATGCGCATTTCATGCGGGAGAATTTCTTCGACCATATCCAGATTGACCTGAGGGACACGCACATTCCGAATGGCATGGCAGAGGACGGCGACGCGGAGTGCCGCCATTACGACGCAACCATCCGCCAGCTGGGCGGCATTGATCTCCAGCTGCTGGGACTTGGGCCAAATGGGCACATCGGCTTTAATGAGCCAGAGGACGTGTTCCAGAAGGACACACACCGCGTTGCGCTGACGGATGCCACCATTCAAGCGAACAAGCGTTTTTTTGCGTCGGAAGCGGATGTGCCGCATTTCGCCTACACGATGGGCATCTGCGGCATCATGCAGGCGCGGCGGATTGTGATGGTCGTGTCCGGCGAAAGCAAGGCAAACATCCTCAAACAGGCGTTTTTCGGACCTGTGACCCCGCGCGTTCCGGCTTCGATTCTCCAGCTGCATCCTGATTTCACGCTGGTGGCGGATGAAGCCGCGCTCAGCGCACTGGATGGAACAGAAACGCAATGAAAAGAGGCGATTGAATGCCCCGCTTTGAATCATTATCTGAAGAAATGACGTGCCGGATTGAAAGCGACCGGCAGCACGGCACAAGCCCCAAGGTTTTTTGCCCAAATACAAGCGTCATCCGCCGCGCAGCCTCGCCACGTGATGCGGGCAGCGTCTGGCGACCAGCTTTCCTGCATGATGTGGATAAAATTATGCACTGTCCGTATTTCAACCGCTATACCGACAAGACGCAGGTGTTTTCGCTCATCCGCAACGATGACGTGACGCGCCGCAGCCTGCATGTGCAGTTGGTATCCCGCATTGCGCGCACCATCGGCAGCGCCCTGAACCTCAATCTCGACCTAATTGAGGCGATTGCCTTGGGGCATGACATCGGGCATCCGCCGTTTGCGCATTCGGGCGAAGTGTTTCTGAACGAGATTTCCATGCTGCACACCGGGCGGCATTTCAGCCACAACATCCACTCTGTCCGCGTGCTGGACGGCATTTACCCCTTCAACATCAGCTTGCAGACGCTGGTGGGTATTGCCGGACACAACGGCGAAATTGAGCTGGAGGAATACTGCCCCGTGCCGGTGGGCAGCTTCACGGAATTTGACCGGATGATGGAACGCGCCTATACGGAGGATGGCTATGCGAACCGCATTCAGCCCTCCACGCTGGAAGGGAATGTCGTGCGCGTAGCGGACATTATCGCCTATTTAGGCAAGGATCGGCAGGATGCCGCGCGCGTCAAGATGACGGCGGAGGATGCCTATGCGGAGCACGAGATTGGCTCGCTGAATGCAGAAATCATCAACAATCTGGTCGTCAACATCATCGAAAACAGCTACGGGAAGCCCTACATCAAACTGGATACGGTGCATTTCGAGGCGCTGCGGGCGTCCAAAGCGGAGAATTACAAGCTGATTTACAACGAAGCTGCCAAGGCCGCGCACCTGTCCGACACCGTGCGCCCCATGATGCAGGAGATGTACGGGCAGCTGCTGGATGATTTGCGCGAAAACCACACCACGTCGCCCATTTTCACGCATCATATCGCCTATGTGACTCGCTCATACTATCCGCGCGTCAAGCCCTATGCGGACTGCGATCCAAATCAAATTGTGGTGGACTACATTGCCAGCATGACAGACGACTACTTTATTGATTTGCACCATTATTTGTTCCCGAACAGCCCATACAAGGTCGTCTATAAGGGCTATTTTGACGGAAGAGAGGCTCCTGCACATGTTTGAACTGATTCGAGACGCTATCGCCGCGCACCAGACCATCATCCTGCACCGCCACACCAACCCGGACGGTGATGCGCTGGGCAGTCAGATTGGCCTCAAGCACCTGATTCTGGCGAATTATCCGGACAAAACGGTGCACATGGTGGGTGACGGCGCGGGGCGCTACGGCTTTATGGAAGATTCTATCATGGACGAGATTCCCGACAGTGCTTATCAGGGCGCGCTCGCCATCGTGCTGGATACATCCGCCAAGTCGCTTATCAGCGATACCCGTTACACACTTGCCGCGCAGACCGCCCGCATCGACCACCACATCTTCGTGGAGAAAATTGCGGACATTGAAGCAACGGACGACACGTTCGAGAGCTGCTGCGGTCTGGTTGCGCAGATGGCGCAGGAATGCAGCTGGTCGCTGAATCCGCAGGCGGCGACGGCGCTGTTCACCGGCATGGTGACGGATTCCGGGCGCTTCCGCTATGACGCGACGAATGCCCGCACGTTTCGCCTTGCCTCCTACCTGATGGAGCAGCCGATTGACACAAACGCACTCTATCGCAATCTGTATGCCAGCGATTATGCCCAGCTTGTCGTGCGGGCGAAGTTTCTGCTGCATGTGCAGTTCACGGAGAAGAACGTCGCGTATGTCTATACGACGATGGACGGGAAAGCTGAGTACGGCGTGGATGACTTCACGCTGTCCCGCGGCATGGTCAACAGCATGGCAGACATGCGCGGCGTGGACATCTGGGTCAACTTCACCGAGAGCGACAAGGGCGTGCTGTGCGAACTGCGGTCAAGCCGCTTCAACATCAATCCGATTGCCGTCAAATACGGCGGCGGCGGGCACATGAAAGCCAGCGGCGCGACGCTGAAAAATCGCGAGGAAGCAATGGCCATGCTGCATGATTTGGATGAAATGATGGGAGAAAGCAAATAAATGGATATACAGCATCAAATTCTGGAAAAGATGAAGGCATACGACACGATTATGCTCTTCCGGCATTCGCGCGTCGATGGGGACTGCGTAGGCGCGACGAAGGGCATGAAGGCGCTGATTCAGGCGAGCTTCCCCGACAAGAAAGTGCTGATTGTGGATGATGAGCATTCCGACTATCTGGCGTTTCTGGGCGAAGACGATGCGCCCGTCGCCGACGACGTGTACGCGCAGTCTCTCGCAATTGTGCTGGACGTTTCCGTCGCCAGCCGCATTTCCAACCCGAAGTACGCGCTGTGCAAGGAGCTTGTGAAGCTCGACCACCACATCAACGTTGAACCGTATGGCGACCTGATGTGGGTGGAGGAAGAGCGCTCGTCCGCGTGCGAAATGGTGGCGGATTTCTACGACAAGTGCCGTGACGAACTGACGCTGACGAAGGACGCCGCGCTGTATCTGTATACAGGCATGGTCACGGATTCCGGGCGCTTCCGCTTCTCCTGCGTTTCCGGTGACACCATGCGCCTTGCCGCGATGCTGCTGGATACTGGCATCGACACGGAATGGCTGTTCGCGAATCTCT
>OJOJ01000193.1_pt1 | contig 19309 bp, 9 predicted proteins | sample 1598041 | NCBI WGS metagenome assembly OJOJ01 (sample SAMN01915218, study PRJEB22387) | human gut metagenome | isolation source: stool | host: Homo sapiens | place: USA
TGAAAAAATCTTCCGGCATTGGGTAGTTTGCCCCGGTCGCTTGTATCTAATGCAGACCGGACGGAAAACGCCGGCCGCAACCGACCCAATGCAAACTAAAAAAACGATTATTAACCGGAAACTTTAAAACAACTTCGACGATGTCTGACTAATCCCTCCCCCTACACCAGCACTACACGGTTTTTTATCGGACGACGGATGACTTGCAAGGTTCTGTCTGCCGTATCGGAACGAATTTCCCCGGAGCCCGCCTGCACGGCGCGGCTGCGGACGTGCTTTGCACGCGGCAGCGGGAAATAACCAATTAACCGAATTGAAACTATGAAGAAATTATTCCATAAAGGACTATGTCTGGTCATGGTGCTCTGCGCGGGGGCTTTCGGCTGCTATGCCGCCCAAGGATCGCTCCCCGGTGCGCAAGGGCAGGGGTATGACCTGAATTTATCCTACTCGCGGACGACGCTCAAGGCCGTTGCCGATGCTATTACGCAACAAGTGGGCATCGCCTTCTCCTACGAAACGGCACTGGCCGGCTATCCGATGGAGAACCTGGAGGTCTCGGAGAAGGGTGCCACCATCGAGGCCATCCTTGCCGCCGTATTCACGCCTCGCGGCATCGACTACCGGGTGGTTGACAAAGTGGTCGTGCTGACGCGCAGCACGCGCCCCGTTCCGGCAGCCAGTGCCGCCGCCAAATCGGAGGTGAAAGGGGTCGTCCGCGACGCTGCGGGCAACCCGATGATCGGCGTGACGGTCACTATCAAGGGGACGCTGGTCGGCGTCTCGACGGGTGTCGACGGCGGCTATGCGATCCCGGCCGACGGGAACGCCACGCTGCTCTTCTCGTATATCGGCTACCGCCCCCATGAGGAGGTGGTAGGGCGCCGCACGCAGATCGACGTCACGATGCAGGAGGACGAGCTGGTGATGGACGAAGTAGTCGTCGTAGGCTACGGCACGCTCAAGAAACGCAATATCGTGGGCGCGGTCGAGAACCTTTCGGGCGACGCGGTCGAAAACCGGCCCAATGCCAACATCACCCGTTCGTTGCAGGGCCAGATCCCCGGCCTGAACATCGTGCAGGTCGACGGTAAGGCCGACCATGCCGGCGAAGTCACCATCCGCGGCGTGAACAACACGTTCAAGGCCCGTGTGAGCGGCGGTGAAAAGACCAACAAACTCGGACAGGGCGGCGGCGCGCTGGTGCTCATCGACGGTGCCGAAGGCGACATGGGTTCGGTGAACCCCGACGACATCGCCTCGATCTCGGTGCTCAAGGACGCTTCGTCGGCCGCAGTATACGGCGCCCGCGGCGCATTCGGCGTGATTCTCATCACGACCAAGGATCCCGAGAAGGGCAAGGTGCGCGTGAGTTACAACGGCTCCGTGTCGCTGCACCGCCGTACGGTGATCTGGGAGGACAACGTGGTCACCGACCCCGTGCAGTGGGTCGATGCCTTCCGCGAGTCGTATCTCAACTCCTCGCCGACGGCGACCGTACCGTCGCTCTTCAACAACTACATGCCCTATTCGAACGCCTGGTTCGAGGAGCTCAAACGCCGCCGTGCCGATCCGACGATGGACAACTACGACATCGACGCCAACGGCAACTACAACTACTACGGCGAGACCAACTGGCTCAAGGAGATCTACAAGTCGGTGAACTATTCGACCACCCACGCCGTCAGCATCCAGGGCGGCCGCGAAGGGGTCAGTTACTACATTTCGGGCCGTTACTACAACCAGGACGGCATCTACAAGGTGGGCGAGGAGACCTACAAGAAGTATAACCTCCGTGCCAAGGGCTCGATCCGCATCCGCCCGTGGCTGACGCTGGACAACACCAGCCTGATGAGCAGCAAGTACCACCAGCCCATGGTGCACTACGGCCAGCAGGTGATCTCGCGCCAGATCGACATGTTCGCCTTCCCGTTCGCCCTGCTGAAGAACCCCGACGGTACCTGGACGCAGACCGCGGCCAAGACCGGTTATGCGGCCTTCGCCGAGGGCACCTCGTGGCAGGAGAACAACAAGCTCGAAGTGGCCAACACCACGACGTTCAACTTCGAATTCGTCCCCGATGTCTTCAAGGTCTCGGCCGACGTGACCTACAAGGGATCGCGCTGGTCGCGCGACCGCATGGAGAACCTCTACACCTACTACACCGGCGTGAACGTTTCGGGGCAGGACAACAGCTATTCGTCGCTCGAAAACTGGACGTACCGCTCGGACTACATCTCGACGAACATCGTCGGTACGGTCACGCCCAAGCTGGGGGCCGACCACGACCTGAACGTGGTCGCCGGATGGAACCTCGAGGACTACGACTACCGCACGCAGAAGACCTACCGCCAGGGCAACCTCTATCCCTCGAAGCCGAGCTTCACGCTCATGGACGGCGAGTATTACTCGACCACCTCGGGCGGCTACACGTGGGGGCTGGTCGGATTCTTCGGCCGCGTCAACTACGCCTATGCAGGCCGCTACCTGGCCGAAGTGAGCGCCCGTTACGACGGGTCGTCGAAATTCCCGTCCAGTTCGCAGTGGGGCTTCTTCCCCTCGGCATCGGTCGGATGGCGCCTCTCCGAAGAGCCGTGGCTCAAACCGCACGTCGAAGGGTGGCTGGACAACTTCAAGGTTCGCGCCAGCATCGGTTCGCTCGGCAATGCCAACATCGACCCCTACCAGTACCTCGAGACCATGACCGCTTCGGGCAGCGCCTCGATCGCCAAGTCGTCGGTCATCATCAACGGCCAGAACGTACCTTACACGTCGGTGCCCAGCCTGATCCCCGACGACATCACCTGGGAAAAGGTCACCACCTACAACATCGGCCTCGACCTCGACCTGTTCCACAACCGGCTTTCGTTCACCGGCGACTACTACCGCCGCAATACGACCGACCTCTACACCGTCGGCCCGAACCTCCCGCAGGTACTCGGTAGCGCCGCGCCCTACGGCAACTACGCCAGCCTCAAGACCAAGGGATGGGAGCTGAGCCTTTCGTTGCGCGACTCGTTCAACCTGGGCGGCAAGCCGTTCAGTTACAGCATCAAGGGTATGCTGTGGGACAGCCGCAGCTGGATCACCGACTACTATAACGAAACGGGCGACCTGACGACCTACTACAAGGGCATGGAAATCGGCGAGATATGGGGTTTCCGCACGGCGGGCATCTACGCCAGCAACGCCGACGCCCTGAACGGCCCGGCCTACAACTTCTTCAAGAACGGCGAGATGTTCCGCGCCTATGCCGGCGACCTGCGCTTCGTCGACGTGGACGGCGACGGCATCATGACCAAGGGCAACCGCACGCTGTCCAACCACGGCGACCTGGAGATCATCGGCAACCAGTCGCCGCGCTACCAGTACAGCATCAACATGTCGCTGAACTGGAACGGCATCGGGCTTTCGATGCTGTGGCAGGGCGTGGGCAAGCGCGACTGGTACCCGTGGACGGAGTCCGGATTCTTCTGGGGCAAATGGAACCGCGCCTACAACTCGCTGATGAAGACACAGACGGGCGACAACGTGGTTCGGATCGACAAGAGCACCGACAACTGGCGCGTCACGAACATGGACAAGAACCCCTACCGGACACGCATGGTATCGCTCGCCGCCAACCGCAACGACGGCCCGCTGACGTGGGAGAACGACCACTACCTGCAGGACGCTTCGTACATCCGACTGAAGAACATCACCATCGACTACACCTTCCCCAAGCACATCTGCAAGAAGCTGCGCCTCGAGGGGCTGAAGGTCTACCTGTCGGGCGAGAACCTCTTCACCCACTCGCCGATGTTCAAGCACACGGACATGTTCGACCCCGAAGTCATCACCAGCGGCGACTCCGATTTCGCGGCCTCGACCACTTCGGGCCTGAACGGTACGGGTAACGGCTATTCCTACCCGATGCTCAAAACCGTGACCCTGGGTATAAACGTAACATTTTAACCGACAGCAACCATGAGAAAGATACTGCTATATACGCTGATGACCCTCGCTGCCGCGGGAATGGCCTCCTGCGAGGATTTCCTGACGCGCGACACCTACGACCAGATCGGCAGCGACGAGTTCTGGAAATCGGAAACCGACCTGGAACTCTATGCCAACGGTTTCATCCAGAAGATGATCCCCGGCGACGGAACCATCACGCGCGGCGACATCTATGCCGACTACTGCGCCGTGGACATCCCGACCGACCTGCTGCGCCCCGACGGCAACGTCTCGCCCGACAACCAGACCGGATGGGCCGAGAGCAACTGGACGAACCTTCGCCGCGTGAACTACATGCTCGACAATATGCACAAGTGCAAGGGGCGTGTGAGCGACGAGATCTACAACCACTACGAGGGCGTCGCCCGTTTCTGGCGCGCCTGGTTCTACTACGACAAGGTGCAGACCTTCGGCGCCGTGCCCTGGTACGACTTCACGATCGCGGCCAGCGACAAGGAAGCGATGATGAAACCCCGAGACAGCCGCGAGTACGTCATGGACAAAGTGCTGGAAGACCTCACCTTCGCAAGCACCTACTGCCTCTCCGACGCCAAATTCACGAAAGGCTCGGCGCTCATCAACAAGTGGGTGGCACTGGCCTTCAAGTCGCGCGTCTGCCTCTATGAAGGCACCTTCCGCAAGTACCACTCGCGCGAGCCGTCGTCCGACAAACCGTGGCAGGCCGAGTATAACGCCGACAACAAATTCCTGCGCGAGGCCGCTGCCGCCGCCAAGGAGATCATGGACAAGGGGCCCTATTCGCTCGTCACGGGCGATGTGAAGACCGCCTACCGCTCGCTCTTCACCAGCGCCGGGCTGCTCACGCAGGAGGTGATCTTCGGCCGTGAGTACAGCAAGGAGCTCTCGGCGTTCCACGAGACCAGCTGGTACTACTATTCGCCGACCTACGGTGCCAAGATCGCCATGACCAAGAAGTTCATGAACACCTACCTCACGACCCGGGGCACGCCGTTCACCGACATCGACGGTTACCAGACCATCGACTTCATCCGCGAGTTCGACGGCCGTGACGCCCGCATGGCGCAGACGGTCATCAGCCCGACCTACAAGATGAAGATCAGCGGCCGCGAACGGCTCTATTCGCCCAACTGGAAAGTGACCCGTACGGGCTACCATCCGATCAAGTGGTCGATCGACGACGATGCCGACAACGTGCTTTCGAAGGCGGCCAGCTGGAACTCGCTGCCGATCATCCGTTACGCCGAGGTGCTGCTCAACTATGCCGAAGCCAAGGCCGAGCTGGGCGAAATGGACGCCGCGGTATGGGATCAGACCATCGCGCAACTGCGCAGCCGTGCCGGCGTGACCCCGGTCGTCCCGGACAAGGCCGACCCCTACATGGAGGCCTATTTCCTCAATACCGTGACCGACAAGTGGATCCTCGAAGTGCGCCGTGAGCGCGGCATCGAGCTCTGCCTCGAAATGGGGCTGCGCTGGGACGACGACATGCGCTGGCACATGGGCGACCTGCTCACGAGCGACAACAACCCCTGGACGGGCATCTGGATCGGCAACACGGGCTACACCTACGATTTCACGGGGCAGAGCACCGACGACAACGGCGATCCCGTGCCCGACTTCTACATCCGCCCGGGCGAGGATACCGAACATTCGATCGCCATTTCCAATACGGGGGCCAACCAGACCTTCTCGCTCAACGCCGCGGGGAATATCGTCTGGGAGTACAAGCGCACGTGGGGCGAAAAGAAATACCTGCGCCCGATCCCCCAGACGGCGATCACCCGCAACCCGAACCTCGAACAGAACGCGCTTTGGAAATAAGCAATAAAAAACTCAGGATATGAAAACGAAAATCATGTTATTATGCTGTATGGCGGCGACGCTGATGCTGGCATGCAGCAACGACAAGTCCGGCGGGCATGACGGCGGCGAGGGTGTCGAAACCGAAGTCAACGGCACGCAGCTCGACGGCAATACGACCCTCTACGGACTGGTGACCGACACGTCGGGGAACCCCGTCCCGGGCGTGGTCGTGTCGGACGGCTACGGCTGCGTCACGACCGATGCCAACGGCGTCTACCAGATAGAGCGCTACAAGAAGGCGCGCTTCGTACATTACAGCACGCCGGCAGGGTATGCCGTCAACACGTCGGCGGACAACTACCCGCTCTTCTACGCCGAGATCGTCCATAAGAACATCGCCGACCGCCACGACTTCGTGCTGACGCCGCTGCCGGCCCCGGAAAGCGATTTCACGCTGGTCTGCATCGCCGACCCGCAGTGTGCGACCACGGCCGAGATCAGCCGCTACGTCAACGAGACGATCCCCGACATCGAGGCTACGGCCGACGCTTACAAGGCCAAGGGCACGCCGGTCTACGGCATCACGCTCGGCGACATCGTCTTCGACACGCCCGACCTGTGGAGCAACATGAAGGAGTCGATGGCCAACCGCAACCTGCCCGTCTTCCAGACCATCGGCAACCACGACCATTTGCAGACCGAGACTTCGGACGACAATGCCGCGGCCAATTTCGAAACGCAGTTCGGCCCGCGCAACTATTCGTTCAACCGCGGCGACGTGCACATCGTGTCGATGGACAACGTCCTCTACGAAGGCAAGAAAAAGTACAAGGGCGGCATCACCGACAAGCAGCTCGAGTGGCTGCGCCAGGACTTGTCGCACGTCGACAAGGACAAGCTCGTGATCTTCTGCGCGCACATCCCGTTCCGCGGGGGTACGAGCGTGACGGACGAGAGCCACGAGAACTACGACGGCGTGCTCGACCTGCTGGCCGAATTCTCCGAGGCGCACATCATGATCGGCCATACGCATTACCACCAGAAATACATCCACAAGCGTAACGGAAAGACGATCCTCGAACATGTCCACGGCGCCGCCTGCGGTGCGTGGTGGACGGCGAACATCTGCGCCGACGGCACGCCGAACGGGTACGGCGTCTACGAGATTTCGGGCAACACCATCGCCAACCAGTACTACAAGTCGACCAACAAGGAAGCCGGCTACCAGATCCGGGCCTATTCGGCCACGCAGGTGTTCGGCAAGTCGGGCAGCCTCACCTTCGGCTGGGCGGCCAACTCCCCGGCCATGAACGATGCGAAGTGCATCGTGGCCAACGTCTGGAACTCCGACGCCTCGGGCAACTGGAAAGTCTCGCTCTGGCAGAACGGCACGAAGGTCTGCGACATGACCCGCGTCAAGACCTACGACTACTGGGCCTATGCCTACCACGTGCTCTATTACAGCAAGAGCGTGGGCACGACCTGGGGCAAGAACCTCGACCATTACTATTACGGGAACCTGGCGTCGGGAACGCCCGAGACCGCCGATTTCGAAATCGTGGCGGAGGACGGCATGGGCAACACCTACCGCACCTCGAAGCTCCAGACCGACTTCATAGGCTTCTGACCCTCCCGCTTCCTAAAAGCGATGCCGCGCCCCGAAAAGGGCGCGGCATTTTTCTTGCCGGTTCACAGGCGCGGTTGCAGGCACGTCGCCTCCCGGGCGCAGGTTCCTCCTCCCGCCTTGCGGGAACCCCGTCGCCGCCCCTATACGGCGGCGTTCCGTCCCGGGCGGTCAATACCAGCCTTCGGTCTGCGTGAGGTTGTAATTTCGGCTCATAGCCGCCTGCGTGATGGGCCACAGCAGTATGTTGGGGTTCTTGTCGCGCTGCGCCGCGATGTCGGCGCTGTACTCCCATATCTTGTCCGTGCGCAGGAGCATCCACCAGGTGCGGCCTTCGCCGACCATCTCCCTGAGGTATTCGTCGACGATCGCCTGCAGGACGGCTTCGGGCGACGTGTCGGTATAGTAATCCCTCCGCCCGTAGGCCCTGGCGGCCAGCGGTGCCAGGGCTTCGAGCGCACCCGCGTAGTCCTTCCCGTAATACCGGGCTTCGGCCGCCATCAGGAAGGCTTCGCCGTAGCGGTAAAGGATGAAATCCGAGTCGAAAATGCGTGTGCCGTTGTCCACGCGCCCCATCAGTTTCTCCGTCCAGCCGATCCTGCGGCCGCCCGTGCCGTAATCGGCCGTGCGGCAGGTCAGCGCTGCACGCGTATCGGCGGGGTCGGCCTGCAGCAGGGCCCGGTAGGTGTCGGTATACCACCACCACTGGTTGCCCCCGGTGGTGGGGACGGGGTTGTTGCGGTAGGCCGCTTCGACGTAACTCTCGTTCCAGCCGAGGTAGTAGGCCGGGCCGTTCAGGGCTTCCGACACATCCTGGTGCACGGCGAAAATGACCTCGCGGCCGCATTTGTTCGACGAACTGAAAATATCGGCATACGCGGGCTCGAGCAGGGCGTCCGACAGGCCGAGTTCCCCGAGCGCCTCTTGGGCCATCGCCAGGTAAGCCTCGCCCCCGGCCTGCATACGGTACATCCACAGGGCATAGTCGGCCTTCAGCATCGCCACGGCGGCCGGCGTGGCCACGGTCTTGTCCGACGTATCGGCGACGTACCTTTCCGCATCGGCAATGTCGCGTTCCACGCGCATCAGCACTTCCGAGACGGGGGGGCGTCCGAGGAACAGCTCCGTGTCGGTCGATTCGTAGCCCCAGAGCGGCAGCGGGGCATCGCCCCAGATGCGTGCGATCTGGAAGAAGCAGTACGCGCGGATGAAGTGGGCGTTCCCCAGACAGAAGGCCCGCGGTTTCTCCTTCAACCCCATCGCAGGAACATGCCTGATGACCAGGTTTGCCTGGTTGACCGTCGTGTAGAGCGCCGTCCAGTCGGCATACTCGTTGACCGAGCTCATGGTGCTGGTGCGCACCTGCGACTGGTCGACGCCGTTGAGCGTGTTGTGCGTCCCCGGGCCCCACAGCCCGTTGCGCAGCTCGCCCCAGCAGAGGTAGACGTCGTTCATGCTCTTGAGCGCGCTGCGCAGGTAGACGTACAGCCCGTAGGTGGCCGACGTGGCGTCGCTCTCCTCTTTCCACATGTTGCTGGCCGAGAGCTTGTTGTCCTGCATGATGTCCAGGTCGCCGTGACAGCCGCCCGCCCCGTATGCGCAGAACAGCAGCGCGACTCCGGCTATGATCTTTCCAAATTTCGTTTTCATGGCAGTAGGGTGTCAGAACGTGAGTTTGGCCGTGAAGAGCACTTTGCGCGTCGGCGGGTAGGGACTGAACCCGGTGTCGTAGGTCGACGACGCGGTGTAGAGGCCGCCGGTGGTCGCGGCCTCGGGCGAGACCCCGTGCACGGCCGTCCAGTAGCAGAGCGTGTTGCCCGAGACGGTGAGCGTCACGTCGCTTATGTGCAGTTTGCGCAGCCACGCCTTCGGGAGCGACCACGAGAGCGAAACATCGCGCAGGCAGAGGTAGTCGGCCTTCTCGACGAATATGTCGGACGTGCGCCCGTAGTTGCGGTTGCCCCAGTCCGTATCGTTGGCCGTGAAACGGGCGTAGCGCGTGTCGTCGCCCGGCTGCGACCAGCATTTCTTCACTTCGTTCGTCAGGTTGTAGTTGCAGTTGCCCATCGTCGACTGGAAATAGCGCATCTGCATGTCGTTGCGCACCGAATGTCCCAGGGCATAGTCCATGTAGACGTTCAGCGTCCAGTTCCGGTAACGGAACGTATTGCCGATGCCGCCTGTCGAGTGGGGCAGGGCATACCCCAGCAGGAACTGGTCTTCGGCGTTGATGATCTGCCGGCCGTCCATGCGCGTCGATCCCGGACGGTCTTTCCACTCGTAGTCGCCGATGTCCTTGCGCCCGGCTATCTGCCGCCGGTCGCTGCGCCGGTAGCCGCGCGACTGCGTGTCGTACCGGGCCGCGTCGGCCTCCTCCTGCGTCTCGATGATGCGCTCTGCGACATAGCCGAAGATACGCCCCATGCGCTCGCCCTCGGCGATGCCCCCGAACTGGCTCCCGTCGCCGACCGAGATGCCGTTGATGCGGTTGCGGGGATTGCCGTTGCCGGGCAGTTCGAGCACGCGGTTCATGTTGTAGCTGTACGTGAAATCCGTCCTCCACGAAAAACCCTTGCGGTCGATGTTGACCGACGACAGCGACAGTTCCGTGCCGTAGAACCTGACACGTCCCAGGTTGGTCGAAACCGAGTTGTAGCCCGTCGTATTGGGGAGGCTGACGTCGAACAGCAGGTCGCGCGTCTGCTTGTTGTAATAGTCGAGCGCCAGCGTGATGCGGTTGTCCAGCAGTCCGAAGTCGATGCCGGCGTTGAACTGGAGGGTCTTTTCCCAGATCAGGCCGTTGTTGGGCATCGTATTGGTCGTGGTGGTCGCGTTGCCGTTGTAGGTGTAGAGCGAGTTGTAGCTGCCGTAGGTGGCGTACAGCCCGATCCCGTTGTTGCCCGTCAGCCCGTAGCTCACGCGCGCCTTGAGCATGCTGACCGCACTGTTTTGGGGCCAGAATCCCTCCTTGCTGACCACCCATCCGGCCGATGCCGCCGGGAAATAGCCCCAGCGGTGGCCTGCGGCGAATTTCGACGAACCGTCGATGCGCATCGTCGCGGCGAGGAGGTAACGCCCGCCGTAGTCGTAGTTCACACGCCCGAAATAAGAGATCAGGCACTCCCGCGTGCGGGTACTCTTCGGATAGTTGGCGATGTTCGAAGTCCCGGCGTCGAGCACGGGCAGCTTGTCCGACACGGCGCCCTGCACCCGCACGTCGAAGCTGTTGAGTTTGTCGAGCATGTATTCGTAGCCCGCCACGGCACCCAGGCGGTGCCCGTTGCCGAACGTACCCTTGTAGTCGGCATAGGCCTGGAAATCCAGGCGGTTGGTCTCCGAAAAGCCCTCCTTCATGGGCCGTATGTTCGAGCCCGTCGTGGGGTTGTCCTCGACATAGAAATAGCTGCGCGTATGGCGGTTGTAGTTGGTGAACTGCCCGACCAGGCGCAGCCCGTCGAACACCTCCCAGTCGAGGTTGATCGTGGCCGTCGAACGCTTGATCGTCGACCCGGCATTGTGGTAGTAATAGGCGTAGTAGGCGGCCGGTATCGTCGTGTTGTTGGTGCCCAGCGCAGGCGTGCCCGCCAGCTCCTCGCCCGCCTCCTCGCCGTACCAGTCGCGGTGGGTGTTAGGGACGGAGAGCCCGCGTATGACCGAGTTGCGCAGGCTGAGCGGCGCGCTCTCGAAGGTCTGCTGCTCGATCTGCGAATAGTCGAATGTCGTCGAGGCCCTGAGCCGCCGCGTCACCTGGAAAGTCGTGTTGCCGTGGAACGTGAAGCGCGAATAGCCCGTCGTGATCCCGATCCCGCTGTCGTCCGTATAACCCGCCGAGGCGGCGTATTGGATGTTGTCGCCGCCCCCGTCGATGCCGACGTAGTAATTCTGCCAACATGCGTCGCCGAACCATTGGCTCTGCTGGTCGTTGTCCTCGAAGACGATGATGCGCCCGGGGTTCACCGGGTCTTCGACCCATTGGTAGCCGGCGGGAACCGGTTCGTCCGGCCGGAGGTAACGGGTCGTCCAGAGCGATTTGGCCGTATTGCCCGTGCCTGCCGACTGTTCGCCGCCCAGCACCGATGCCGGATCCATGCCGCCGCAATACCCCTCCATGAGCGCCGGACGCACCGTGAGGATGTAATCGCGGGCGTTCATCAGGTCGAACTTCGTGGCGGGCGACGCCCAGGCCCACTGCCCCTCGAATACGATCCGGGGGCCGAGGTGTTTCGAACCTTTCTTCGTGGTGATGAGGATCACGCCGTTCGACGCGCGGGAACCGTAGATGCCCGCCGCCGCGGCGTCCTTGAGGAACGAAACGGATTCGATGTCGTTGGGATTCAGCCCGGCCATTTCGCGGACTACGCCGTCGACCAGCACGATCGGGTCGTTCGACTGGTTGATCGACGATCCGCCGCGGATCAGGAATTTGGGGTCTGCGCCCGGTGTCGCATCGGTCGTAGCGACCCTCACGCCGGGGACGCGTCCCTTCAGGGCGTCGCCGACCGAATTGACGGGGATACCCTCCAGGAGATGCCCGTCGAATTTGCTGATGGCCGCAGTCACCGTCCTGCGCGACTGCGTGCCGTATCCGACCACCACTACGTCCTCGAGCACGGCTTCGTATTCCTCCAGTACGACGTCGATGGCCGACCTCGTCCCGATGCGTTCCTCCCGGTCGGCATAGCCTATGTATGAGAAAACGAGGGTGGCGTCCGGATCGGCGAAGATCCGGTAATTGCCCTCCGCCCCGGCCGAAACGCCCCGCATCGTATCCTTCACGACGACCGAGGCGCCGACCAGCGGCATCCCCGAGCCGTCCTTGACGCGCCCCGTCACGAGTACCAGCTGCGAACGCGCGGAATCCGTGTCGTAGGTCAGCACCACGATGCGGTCGACGACCTTGTAACGGAATCCCCGTCCCTTGAATACCTTTTCCAGGATATGTTCCAGCGGAGCCGCGGTTTCATGCACCGACACGTCGCCGAGCGGCATCTGCGACAGTGCCGATTCGTAGGAGAACAGTACGCCCGTCTGTGAGGTGACGGCCTCCGTGAAGGTCAGCACCGTTGCGGATCCGAGCGTGAGATCCACAGCGTAGGTCTTTTGTGGCGAGGCATTTCTGCCGTCATCCGTAGCATGGGCCTGCGGACACATGCCGGTCAACAGGAGAAGAAATACCAATTCCAGCTTGGGGATGGAATTTTTCTTCATATTTTAAGGTTCGTGAAGCGTGTTCCGGGTTGTGCGGTGCAAAAGGCCTGCGGTGGTCGGCCGCAGGCCCCGTATCATTCGTTGCGGATCACCTCGCAATGCGTTCCGGTCATGAACTCGACGATGTCGACGACCTCCTCGAGCGAATTGCTCCGCAGGTAGTTGATGTCGTAGCGTTTGCCGTCGTCGGGCGACATGATGCGTATGCGTACGCCGTAGCTCTTTTCGATGCCGGCGATGATCTCCGTGATCGTGGCGCCCTTCATCGTGACCAGGTTGTAACGCCTGGTCACATAGAGCGGCGCGTTGATTTCGGCCACCTCCATGTCGCCCATCCGGGCGTCGTACACGGCGCGCTGGTTGGGATGCAGCCGCACGAGGTTGTCGCCGCCGGGGGTTTCGAGGCGTACGGCGCCGCGTTCGAGCACCACCTCCGTGAACGGGTTGCCGGCGAGCGCCCGGACATTGAAGGCCGTGCCCAGCACCCGGATCGCCAGCTCGCGGGTCTCCACGACGAAGGGATGCCGCGCATCGTGCGACACGTCGAAATAGGCCTCGCCGTCGAGCCGCACGATCCGCTCCCCGTCCCCCTTGCCTACGGCATAGCGCAACTCGGTGCCGTCTTGCAGCCACACCTGCGTCCCGTCCTCCAGATGCAGGACGGCCACGTCGCCGGTATGGTTGGCATAGGACTGGAACCGCCCGGCTTCCGGCAAGCGCAGCCCTGCCAGCCAGGCTGCCGCGACCGCGATCACGACCACGGCTGCCGCAGCCGCTGCGGACATCCAACGCCGCCATGCGAACCGCGCGGGGCGCTGCATGGCGTCGTCGGCGTCGATACGCGCGTTGAGCCGCCGTAGCATGGCATCGCAGCGCTCGCCGGTGGCGGGGGAGATGAGCGTCCTGTGTGCGCTCCATACGGCCGCGACTTCGAAAAACAGGCTGCGGTTCTTCTCCGAGGCTTCGAGCCAGGCATATACCTCCCGGTCTTCGGCCCCGCTCGTCCGGCGGACGAGGTATCTGTATAGCAGTCCCTCCATGTCGGTTATGGTAGGGGTATCTGTATGGCGTTCCAATATGTATACTTTTAGGGTGTTACCTATACTATACAGCCATAGGCACAAAAATACCTAGTCTGTTTTCACTTTTTTTTTCGAAAAAGTGCATTTTTTCTGGAATCCCGGGAAATACGGGTCGAGGACGAAGCTGCGCAGGGCTAAAGGTAATAAAAATATCCGGGCTTCAAAGCCCGGATATCATCCCGGCCGTATCTCCGGCACAGGTGCCGGGCAGGATACGGAACGGTTCGGTCAGTTCCATTTGCCCAGCAGCTTGCGGGGGTAGTTCGTGCAGATGGCGTAGAGTTTGTCCTTGTAGGCCAGGTAATAATCCATGTCGACATCCAGGTCGGCATTGTATACGCTGAGCTTCAGCCCCGCATCGAGGAATTTCTGCACCGAATAACCGTTCTTGTTCACGGTCTTCCCCTCGAAATAGAGGTTTTCGGTCGAGAGGTTCGCCCACGGATAGCCGTAGGAGATGTAATCGGCCGGGTTGCGGAAGCTCATCCACCCGGCATTGCTGCCCACGGCGCCCGCCGCGGCGAGCGAACGCTGCCAGATGGTGACAGGGCTGCTCGAACTGATTTTCGTCGCATTGCCCGTGACGATGAACTCGCAGAAATTCTGCGCGCCCATCTCTTCGATGATCTCGCACGCCCTCTCCCACGCCCTGGCCGAAGCCTCGCGCCCCTCTTCGGTCGATTTGCCGTCGATGGTAATGTTCTTCACGTCGAGCCACAGGCGCGTGGTTCCCGCCTCGAGCACCACGTCGATGAAGTCGGCCAGCGAGGGCAGCTGTTCCCCGTTGGCCAGCGTCCCGGCGGCACGCAGTTCGGCGAGCGTATGCTCCCACGGCTTGAGGTTATTGATGTAACACCCCGCCGATGCGTGCGCCACCACGACATCGTCGTCCTTCGTAAGGTAAATATCGCACTCCGACGCGTAGCAGCCCAGCCCGATGGCATAGTTGAGCGCCGCCACCGAATTGTCGGGGAACTGCCGTGTCCCGGCCTCCGTCGAACCGCCGCGGTGCGCGACGACACGGTTGCCGACCTCGGCCGGGGTTTTGATCTCGGTGCCGGGCTTCGACGGCCCCGTCCAGTCCTTCAGCGGATCTTCGTCGTCGCTGCATCCTGCCGCCAGGCCGGCTGCGACAAGGGTGAGGAGCATAAGCATTTTATCGTATTTCATAGGTTTTTCTTTTTTTTATTCGTTGTCGTTCCATGGCCGGAGCCCGGGCCGGACAGGGACGTTCTCCCGTCCGGCCCGCTCCGGATTCAGAAATTCTCGTAATTTTTCACACAGCGCACCGCGGCTCCCGAACCGTTGCCCACGTCGAACCCGTCGTCGAATACCATATCGGCCGAGGTCGTACAGTAGGCGCGCCACAGGGCCATCTTCGAGGCCGTCGTCTGTCCCATCATCGGAATCAGACAGTAGAAGCGCACGTTGCCCGAGTTGGCGCAGTAGTCGTAGCCGCTCTTGTAGAGGCGCCACCCCTGCGGGTAGAGGTTGAAAGCGAAGGCCTCGGCACCGTTCGAAATAACGGTCGCGGGGTTGAACTCGGCGTCCTGCCACTCCTTGCAGCGCAGGTGCGCCGCCACATTGGCCGCATTGCCCGAGGTCATGGCGCCGTACGATGCCGTCGCAGCCGCCACGGGGTAGTCCGAATAGCTCTTCGACGACTCCGCCACCGCGTAGATCAGGTCTTTCCAGTCGGACATGTTGGCGATATGCCAGCCGTAGGGACAGATGCCCTGCACCTGCATCGAGAGCGACGGGTGGTCGGCCTCGGCCTGCGTATTGCCGCCGTCGGAGGCCGCGTAGTCTTTCAGGTCGGCCTTGAGGATCGGTTCCAGCGTGATGCTGTTGCCCACGGCATCCACGACCACCGTCCCGGCGCCTCCCAGCGGGAAAGGCATCAGCAGGGCCGCGCTCAGCGCGCCGGCCGGGTCGCCCGTCAGCGTTTCGTACGAACTGTAAAGGCGTCCGTAGACCGAAGCGCGCGTCGTCACGCCGTCGGGCATCATCAGCTCCTTGAGCGTCCCGCCGTTCTCCTCGGTGTCATAGGCCGGGTTGCGCATCGAATACTCCGCTTCGTCGTAACCGCCCGTCTTCGAGCCCCCGACCAGACCGCTGCCCAGCTTGTAGGTGCCCATCGCCGCGCCGCCGTTCCAGTGCAGGCCGGTCGTCATCCACGTCTTGGTCTTTCCGTCACGCGTGACGTATTCCTTGGTGGGGTAGCCGGCCAGTTCCGATTCGGGCATGCTGTTCACGGTCGAGATGCGCGTGAACTCGGCCTTCGAGTCGGCTGCCACCACGTTGTTGTCGTCGTCGAGCGCGATCGTCACGCGCAGGGCATTCATCCCCGCAATGCCGAACGTGAGCTCGGGCGCCGCGGCCTCGGCAGCCGCGTCGGCCAGTACGGCGAGTTTGCCGTCGGCCGTCAGCGCATAGCGCGGATAGGCGTCCGGCGTACGCGAAGTCGAGAGGATCACCTTGCCGCTGCGGAAATAGTGGTCGAGGCCGAACACCAGGTCGTTCTTGTTCATCTGTGCGGCATCGCCGAAAGCCGCAAAGTGGGGTATGCCCGACCCGTAAATAAACAGGTAGGTTTCGTTGGCCAGCTGCCGCACCTTGATCTGCCTTGTGGCGAGGCTCGTATCCTCCGTCCCGGCGCTCACGGTCACCGTCGCCTCCCGCATGTCGGTGGGCGAGGTGTTGTCCGAAGCCGCGAGGACGACCGTCCCGGCCTCCCTGTCGAGCGTGCAGGTGAGCCACTCCACGCCCTCTTCCAGCTCGGCCGTAACGGTCGAGGCGGGCATGTTGGTCTCGAAGGTCACAGTCACCTCGGCAGGCTCCAGGGCCATCATTTCGATGTCCGATTCCGTCGAGAGGGTGAGCGTGGCATCGGGTTTGAGCCCGACCTGCGTGATCGGGAAATCAACGCTTTCGCCCGTCTTGGAGAGCGTTACGCGCAGCGTTCCCGTGCGCTTATAGTCCGTGTTCGCGGAGCAGGTGATCCGCAGCGCCTTTTCGACCGCGCCGTCGGGCGAGGCCGTATGGTAGTCGAGCGTGGCCCAGTCGGTGCCGACCAGTTCGGCATGCCAGTCGCTATACATTTTACCGTAGGGGTTCACCGTCACGATGTAGGTGCCGAACGCCAGTCCGTCCGTCGTCCGCCCGTCGGCATCGAACCCGATCGCGGCGGGCGAAATCGAGATGCGCGCCTCCCGGCTCGTGTTGTCCGCATCGGTGCCCGACTCGTAACAGCCTGTGAATGCCGCCGCGGCGATGGCGAGCAGGCCGGATATGAATTTTCTCATAGCTGAATAGTTTTCTGTTGGGTAAATGGATTAAGACCAGCCTTCGGTCTGCCTGAGGTTGCTGTTCTTGTTGATCGCCGAGGTCGAGATCGGGAAGAGGTAGATGTTGGGGTTCGTCGAACCGCCCACGCCGCCCTCGACACCCGTATTGGGCCAGTATTTGAGCGGGCAGTAGGTGTCGATGTAACCCAGGCGGATGTAGGTGAACCACAGGTTGCCCTCCTCGGCGAATTCCCAGCGGTTCTCCGCAGCCAGCGCTTCGAGCACGTCCTGCTGCGTGGCCGAGGTGTAGAAGTCGGCCTTTCCGTAGGCGCGCTGCGCGACCACGTTCAGCTCCCCGAGCGCCTCCTTGTACTGTTTCCTGTAATAGTACAGCTCGGCACGGAACATATAGTACTGCGCATACCGGTAGAGGATCAGGTCATCGTCGTAGAGCAGCGTCCCCGAAGACCAGTCGCCCGTGAACTTGTTGGGCCATCCGACCTTTTCGTACATGTCGCTCACGCCCGTGCGCTCCATATAGGTCACGTCGCTGCGCTGGTCGTTGTTCTGCTCCTTGTTCCGCTTCAGCTCTCCGATGAATTCGTCCGCATAGCAGAACCACTGGTTGCTCGATACCGGCACGCCGCCCTCGACGTTGCGGTACGAGGCCTTGACCTGCGTCGAGCCCCAGATGAAACGCTGGATGTAGCTGGCCGAATGCACCTCGTTCGTCGCATCGACATGCAGCGCGAAGGCGATCTCCTTGTTGGCCTTGTTCTTCACGTCGAACACGTCGGCGAACTTGCCGAGCAGCGGCGTGCGCGTAACGGCGTCGAGCGCCTCCCCGGCCATCGTCAGGTAGGAATCGCCGCCTTTCTGTGCGGCGTACATCCACAGCGCGAAGTCGGCCTTCAGCATGTTGATGTTGTCCACCGTGGCATAATAGCAGCCCTTGGCGTTGGATGTGATGTGCGTGAGCGCGCTTTCGATGTCCTGCGCCACCTGGGCGTATACCTCGGCCCGGGGCGAACGCGAAGGGTAAATCTCCCGCCCGGTGCTCTCGGTGGGCGTCAGGATGACGGGCGCGTCGCCCCATACGCGGGCGATCCAGTAGTAGACGTATGCCCGGACGAAATAGGCGTTCCCGAGGCAGTAGCTGCGCGTCTCGTCAGACATTTCGACCGACGGCGCGTACTTTATCACCGAGTTGCACTGGTTGATACAGGTGTAGAGGTTCGTCCAGCTTACCGACGACGTGCCCCCGTTGAGCAGGCTGTGCAATACCTCCAGCATGTCCGAGTCCATCAGCGAACGGTTCGTACCGCGGTCCCACATGGCGGGCCCGACGCGCAGTTCGCCCCAGAAGAACTGGTTCGTGTAATTCTGCCGGAAGGCGTTGCGCAATTCGAAATAGATACCCGTCGTCGCGCCCGTGACGTCGCTTTCGTCCACCCACATGTTCGTCGTGTTGAGCTGGTCGGAGTTGACGATATCGAGCTCGCACCCCGCCATCGCCATCGAGGCGGCGCCTATCGCTGCAATATATAGCTTATGGAATTTCATATTCGTATATTCGATTTAGTTGTTGAGAATCATCCCGTTCAGAACGTGGCCTTCAGGCTGAACATCACCTTGCGCGTGGGCGGGTAAATGCTATAATCGGCCGAGCTGGTATTCACCACGCTGTACATGCCCGTGCTCGATCCCGAGGCGGCAACCGCCGACTCGGGCGACACGCCCTTGACCTTCGTCCAGTACACCAGCGTGTTGCCTGATACCGAGACCGTCAGGTTGCCCAGCCCGAGCTTGCCGATCCACCGCTTGGGGAAGCTGTACGACAGCGTCACGTCGCGCAGGCAGAGGTAATCGCCCTTTTGCACGCTGATGTCCGAGATGCGCGAATAGTTCTTGTTGCCACCGTCGGCGTCGTTGGCCGACAGGCGCGCCAACTTGGTGTTGTCGCCCGGCTTCTGCCAGCAGTCGTTCGCATCGTAGATGAGGTTCCAGTTGCAGTTGCCCATCGAGGTTTGCAGGCCGCGCGTATACATGTAGTTGTAGACCGAGTGCCCCAGCGCATAGTCGACGTAGACCGACAGCGAGAGATTCCTGTACTTGAAGGTATTGTTCATACCGCCGGTGGAGTGGGGCGTCACGTACCCCAGCAGGAACATGTCCTCGTCGTTGATCTGCTCGCTGCCGTCCGCCGTACGCGCCGACCCGGCGCGGTTGAGCCATTCGTAGTCGCCGATGTCCTTGCGGCCGGCGATCGAACGGCCGTCCGAACGGCGGATGCCGTGCGAATTGACGTCGTACAGCGCCGCGTCGGC